>Ga0209647_1000922_pt1 | contig 26453 bp, 23 predicted proteins | sample GraSoi_2013_60cm_FD_185827 | JGI IMG/M metagenome (GOLD analysis project Ga0209647, IMG submission 185827) | Grasslands soil microbial communities from the Angelo Coastal Reserve, California, USA - Sample 9_17_2013_60cm (SPAdes) (version 2) | ecosystem: Environmental > Terrestrial > Soil >... | reverse complement strand
GAATCTTGCGCATTTTTTCTGGGCTAATCCGGCTAGCTGTCAGGTTAGCCACACATCCGCTTTGAAACCGGATACGCGCGTTCGCGATATCTTCACCTTTACTCAACACCGGCACACCCACCGCATCGACGCTTTTCACCGGAGAACGCACCAGATGCAGGATGATCTCAAGATCATGGATCATCAGATCAAGGACCACCCCGATCTCAAGACTACGAAACGGATATTGTGACAATCGGTGTACTTCAATGAACACCGGTTTCGTCAACCGCTCCTGCAAAATACTCATAACCGGGTTGAACCGCTCCACATGACCGACCTGCAATATCAAGGAACGTTCCCGGGCCATACGCTCCAGCTCTTGCGCTTGTTTTGGAGTCTCGGTAATCGGCTTCTCAATTAAGACATGCTTCCCCGCTTCCAACAGGCGCCGGCCAATCTCATAGTGGGTCGTCGTGGGAGCCGCCACCGTTGCGGCGTCCACTAGGGTCATAAACTCATCTAGCGTGGCGGCCACCGGCACCCGGTATTGCCGGCCGATGCTCCTCGCCACATCACTGTTGGTATCGTAGATCGCTGCGAACTTGGCTTCCTTAATTCCGGCGCAAATTCGCGCGTGATTTTTCCCAATACTCCCAACCCCGACCACTCCGACTCGGATGGATTGATTCATTCGTCTATACCGTAAATCGTGATCTGGCACCGATCAGCCGCCGCCTTAACGCCGGCGCTATCCAGCAACAACGTCCTGGCAGCCTCAACCGCCAGCATCTTAACACCGGCTTCACTTGCCACCTCGATCGTCTGGCATCCGATAACCGGAACGTCAAAGCGAAAATCCTGATTTGGCTTAGACACCTTCACCACGACCGCCTCGCCCCGAGCCAATGTTCCCCCTCGACGAATCGCGTCGTTTGTCCCCTCAAACGCCTCAACCGCTACGACGGTTCCATGCCGAATCACCACGGTCTGCCCAATATCTAGCCTGCTTATCTCTTTCGCGATCCGAAATCCATAGTCAGCGTCATCGATCACCCGGCGCTTCGGTTTCGGACCGGCTAACCACCCCTTAGCCGCTAACGAATCCTCGAGAAACGTAGTTGCCGGCAACAAGGTAACGCCGACCTTTCCCAGTTCGTTCGCGATCTCGCCAAAAATCGTCTCTGCGTTTCTCGTTTTGAGCGCGCCTAATAGCAGCAACACCTTCAGATCCGGCCGTAGCTCGAACAGATTCTTCGGTGCAATCTGCCCGGCCATCATGGCGTGGTGGACCCCCGCCTTAGTAAAATAGCTTAATAGCCGGCCTAACTGGCCGACTCGCATCCACTCAACCGCATCCACTCCGTCAGCGATCTCCGGCCGCGTCTCCCCCTCAAATGCCGCCACATAAATCTTCTGCACTCCTCGCTCCCGCGCAGCTCGCACCACCAGCAACGGATAGATCCCGTTCCCGGCAATTAGCCCCAATGAAGGAGGACTCGACATGGCCAGACCCTTAGGTGAGGAGTTCATGGAGTTCAAGAAGAACGGGATAAGGGGCAATGGAGAGACGGAGCGTTGGAGTAATGGAGTACTATCCGCGGCTGACTCAGCGTGACTGCATCACTCGCATCCTCGAATACCTCGCCTCCCCCATTCTCCTTGTACTCCTTGTACTCCTCGGACTCCTTGTACTCCTTCTAAACCGGATTCAGCCTGCAAACCTGCACCCAAAACTTGAGCCCAAAGAACAACGAAAATCGGGTGCCGACCTGTTGCCCATCCTCCTCGCTTTTCACCACAGCAAACATGGTGGAACCGGATCCCGACATTAAAGCCAGCTCTGTCTCAGGTTGTTGTTCCAACCAGTACTTGATTTCGGGCAAGAGCAGGTGCTTTTGAAACACCGGCTGCTCCAAATCATTACGCAACAGCCCCCAAGCAGTTTTCTTGGCCTGACCTCGTTTCTGATCCGGTGGCAGCTCTTTGTACGCGGCATAAGCGGCCGCAGTCGATACCCCAAACTCAGGTTTAATCAGCAGCACCCAACGATCGCTCGGGAACTCGCGAATCTGCATCTTTTCACCCCGGCCCGTGCACCAGGCTGCACGTCCCTTTAGAAAGAACGGAACGTCTGACCCCAGCTGAGCAGCGAGGTTAAGAAGGGCGTCATCATCAAGCGGATTTTCGTGCAATCGATTTAACAAAACCAAGGTGGCAGCCGCGTCACTGCTTCCGCCGCCTAATCCCGCGCCGATCGGAATTTCCTTGCGCAGACCCACCCGGTAAACCGCGCCTCGCCCAGTCGCTTCCTGGAACCGTTCAATCGCCCGCAGAATCAGATTCGTATGATCAAAAGCCAGATTGGGAAGGTTCGTTTCGTAGGTCATCTCGGACCACACTTCCAGTGATAGCTCGTCATAAAGACCGATCGGAATCATCCACGTCGCCAGCTCATGAAATCCGTCCGGTCTTTGCCCCAGTACTTCGAGCGTGAGATTAATCTTGGCCGGCGTTGCAATCCTCATACAGAGTCACCCTGTGGAAGAATCCTTAACAGCGAAAGATAAAATTATTGTTGCACTCGATCTTCCGTCCGTCGACACGGCTCGCAAGTTAATCTCAGTTCTGGGCGAGGACGTTTCTTGGTACAAGATCGGACTGCAACTCTTTGCGCTAGGCGGTCCAACCTTCGTTCAAGAGGTCAAATCATCCGGCGCAAAAATCTTTCTCGATCTGAAGTTCCACGATATTCCAAATACGGTCCGATCCGCGGTGGAATCAGCGTGTTCTTTAAGAGTTGATATGCTGACGATCCATCTTTCTGGCGGATCAGAGATGTGCCAAGCTGCAGTGAAGGGTCGGGGAGCGACCTCCACTCAAATCTTGGGTGTGACCGTCCTGACCAGCCAAACCGAAGCCACGCTTTCCGAAATCGGTATCCAGCAATCATTGACCCAACAGGTTCTCTCCCTGGCAGCAATCGCAAAAACGACCGGTGTCACCGGCCTGATCGCTAGTCCTTTGGAACTCGAACCGCTGAGAAACGAGTTCGGTAAACATTTTGTGATTGTGACCCCCGGCGTCCGCCCAACTTGGTCAACCGCTGAAGACCAAAAACGATTCACGACTCCCGCCGAAGCCCTGAAGCTAGGCGCCGATTATCTCGTGATCGGCCGTCCCATCACCGCCGCCCCCGACCCCAAGTCCGCCTTCTCCCGCATCGCCTCCGAGCTGGTCTAGCCGAATCGTCGGTGACTGGAACGCGGAGTGGCTCCAGGAGATGAGTCGCCCCACGCCTCGCCCGCCATGAGCAAGCTGAAAGCGCGTCGAATGGCCTGCCATGAGCAAGCTGAGAGCGCGTCGAATGGCCTGCCATGAGCAAGCTGAGAGCGCGTCGAATGGCCTGCCATGAGCAAGCTGAGAGCGCGTCGAATGGTCTACAGATCCTTCGCCGCTCGCCGCAACCTTCGATACTCCTGCAACACTCGAATCGACGAAAATACGATGGCTGAGACTTGCTCTACCGGACCCGAACTATCAGGTGTACGCAGGATTAATCCGAACATTTGTTTCGGGATCCCCCGCCCAAGACCTCTTTGGCGGCGCAGTATGGCGCTCGGCAAAACCTTCACCGGTTCTTCTGCCAGCGGAACAAACCGGCCAGCTACCTCCAGCGCCGGCCATGCCACCTCCGTAGCGATTAATTCGCTATCAGTCTCGATTTGGAAACCGCTTACCCGCTCATTGGTCGCGATCGAAACAAATCCATCCACGTCGCTGCTTGCCATGTCCGACTCAAGAACCTGCAAGATCGGTTGCACTCCCGGGGATTCATCCAACCAGTCGTTTGTCAGGGCCTCACCGACTTCACCGTTGAACTCCCGGGTCACCGCGTACGAGAAAAGCGCGTAATCCGAACCAACCAACGGCGCTACCTCGAGTTCCACCAATAACTTCGCCAAAGCTCGTTGCGCCAAATCATCATGTGAACGCAACCCAGCCACAAACGCCATTCGCACAGGCAAATTAGTGGTTCGTTGGCCAATAAAAACGTAGCTCGATAACTTAAACTTTGAGTCCGCGCATTCCCGCCAGCGGACCAAGTGTGACGGATAAGATGAAATGCTCTCTAGCGGCTCAAACACCGGCACGGGCGGCCGGTCAAAATGAACTTGAGGGGGTGAGGAAGTCAACGCCATTTTTTGTCTCCTGCTACAACGAAATTTTTCCAGAAGCTGATTAATATTTATAGGCTATCTGACAAGTAATGTCTACTTGTTTAGTAGTCTTTTTTTAATCTTAGTCGCGCCTGGCCTTAATTCCAGCACACCTGCGTCCCCACCCAGCACCTCGACTCAACAGCACTCCGTTGCTATCCGGCCACGTACATCCATGGCAGGTGCGACTACCCGCGGGCGGACTTAGATATAAACAAAGTAACACATACATAGACCCCCAGAACAGCGAATTATTGCAGTGCAACACACTGTGTTTCGCCAAACAAATCGGGCATTGTGCAACTATTGACGTTAAGGCACCCTTTACGCTAGACCTTGAATCTCGACCAGTGCCTGCTAGTATGCGGCGCTTGAATCTTATCTATGAGATTTCCTTTGGCTCTTACGTTGAAAGTCGCCGGCCACATCGTGCGGCACAAACTCCGGGGCACGAAAAAGTTCGCAACGGTCCTTCAACTTGAACCGCTCCATACCTGCAACTTGACCTGTACCGGCTGCGGACGAATTCGCGAGTACTCGACCTCCCTGAAAAATGTGATGCCTCTGGAGGACTGCCTCTCGGGGGCGGCGGAATGCGACGCGCCCATGGTTTCAATCTGTGGCGGCGAGCCCCTGATCTATCCTCAAATCGAAGCTTTGGTCCAGGGCCTGCGCGAGCAACGCCGGATCGTCTATATCTGCACCAACGCCATGTTCATGCGCCGGAAGATGCGGGATTATCTAGCGGTCGAATACAAAAAACGCCCTGCCGAAATCGAACCGCTGCTTCGTACTCTGCTCGATGAACGTCTAGTCACTCCTAGCGAGGCTGAACAGGTGAAGAACGGGCCCAAGGATCCATCTAAGCCCGTTATTTCGCCGTCAAAGTGGCTCTACTGGAACGTTCATTTGGATGGTCTTGAAAAGATTCACGATATCATCGTTGAACGCGAAGGCGTGTTCCGAGAGTGTGTGCTTGCCATCCGCATGGCCAAAATCCTCGGCTACCAGGTGGCTACCAACACCACGGTCTATCGGGAAACCGAGATGAAAGAGATCGAAACCCTCATGCTCTATCTCTCTACGCTGGGAGTGGATGGTCACACCGTAACTCCAGGATACGACTATGACGCGGCCAAAAAAGACATGGCCAAACGCCTTGGTATCGATCCTTCCGCCTTCTTCCTGACCCGCAGAAGCACGATCGAGAAATTTTCTGAAGCCAAATCCTGGGGCAAACGCTTCCGCCTCCTCGGAACCCCAGTCTATTGGGAATTTCTCACCGGTGACCGGGATCTGACCTGTTCCGCTTGGGCCATCCCGACCCGAAACGTAATGGGCTGGAAAGCGCCTTGCTATTTCTTGACCGATGGCAAAGGCCATTACCCTTCCTACGCTGAAATGCTGGCAGACGTTGATTGGGATCGTTACGGCGTCGTCGATGGCGTGGCCAAAGATCCGCGTTGCGAAAATTGTATGACCCATTGTGGCTACGAGCCGACAGCGGCGCTCGGCCTTAACGGCAAGCCAGGTGATACTTGGAAAAATATTCTTTTCAATTTCGGAGCTCGGCCAAATCCCAAAGGCAAAGTGGTGCTTTCCGAGGTGTTTAATGGGGTTTCGGCAGCGGCCAAACCGGAAAAAAATCCAGAATTGGTTCGCGAATAGCCCTAGTTATAATTTTTGAGGCGGGAAAATGGTAAATTCTCCGGATTTATTGTCCTTGCTAGGAACGGCAATCTCGAGGGCTCAACAACATCTCTTAAGTCTTCAATCACCAGATGGCTACTGGTTAGGGGAGCTGGTAGTCGATTCCACGCTCTGCTCTGATTACGTAGCATTCATGCACTGGGCCCAGGAGGTCGACCCGGAATTGGAAGCCAAATGCATCCGGCACATTTTGGAGCAGCAGCTTCCGGACGGAGGTTGGAACATTTATGCGGAGGGCCCTTCGGAAGTTAATGCTACCGTCAAAGCGTATTTTTCTCTGAAGCTCGCTGGTTTTTCTCCCGACGATCCACTGATGGTGAAGGCGCGAGAACGAGCCCATGCCTTGGGCGGCATCGAGAAAACTAACACTTATGCCCGCCTTTACCTCGCTCTGCTGGGACAAGTTCCTTGGGATGCAGTTCCGACTATACCGGTAGAATTTTTGATCCTCCCCCGTTGGTCGCCCATCCACTTCTACACCGTCTCTTCCTGGACTCGCTCAATGGTGGTCCCGCTGGCCATCATCAATCATTACAAAATCACTCATCGGCTTCCAGAAGAACAAGGCATCAAAGAGCTTTACGTCGAACCCGAGAAAACCCCTCGTCTGCACGCGAAGGGTCTCAAAAAGCTTTTCATCTTCATTGATCGCATCCTGAAGTTCTGTGAAGACTACCAGATCCGTCCGTTCCGGCGCTATGCTCTTCGAGTCGCCGAACGCTGGATGATCGAGCGGATCGGCGACGGCAACGATGGTTTGGCCGCCATCTTTCCAGCCATGCTCAACTCGATGATTGCGCTGCGCTGCCTGGGCTATCATCCCGATCATCCGCTCTATCGGAAAGCAGAGGGCGACTTTCAGGATCTTTTTGTTGATGATGAGAAAGGGTTCCGCATCCAACCTTGTTTTTCGCCGGTCTGGGACACTGCTATTACGACTTTGGTCCTGGCTCGCTCGGGTTTGAGCATCGACGACGAGCCGATCAAGCGTGCGACCGATTGGCTGGCTCGCCGGGAAGTTCGCATTGCGGGCGATTGGGTAGTCCGAAATTCGAAGCCGGAACCGTCCGGTTGGTCTTTCGAGTTCAATAACCCCTATAACCCCGACACCGATGACACCGCGATGGTGTTACTAGCTTTGCGTACGGCCCGGTATGAGCCGGAGGATCCCGCTATGTACGATCGCGGGCTAAAGTGGCTTCTCAGTTTCCAAGGTAAGGATGGGGGTTGGGCCGCGTTCGACAAGGACGTGACCAATCGTCTTTTGGAGTACGTTCCTTTCGCTGATCACAACGCAATTCTCGATCCGACCTGCAGCAACATCACCGCCCGGGTTTTAGAGGTCTTGGGCACTTACGGGTTCACTTCTTCCCACCCGATCGTTGCGCGCGCCTTACATCTTTTGCGACACGACCAAGAGTTCGATGGCGCTTGGTATGGCCGGTGGGGTGTCAATTATGTCTATGGTACCTGGCAGGTGCTGAAAGGTCTCCAAGCCATCGGCCTGGATATGGACGAACCCTGGATCCGTCGCGGGCGTGATTGGCTCGAGCGCCATCAGAACAGCGATGGCGGTTGGGGCGAGAGTTGCGCTTCCTACGAGGATAGTTCATTGCGTGGCCGGGGAAAGAGTACTCCTTCCCAAACCGCTTGGGCTTTGATGGGGCTGCTTTCGTTCCGCGATTGCCACCGGGAAAGTATCCGCCGAGGAATTGAGTTTTTGCTCAAAACCCAAAACGACGATGGGTCGTGGGATGAAGAGCTTATCACTGGCACCGGTTTCCCGATGGTGTTCTATTTGAAGTACGATATGTACAGGAATAACTGGCCATTGATGGCGCTTTCGCTTTATCACCAGCGAATTAAGGTTCAGCCCATTTCGACTGGGACGACTCGCACCACTACACACACCGGGTTTGAGCCGGTGCTGGCGACGCGGGCTTCCGGGTCAGGATCGATTCCTGGATTTGGGTTACTAAAGGGATTCTTCACGAAGTTACATCATGGTTAACCAGAAAGTCCTGGTTGCCGACCCTATCTCGCCACGTGGTGTCGAAGCACTTCGACTCGGGGGTCGGCTCGATGTCGATGTTCAAACCGGTCTGAAAGAGCCCGAGCTCATTCAGATTATTCCTTCGTACGCCGCTCTCGTTGTCCGGTCACAAACCAAAGTGACCGGCCCGGTGATTAACGCCGCCAAATCGTTAAAGGCTATCGGCCGGGCTGGTGTCGGCGTCGATAATGTGGACGTCGAAGCCGCCACCCGTCGCGGGATCATCGTGATGAACACGCCCGGCGGTAATACCGTATCGACGGCTGAACACGCTTTCTCTTTATTGGTATCGATTGCCAGGAGCGTCCCGCAGGCTGATGCCAGCATTAAGGCCGGCCGTTGGGATCGCAAAAGTTTCGAAGGCGTTGAATTGAGCGGCAAGACCCTGGGTATCCTCGGCATGGGTAGGATCGGCAGCGAAATCGCTCGCCGCGCCATCGCTTTCGGGATGCGACCCATTGCCTACGATCCCTATCTCTCGCCCACCCGCGCCAGGTCACTGCAGGTCGAGCTCTTCGATGATCTCAATGAAGTACTCGTTCGTGCGGATTTCCTGACCTTGCACCTGCCGATGACTGCCGAGACGCGCTTTGTGCTCAACCGGGAACGCTTGAATTTGATGAAGAAAGGCGCCCGGGTAATCAATTGTGCCCGTGGCGGTCTTATCGACGAGCAAGCTCTCTACGACGCGTTGATCAGTGGCCAGATTGCTGCCGCCGCCCTCGATGTGTTTGAGACCGAACCCCCTCCTCCGGATCTACCCTTGCTGAAGCTTCCTAACGTGGTTTGCACACCGCATCTAGGAGCCTCCACCCTTGAAGCTCAAGAGAGCGTCGGCATCGAAATCGCCGAAGCCATCCGTTCAGTGCTGCTCGACGGCGTGATTCGAAATGCCGTCAATGTTCCGAATATCGATGCTAAGACTCTCTCCGTCATCCGACCGTACCTCGATTTGGCGGAAAGACTTGGCCGTCTACTGCGCCAGTTGGCGCCCAAACGTTGCGATCATTTCCGGATTAACTACAGCGGAAAAGTGAACGAAGTGGAAACCTCACCGGTTTCCCGTTACGCCCTGAAAGGATTTCTAGAAGAAGCCGGCGGCCCCGACGTCAATCAGGTGAACGTTATGTCGCTCGCTCAGAACCTCGGCCTGCGCGTGGTTGAGACCAGAGAAAACGCCGCCGGCGAATTCACCGATCTGATCGACCTCCAAGTTGAAGGCGAAGGCGAAAAAGTATCCGTAGCCGGAACCTTCGTTGGCGCTTCTCCTCGGATCGTACGGATCAACGGCCGTTTCGTTGAGGCCCGCCCGGTTGGTACCTTGATGATTTTCGAAAACAACGACGTACCAGGAATCGTTGGCCAAATCGGCACGTTATTAGGTAACCACCAAATCAACATCGCCGATATGTCCCTGAGCCGCGGCGACGGCGACAGCAAAGCCTGGACCGTGCTGAACCTCGATTCCCTGCCCCCCGCCGAAGTCCTGCAAGCCGCCTTGCAAATTCCCAACGTCCGCTCGGTCCATATCGTCCAATTCTAGCCGGCGCCCCGCTACAATCGTACTCCTCCTTCGCCGTCCCGCCCTCGCCAGACCTTCCTCCGTCGTCCAGCAGACGCCCGGCAGCTGCCGGACGAAACAAAAAAACAACCGCAGATGAACACGGATTTACGCAGATAGGGTTGGGAAACATGAGAAGCGAAAAGCGAGGCGTGCTTTTGTCCCGGAGGGACTGGATGAAAGTAGCCAGGCAATTTATTGCCTCGAAAATCGCCGGATACGATCCGTCCCGTAGGGAACGGTGTGAGTTGGGTACCCGCGCCTGATGACCGCCCAAGATTCAAAGGAGCTACTCGCAGAGTGATCATACCGTCCCCTACGGGACGGATTCGTCTCTCGGCATGTCCAGGCAATAAATTGCCTGGCTACTATCATTAGGTCCCTCCGGGACAAAGCGGGCCAACGAATAAGTTAACGCTTATAGGCGGACGCCGGACTATGGCGGACAAGACGGCGCGGTGGGCAGTCCTCGTCCTCAAGGGTGCTGGGAATAGAATCGCACCTTCCCCGGTATATATCGGAAAGAGGTTACTTATGAAGCTACTTTTTCCGATTAAGCGTACAACTAAAACTACCAAATCTAACCATCTACTTCATTCAGCTCTAGCCAGTGGATTCCTGGCTCTGGCCGCTTGCTCCACGTTAGCACCTAACACCAACAACCAAAACGCTAACTATTTCGACGAGCGCCTCGCCGCAACTAACCAAGAAACTAACAACCCAGACCCGGGCTACAACTGGTTCTACTAAGCTGAGCTGGCGCCTTACTCGGCGCTAACATCGACCAGACAGGGACCTATCCCTCACATAGGTCCCATCCGCGGCGCGTCATCTGTCATCTGCCATTCGCTTCGCTCTTGGCTATCGGCTATTGGCTATTGGCTATTGGCTATTGGTCATTCGCGCAGCGGCGCATACGCCAACCCATGTGCATGAGCCACCGCTTCATTCCGAACCTTGCCGCTCATCACGTTGATCCCGCCGATAATCGCCGGCTGCTTCTTGATCGCTGAAGAAAGACCTTCCGCCAGAAACTCAACGAACCGCGCCGTCACATTCGTTAAAGCCTGCGTTGCCGTCCGGGCATAAGCGCCAGGCATATTCGCCACGCAATAATGAATAATCCCTTCCTCTTCGTAGATCGGATTCTCGTGCGTCGTCGGTTTTGACGTTTCACAACATCCGCCCTGATCGATTGCGATATCCACGAGCACGCTCCCGGGCTTCATCATCCTTAACATCTCGCGCGTAATCAGCCGCGGCGCCCGCGCTCCCGGAACTAACACCGCACCGATTAACAGATCAGTTCGCGGCAAAATCTCCAATAGGTGCGCTTCACTGGAATAAAGTGTGTGCGCGGTGTGCATCGTGATATCAAGAAAACGCATTCGTTCGATATCAACCTCAAGGATGGTCACATCCGCACCGAGCCCGGTCGCCATCCGCGTCGCATTGATTCCCGAAGTTCCCCCACCAATCACAATCACGTTTCCCGGCAACACGCCCGGTACACCTCCTAAAAGCACACCTTTACCACCGCGATGTTTGGCCAGGAAAAATCCACCCACAATGATCGACATCCGCCCGGCAATCTCGCTCATCGGCTCAAGCAGCGGGAGCCGGCGATTGATCTCCACGGTCTCATACGCCACCGCGGTCACCCCGCTTCGCATGAGCGCCTCCGTCAATTCTTTGTTAGCCGCGAGATGCAGATACGTGAAAAGAATCTGACCCTCTCGCAGCAGCGCATACTCGGAGGGCAACGGTTCTTTGACCTTGATGATCAGATCGCCTTGTTTGTAGAGAGCCGCATGATCGTCAAGGATCTTAGCGCCGGCCTGCACATATTCCTCATCAGGGAACCCCGATCCTGCACCCGCACCCCGCCCGACGAACACTTCGTGTCCCAGCCGCGTTAGCAGGTAAACAACCGATGGCAGCAGCGCGACCCGGTGCTCCTGCTCTTTAATCTCCTTAGGAACCCCAATCTTCATCCGCCCTGTTTATCCGTTAGGAGCCACTCCGGCAACCACTAAGGGTTGACGGTTCACAGTTCGCGGTTCGCCGTTCGCCGTTCCCCATAAAGCCTGTACGCCGGAGTCCCGCGGGCGCGGGAGAAGGCGGATCCCACCGCCCAAACGATGCACCGCCCCTTAGGAGCGTCGACGCCCAACGGCTAACCGCAAACGGCTAACCGCAAACCCTAAACCCTTAGTTCAGCGACGGATCATCCGGCGCCAGCGCCAACAAATAATAAGCCGGCCCTTGTGCCTTCATAAACTGCAGCCACAACGATTGATCAGGCTCACCTGACATGAATTCCGCATCTACTTCCTTAACAAACCAAGCGTTTTGCCCCAACTCCCCTTCCAATTGTCCCGCTTCCCATCCGGCGTAGCCTCGAAAAGCTCGCACAAAACCGCGCCTCTCCCTCAATATCTCTTCCGCGTCCGGGATCGACAACGGCACTTGGAGACCGGTCGGTTGGCCTTCGTTGCCGCCGAGAAACCCCATCAAGATCAACTCGTTGGACGATACCGGGCCGCCCTCGTAAACGGGGATGCCGGCCAATCCAGGCAGATCAGCCTCTGCTACAAAATCCGCCAGTTTCTGGTGTGTCGGCCGGTTGATTACGACCCCAAAAGCTCCGGCGTCCTCCTCGTGGCTTGAAATGAAGAGGATCGTTCGCCGAAAACTTGGGTCCCTCAGCGAAGGATGGGCTAACAAAAGTTTTCCGCTGACGTTGAATTTCTCTTCGCCCTGGAGCCTCACAAGGGTCAGATTAAAGGCGACGTGTCACTGTTCAAGGGCAAGTCGCAAAATTCCTGATGAGCACAGAGGCTCCCCAGGAGCAAAATCTTTATAGCTATGCAGAGTGTCCCTATCCGTATCGCCGATCGCGAATTCCAATCCCGCCTTCTAATCGGGACCGGCAAATTTCCCAGTAATCTGCTAATGCGAGATGCCTTAGAGGCGAGCGGTACCCAAATCGTGACAGTCGCCCTTCGGCGAGCGGATCTATCCGGCCGGCATGATCCTTTTGCTAATATTTTGGATTTCATCGATCCCGCTAAGTACCTTCTCCTCCCGAACACCAGCGGCGCCATGAACGCGGATGAAGCCGTCCGCCTCGCCAGATTAGCTGCCTCCGCCGGTCTGCCGAAATGGGTCAAGCTCGAGATTCATCCCGATCCGCACTACCTGCTACCCGACCCGATTGAAACCCTTTACGCCGCAGAAAGGCTCGTAAAAGAAGGCTTCGTGGTATTGCCGTACATCAATGCTGACCCGGTCCTGGCTAAACGCCTCGAGGAAGTAGGGACGGCGACGGTAATGCCTCTGGGCTCGCCCATCGGTAGCAACCAGGGTCTGCGCACCCGCGACCAAATCCGGATCATCATCGACCAAGCTCTCATACCGGTGATCGTGGATGCAGGAATCGGCGCACCCAGCCATGCAGCCGAGGCCATGGAACTCGGCGCTGATGCCGTGCTCGTAAATACCGCGATCGCCATCGCTTCTGACCCAGTCCGGATGGCCACAGCTTTTAAGCACGCCGTTGAAGCCGGCCGCACAGCCTACGAGGTTGGCCTCGGCCACGAACGCGATTCTGCCCAGGCCACCAGCCCTCTCGAGGCCATTCTCCGTCAGAATGCCTAAACGACTCGTCTCTTGTTCGTCCTCGTCCTCGTCGTCGTCCTCGTCCTCGACACCGGCTCCTGGCGTGGATCTACACGGCGCTCCTCCCACCCGGTCTTCGAGCGAAACACCCCAAAACCCTCCCGACCGTGCCTGAAGCTCCCCTTTCCACTAACCTCCTCGAAGTCGAATCCCTGAACGTCTGGTTCCCCACCCGAACCGGGATCCTCCAACGGAAAGCCGGCTATATCAAAGCGGTCACCGATGTCAGCTTCACGGTTGGCGTCGGAAAAACCGTCGGCCTGGTCGGCGAAAGCGGCAGCGGCAAAACCACCGTCGGTAAAGCCATCCTAAAATTGATACCGGTGATCTCCGGTACCATCCGATTTGCCGGAACCGATATTACACCGATGCCGGACCTGGAATTCCGCCCCTGGCGACGGCAGATTCAGATGATCTTTCAAGATCCTTTCGGTTCGTTGAACCCGCGCTGGACAATCTTGCAGATCGTGAGCGAACCCCTCAAAATCCATTTCCCTAAACGGGGTGGATCTGAACGCGAACAACGCGTCGCTCAGTTGCTCCAAAAAGTCGGCCTTTCGCCCGATCACCTCCGCCGGTTTCCCCATGAGTTCAGCGGAGGCCAACGCCAGCGAATTGGAATCGCTCGCGCGCTAGCGGTCGAGCCAAAATTAATTGTGTGCGACGAAGTCGTGAGCGCTCTGGACGTCAGTGTCCAAGCCCAGATCGTTAATCTGCTTCAAGACCTCCAAGACGAGCTTGCGCTTTCTTACCTGTTTATTTCTCACGATCTTGCAGTCGTGGAACATATCAGTCATGATGTCGTCGTCATGTTCCGCGGTCAGATTGTTGAAAAGGCCGATGCCGTCTCTATTTACGCCCACCCCCAGCACGACTATACTCGAAACTTGCTCGCCAGTGTTCCTTCTCTCGATTAAAATCTCGTCGGTTTCATGAATCTGTTTCTTCGGAAGTTGTTGGGAATGAATTGGCTGCTGGCGATAGTCGCCATCGCACTGGCCATCTTTGGCGTCATCGCCATCTATAGCGTCACCTTCATGCGAGAGGAGGCCTACCTCCAAGAGATGTATAGACGCCAGATCGTCTGGCTTGTGATCGCGGTCGTCGGCTTCTTCGTCACTTCTTTTATCAATTATCGGATTTGGCTCTCCCACGTCATTTTCCCGCTCCTCTTATACCTAGCCGGGCTCGGCTTTTTGGTGCTTACCCATTTCTTCGGTCGCACTACTTACGGCGCCAAAAGCTGGCTAGAACTAGGTCCGATCAGTTTTCAGCCCGCGCAGCTGGCCATTATTTCGACCCTGCTTTTGTTGTCCTGGCTCCTCGCGAATACCGGCAATTGGGCGGGTTTCTGGCCAACCATCGGCCGGATTCTCAGCTGCGCCGCGATCATTGCGCCCCCCTGGTTGTTGATCCTCATTCAACCCGACCTGGGTGAATGTCTGGTGATGCTCCCTCCGCTTCTGGCCATCTTCTTCGTCGGCCGGATCCCGAAACGTTACCTTCTAGTCATCATGATCATGGCGGTCGCCGTCGTACCGGTTATCGCAAATTTCGGTCTTAAAACTTACCAGCGAGAACGTCTAACCACTTTTATCGATCCCGACTACGATCCTCAAGGCGCCAGTTGGACCATCAATCAGGCCCTCATCGCCATCGGTTCCGGTGGGTTCAACGGTAAAGGATTCGCCGCGCCGAACACCCAAATTCAACTCGGCTTTCTACCTTCGACCATTGTTCATACTGACTTCATTTTCGCCGGTATCTCCGAGCAATTCGGCTTTGTCGGCGATGTCACCCTGATCGCGGCGTATGCCGCTTTATTGCTCACTGGTCTCCTCATTTCCGCGGTCGCTCCAGACGAGCTTGGCCGGCTGGCGTCCGTCTCCATCGTCGCGCTAATTTTCACGCACGTGTTCATGAATATCGGCATGAACATTTCGATCACACCCATCACCGGTGTACCGCTGCCCTTGATCAGCTATGGCGGCTCTTTCCTCGTCCTAATCCTTTTCGCCCTCGGACTGCTCGAGAGCATCTGGATCCATCGCCATGTCCGCCAAGCACGCAGCGCCAGCACCATGAACTACGCCTCCGCGTTTGTGCGCTAACCGCCGGCGCCTGCCGCCGTCCAGCGCACAAACGCGAATGACAAATTACAGATGACAGATGACAAATAGGAGGATTGCCGCGCCCAATGCAGGGTTGGGACCGTCGCATACCCTCCATGCGGCCGCCCGGCGTCACCGCTCCACTCTGTCCACTAGGTCCACTCCTTGCCGGACGTAGCCTCCCGGAGTTTAAAACGACGGGGCGAAGTCGGGAGTCCACTAGGTCCACTTGCAAGCCACCACACCCAGGCGCATAGCAGTCCGCAATCTGTCATTTGTCATCTGTCATTTGCTATTCGCGAAGCGCGCGCTTCGCTCACCCTCCCACCGCCTGATATTTCCGCAGCCCTTGGCGCCACATCATCTGCGCTGCTGCTGCCGCCACGATAACCCAAAACGCCTGCACACCGAGCCCGAACCACAGATCGGCTCCATGTACCCGGTTCATTAGCACTCGAACCGGAAAATAAAGTTCATACGGAAACGGTAGCCACTGCAAAATGTCCTGCACGAAAGGCGGCATGAACGCGAGCGGAAACATCCTCCCGCTAAGCATGTACTCAAACGAATAAACGATAAAAACGACCGTTGAGATCTCCAACATCCAGAACGCCAGCAGCGCAATCGAGATCGTAATAAAAAACTGCAACAGCGCCGCCATCGCAACTGTCCATATCGCCGCCAGCCATAGCCCAACTTCCGACGGCCAGGTGAAATAACTTGCTGTGAAAAAGAGGAGAACTAAAAACACCGGCAAAGTCATCGCCGAAAATAACAACCGGCTACTGGCGAAAAGGCTAAACCGATAAAGCAAATAATTGATCGGCTTCACGAGGAACGCGCTGATCTGCCCCTCCCGAATATCAGCAGCCACCCGAAACTCATCGTCCTTAGGCGTAACCAGACCGTCCAGAAACAGAACGATCAGAAAATAAGCAACCACGGTCGTGAAATCGAACCCGCCAACTCCCTCTTTCCGCTGATCGAAGACGACTCCCCAGATCAAAACTGTCCCCATCAAGGGCAACAGCTCAAAGATCGACCGCAGAAAGAAATTCCAACGATAAACAAAGGTATCCTGAAGTCCGACATCGAATGCCTTCAGATAAACCTTAAGATTCCAGCGCATCCTCAGAAGGAGTTCAAGGAGTTGCAGGAGTTCAGAATGACTCTACGAGTTGCCTCCGCTCTCCTGCAACTCCTTGAACTCCTTCTTCCTAGTAAACTTTGATATACGCCTTTTCCCGCAGCCCATCCAGCCACCGTTGCGTGGCTTTCTGCTTCTCGATCTGGGCGAGTTTCTTCAAAATGTTATCCCGAACGTCGTTGAGCGCCGTGACGGCCGGCTCTTTCTTATCCTCGCAATACAGCAGATAATAAGAGTCACCGATCTGAATCACCGGACTTACCTCTCCCTTATTGAGGGTGAAGGCTGCTTTAGTTAGGTCCTGGTTCAAGGTCTTCTCATCGACCCAGCCCCAATCGCCCCCGTTCTCAGCCGTCCCGTCCATCGAATAGGTCTTAGCTAAGGTCGCAAAATCGCCGCCATGCGTCGCCTTGTCCCGAATTTCATCCGCCATCGATCGAGTGGTCTTAGCGGAATCGCTCACCAACGGATCGGAGTTCAGCACAATCATCCGAAGCTTGACCTGAGCCGGCGTGGCAAACTCCTGCTTATTCGCGTTGTAGTACGCTGTGACCGCCTCCGGTGAAGGCGTGAAGTTGTCATCCTTCAGTTTGTTCTGCCGCATCACCTGCACGGTGATCTTTTCTTTCTCCTTATCCCGGAACTTGTTCAGCGAATAGCCCTGAGCCTGTAACGTCCGTACAAATGCTTGGCGATCACCGCCAAACTCGTCCTTGATGATCTCCTGTACCTGCTCTTCCACGACGTAGTCGGGCAGCTGGTATTCTTTCTTCTTAAATTCCTGGAGGATCAGTTGCCGGTTGATCAAGTCATTCAAAACCGCCAACCGCGTCTCCTTGATTTTGTCGATCAGCTCCTGCCCCGTGAACTGCTGCTTCAAAGCCTGTTCCTCCTGAGCAGCAACTTCTTGAACTTGGGAAAACGTGATGACGTCGCCATTGACCACCGCGGCAATTCCATCGATAACCTCGGCGTCCGCCCATACTATCCCTGGTACGAGTAGCAACGCGACGAACGATACGCGACAAACAATCTTCTGAAGCATGTGCGATGATTATGAAAGCCTCTTAAGGAGGGACAACAATTCGGCGAGCCTAGATTGCAGGTCTGGTGAAGTCAAGCGGGGAAACCGGTCCCCAATTAGGAGGTAATCCCCTCCTCGTAGCAACATCACTTTGCTCTCTTTAACCTCTACCCGAGCCACCCGCGCCTTGGCCGCAATCAGCTTTATTTCTGTCAATAATAACAGATTGCTGACCGCTACCGGCAGCGGCCCAAACCGGTCCCTCCACTCCTCCTGCAGCTTGGCCAGATCTTCCGCATTGGTTACGGCGGCGAGTTTTCTGTACGCTTGGATTCTGAGATGCGGCTGAGGGATATAGTCAGCCGAGATGAATGCCGGCGCTTTCGCTTCACCGGCAGTCACAAATTCCGACTCATTTGTCGCTACAAAATCAAGCCGCAGCAGTGCTTCCGCTCGCCCCCTCGCCTTCTTGCCTTTCAGCTTTTCAATGGCGTCGTGCAACAGCTGGCAATAAAGCTCAAATCCCACGTTGGTGATATGGCCGCTCTGTGCCGTCCCCAGAATATTGCCGGCGCCGCGTATCTCCAGGTCGCGCATCGCGATCCTAAATCCTGCCCCCAAACCGGAATACTGTTTTATCGCGCTGATTCGCCGGCGAGCCGCGCCCACCCCCATCAACTCTCGTGGTAGCATGAGATAAGCATAAGCCTTGTGTTGCGCCCGCCCGACCCGACCACGCAATTGATAAAGATCCGCCAGACCAAATCGGTCTGCCCGATCAATAATGATGGTGTTAGCGTTCGGAATATCTAAGCCACTCTCGATGATGGTGGTTGAGATCAGCACATCGATCTCGCCGTCCACGAACTGGCTCATCACTTCTTCCAGCTCATCTTCATCCATCTGTCCATGACCAATCCCGACTCGGGCACCAGGGCAAAGCTCCAGCACCCTTTCTTTCACCCGCTGAATCGAATGAACCCGATTATGGAGAAAATAAACCTGGCCTCGCCGCTTCAATTCTCGCTGGATCGCGTCTCGAATAACCCGTTCGTCGTAAGCGCAGACGATCGTTTCCACCGGTAACCGGTTCGGCGGCGGCGTTTCGATAACCGACATATCTTTCGCTCCCACTAACGACAGGTAAAGCGTTCGCGGTATCGGCGTAGCCGAAAGGGTAAGCACATCCACCAATTTGAACCGTTCCTTCAGGCGTTCCTTGTGCCTGACCCCAAAACGTTGTTCCTCATCAATAACCACCAAGCCAAGGTCTTTAAACTCGATATCCGGCGACACCAGCCGATGGGTTCCAATCACTATATCGAGCGACCCGTCCCGAATCGCTTCAATCGTTTGTCGCTGTTCCGACCCGGACAAAAATCGGCTCAACATTCCGACGGTCACCGGATAATCCGAAGTCCTCTCTCGGAATGTGTGAAAATGTTGCTGCGCTAAAACGGTAGTTGGCACTAACATTGCCACCTGCTTACCTCCCATCACCACTTTGAACGCGGCTCGAATCGCCACCTCGGTTTTGCCAAACCCGACATCGCCACAGATCAACCGATCCATCGGTTGCTCGGACTCCATGTCTTTTTTCGTGTCTTCGATCGCCCGCAGCTGGTCCGGTGTTTCCTTGTAAAGAAATGAGGCTTCGAATTCACCCTGCCATTTGGTGTCCGGCGAGATTTTGCTCCCGGTCAATGTCTGGCGTTCAGCCTGCAGCTTCAGTAACCGAGCCGCGTAATCAAAAACCGCCGTCTCGGCCGCTTTCTTCGCTCTCGCCCATTTGCTATCCCCCAGAGTACTTAGCGGTGGAAACCGTTTCCCCAACCCGACATACCGCGAGATAAGAAACGCCTGTTCAAACGGAACATACAGCTTGGCATCATCTGCGAACTCCAGCACGACACATTCCGATTCCGTTCCATCCTGCGCCAGCTTGCGAATGCCCCGGTACTTGGCAATTCCGTACTCCAGATGGACCACGTAATCGCCCTCCACTAGTTCACTAAAATCGACCGGCGCTCTACCTCCGCGCAAACGAGAACGTCGTAAAGCCAATCGCCGCGCACTCGGGCTCTGATATCGGCCGAAGATCTCGGCATCAGACAGCACCGCCAATTTCCCGGTCTCGTACGTGAACCCATGGTTCAACCCTCCAACCGTGAAAACGATCTTCTCAACATCCAATTGGTTATCGGTAAAAACGTCCCGTAACCGTTCCAATTCGCCCTCGTTGTGACAAACCGCGAGAATGCGCCAACCCTCCTTCAACCAGCGCCGAATTTGTTCCAGCGCTTGTTCCCGTTTGGTCTCCTCCACCAAGAAGTCGCCCGCTTCGAAGTCATGAAACCCGGACGGATAAAACGCAGTCTCGAAATCTTCGACCCCATCCGTATCGAGCGTTCCGGCACTAATCCGGACTTGTGCTTCCTCGTAGCCCGCCTCGATGTCGATGATCACATCTCCCCGCTGAATGTAGTCCGCGAACCGAGTCCCTCCAGATTCCGGTTCCCCCAAAAAGATCTCGCCGCGATCAGCTACCTGAACCGCAGTCTGATCATCCAAATCGAACTCGCGTAACGAATCGACGTCGTTACCGAACAACTCGATCCGCAACGGCAGAGCATGTTGCAAAGAAAACACATCGATGATCCCGCCCCGCACTGCGAACTCGCCTCGGCCGCTCACCTGACCCACCTGTTGGTAACCGGTCTTCAATAACCCCTCGATCAATGCCGTCCGATCGAGCACCTGCCCTCGTTTCACGGTAAATGTTTGGCTGTCTACCCGTTCCCGATTCGGCACCTCGTCGGTAAGTGCGGCCTTGGTGACGACCACCACCGCCCGTTTTCCCTCCGCCAAATGTTGGAGCACATTCAACCGCTCCGCCACGACCTCCGGGTCCGGCACCGCACCTTCAATCGCCGGCGCCTCCAACTCTGGAAAAAACCAGGCCGTAATCCCCCAATTCAATAAGCCGTTAAATACTTCCTCTTGGCGGCGTGCATCTGGACACACCAACCAACAATTCCGCGAGATAAAGTGTCGAGCAGCGCATGCTGCCACGAATGCCTGAGCCGGCTCACAAACCTGCTCAAACCAAGCCCGTTTTTTGAACTTCCGAACGAATCCCTTCGACTCAGCAACGAGCTTGACGACCTGCTGGAGCGGCCCTTCATCCTGGATCGCTCCCTGCCCACCATCCGCAGAGCGCCCACCACCATTCTTCCGCTGGCGCTTCGCACCCGGCAATTCCGCGCCTTGCGTCGTGTCTCCTTGGTTTCCACGCTCCCCACTCGCACTCTCGCGCACCGGCTTCTCTGGAAAACTCGAAATACTCCTCACCCGTCAACTCTCTCTACCGGTACTATCAACCATCACCCGCGCCACGCCACCACAACTCCTTGCCCGACATAGCCTCCCTGCTTGCCCGACGTAGCATCCCTAAGTTTCAAACGCCGGGGCGAAGTCGAGAGTTTCAAACGATGGGGGCGAAGTCTGGCATCCACTTCCTCTCCTTGAACTCCTTGGACTCCTCGTACTCCTTGAACTCCTTCTTACTGGAAGCTCAACTCCTTCGTAATCCCATACCTCTCAATCCGCTTCCGCAGGGTCGCCCGCGTAACCCCTAACAACTTCGCGGCTTTCACCTGGTTCCCTTTCGTCCGTTTCATTGCCGACACCGTGAATTCCCGTTCCAACCAAGGCAAAAGCTGAATCGTTGGATCGGACGCCGCTGCATCCAACAACGTCTCCACCGCTACATCCAAACTCGGTTTAGCGCCGCCAGCGCTGGAGCTGGGAATATGATCGCCATTCAAGTGATCCGGCTGACCACCCACTCCCAGCGGGATGTCTTTTGGCAACAACACATCGCTTGTCGCTAACACGCACGCCCGTTGAATCGTGTTCTCAAGTTCACGAACATTCCCGGGCCACGGATAATCCTCGAGCACCTTGATCGATTCCGCGGATAAGGTCACCTGCGGCAAATGCTTATGGGTCGCAATCTTCTTTAGGAAATATTCCGCCAGCAAACGGACGTCCTCTTTCCGTTGGCGTAACGGTGGCAAATGAATCCGGACCACGTTCAATCGATAAAAAAGGTCTTCCCGGAACTGTTTCTTCGCCACTTCCTGTTCCAGCGTTTTATTCGTGGCAGCGATGATACGGACATCGGTCTTAATCACCGCGTTACCTCCTACTCGCGAGAACTCGCCTTCTTGCAGCACCCGGAGGATCTTACTCTGTACCGGCATCGGCATTTCACCGATCTCATCCAAGAACAATGTGCCGCCGTTGCTTTGCTCGAATCGACCGATTCGCTGCGACGCTGCCCCGGTAAACGCACCTCGTTCGTGCCCGAACAACTCGCTTTCCAACAAATTCTCCGGGATCGCTGCACAGTTGATCGCGATAAAAACCTGTGAGCTCCGGTTGCTATAATGATGGATCGCTCGAGCCACCAATTCCTTACCCGACCCGCTTTCGCCCGTAATCATCACCGGCGCATCACTATGGGACACCCGGCCCACCATCTTAAAGACCTGCTGCATTGCCTGGGATTGACCCACCAGACTGTCCTGGTACTGCTCAACCGTGAGCTGCGGTTTAAATGCCGTCGCCGACCGCATCTCCGCCTGCGCGGTGAGGGCCGCATCCACCACCGGCTTAAGATTAAATGGTAACGATTCTTTTCGCAGGTAATCAAATGCCCCCAGCTTCATCGATTCGATGACCGATTGCGTCGTCCCGAATGCGCTCATTAATATCACCAGCGCATTCGTATCCCGCTGCCGAATCCGCGCTAGGAGTTCCAAGCCGCTAAATGGCATCAAATGCGTCTCAGAAACCAAAAGATCAGGGTTTTCTGAGATGTAGATTTTATACGCCTCGTCCGCGGTTGTTGCCGACAAGACGCGCGTCGTCGGAGTTTCAAGCTGGTTCTGAGCCCACTCGAGAAAGTCTGTTTCTGGATCAACAAGCAAAATAGTCTGCATCAAACTGCGTGCCCGTGGGGGTAATGGGAGCCATAACTGGTCAACCTTATCGCCAACGAGCTGAAACCGGCTGTTATCTTTTGCCCATCCTGTCTAATCTGCAAGCCCCTATATTCAAATGTTTAGAAATGATCGTCTGATGACATGCCGACATCATTCCAACCCCGCTCCATCACTACCCAACTCCCTCGGCCTCGCAAGCGAGGCACGCTCCACGACGCGCCACACGCCATGCCCTCCTGACTCCTGGATTCTGACTCCTGGCTCCTCCTTGTACTCCTCGTACTCCTCGTACTCCTCGTACTCCTTGAACTCCTGAATAATTTGCTTTTTCCCTCCCCATGCCGCTTGTTGACCAGCTTAACATGGTCAGTAAAACTCCTAGGCATGTTGCCGTCATTATGGATGGCAACGGGAGGTGGGCACGACAACGCGGATGGCCGCGCTCCCGGGGCCATCTCGAAGGCGCAAAAGCGGTCCGCGAATGCGTGGAAGCTTGTCTCGAGCTCGGCATCGAGTACCTCACCCTTTACGCGTTCTCTACCGAAAACTGGCAACGACCAAAGGAAGAGGTCGATACGCTGATGGGCCTGCTACAGCGCTTTCTTCGCGACTACACCCGGGACCTGGCTGGTCGCGGAGTGAGGGTCCAAGCGATCGGCCGGTTAACCGAGCTACCCCGCGAATGCCAAGACCAGCTTGATCACGCCATTGCCGCCACCGCCAAAAACCAGCAACTGACCACCATCCTTGCCATTAATTATAGCGGCCGCACCGAGATCATCGACGCCATCCAACGCCTGGCCAGAGAGGTCGCCGCCGGAAAAATAGAACCCGGCGCCATCGATGCCGAAGTCTTCTCCAGCTTCCTTTATACCCGTGACTGGCCCGATCCCGATCTCCTCATTCGCACCTCCGGCGAAATGCGGATCTCGAATTTTCTCCTTTGGCAGGTCAGCTACACCGAAATGTACGTCACCCCAAAACTCTGGCCCGATTTCTCCCGCCAAGACCTGGTCGACGCCATCGCCGAATACAACCGCCGCCAACGCCGCTACGGAGGAGTTTAGTAACGAGCGAGAACGAGCGCGAGCGCCGTTAGCGCCGTGAACGTTCGCCAGCGCGCTACCGAATCACATCCATTTTGTCCACTCCGTCCACTGAGTCCACTAGGTCCACTTCTGTTCGTTCCCGCTCGTTCACGGCGTTCCCGCTCGCTCGCGCTCGTTAACCACTAACGTCTGCTCCCGCTTCTGCCCTACCCCCACTAACCCCAACTTCGCCCCGATCAACTCGCACAGCTTTTCCAGATAAAGCCGCGCATTCTTCGGCAAATCCTCATAGGTCCGGGCGCCAGTCGTCGATTCTTTCCACCCCGGCACCTCGATATACACGGGCGCACAACGCCCAAACTCCCTCACACAAGTCGGCGGTGACCCCACTCCTTTCCCTTCACGCTTATACTCGACGCAGATCTTGATCGTCTCGAGCTGATCCAACCCGTCGAGATTCGTCACCGCGATCTCATCGATCCCGTTCACGATAACGGCAAACCGAGTAGCGACCGCATCGAACCAACCACAGCGCCTTTCCCGTCCCGTGTTCACCCCATACTCGCGTCCCATCGAGTGCAGCATATCGGACAGCCCTTGATCTTCGGTCGGAAACGGACCTTCACCCACCCGGGTCGTGTACGCCTTCACCGCGCCAACGACCCGATCGATTCGATTCGGCGGCACGCCGGAGCCAGTACATGCCCCGCCAGCCGTCGTATTCGATGAAGTTACATACGGATAAGTCCCGTGATCGATGTCCAGGAATGTGCCTTGCGCACCTTCAAATAAAATCTCCTTTCCCTGCTCCATCAGACGATGAAGCTCGAGCACGGTGTTTGTCACCATCTCCCGGAGCTGTTCTCCGGTAGCCAAATATTGGCGACTCAGCTCCCCCCAATCGAGCGGTTTCGCTCCGTATTGCTGCAACAGCCAATCCACTTCCTGGCGCCGGCTCTCCAGGCGTTCATCGAAAAGCTTGGGATCTAAAAGATCACCCAACCGAATACCGACCCGCGCGATCTTATCCCCATAAGCGGGTCCAATGCCGCGCTTGGTGGTTCCGATCTTGTTCGGCCCATGCTCACGTTCCCGGTATTCATCGATCAGCTTGTGATACGGAAACACCAGGTGCGCAGCATCGCTGATGAAGAGATTCCGCTTGGAGATTTCGACCCCCTGGCTCTTTAACTGCGCGATCTCTTCGCAAAGCGAGATCGGATCCACTACCACCCCATTTCCGATCACGCACAGTTTATCTTCTCGCAAGATACCCGACGGGATCAAACGAAGGATGTACTTTACATCCCCGACTACAACGGTGTGTCCGGCATTATTGCCACCCTGACTCCTGACGACCACATCGACTCGATCCGTCAGATAATCGATGACTTTGCCTTTACCTTCATCCCCCCACTGAGCGCCCACCAACACTGTATTGGCCATATATTCGGGACAGAAAACGTCCCGCGCTTAAAAACGCCAACGCGGGACGCCCTGCGACATTAAATCGCTCCCGCCCCACCGCAAGAAAAAACACAGACGGAAAGTTTCACCACAAAGACACGAAGGACACGAAGGCAGAGAGTAAAATTACGGTCGGGATGGAATGCGGATCTTGTTTTTGGTTTTTGGGTTTTAGTGTCCGTCTTGGTGGCCTTTGTGTCTTTGTGGTGAAATTTAGGTCCGGTCGCCCCCGAAAACAGAAACGCCGCCCGACCCTCTAGATCGGACGGCCCAAATTCTGCAGCGTTCCCGCTCGTTCTCGGCGTTCCCGCTCGTTATTCCGTTGGTCTCTACGCCTGTGGCCGCGGCTCATTCCCCGCCGCTACCGGCGGCTGAGGCTGAGGTGCTTGCGGCGCCGGTTGTGCCGGCTGAACGTTCTGAGCAGCTTGATACGACTGCGGTTGTCCCTTGACGTCGTTCCCCGCGGTATGCAACTCGCGGTCGAACTCTTCTCGGGCCTTACGAAATTCATTCATGCTTTGCCCCAGACTGCGGGCCAGCTCAGGGAGCTTCCTGGCGCCAAACAATACGAGCACAATGAGCAGGATGATAAATAGATCAGGGCCACCAAAGTTCCCAAAGCCCAGCGCTAGCATATTCATATCTCTATCTATTCGACTGGCACCCTACGCCAGGTATTCCCCAATTTTTTTACCCTTCTTTACTTTCTCAGATTTTCGAGGCGCCCCACCAAGTCTGCCTTGCTCGTTAATCCGACCACTTGATCCTTTACCTCGCCTCCCTTGAAAAACAGCAGGGTCGGGATATTGCGAATCCCGAACCGATTCGAAATTTCTGGATTAGCATCCACGTCGATCTTTACGATCCGAACCTTGTCTCCCTGTTCCATAGCAATCTCGTCCAACACAGGAGCGATCATCCGACAAGGACCACACCAGCTCGCCCAAAAATCGACGAGAACTGGGACGTCGGATTCGCTAATAGTGTGATCGAAGTTCGACTCATTCAAATGAAGTACAGAAGCCGTTGACATAACCTTTTCTTTCTTTCGTTAGCACACCCTGGTTCCCCTTGTTCTCAACTGAAAGCAACTAAACATTGTACGATAAGCGAAATCACGGAAAAAGCGAGGACCAACCCCGCCAGTGGAACCACCCACGGATCCCGCCGGACCGGCGGCATCCGAGCGATCAGCTTCTCGCTTGTGTGCACAGGAACACCCTCCGGGATGACAATAGGCTCTACCACCTCCGGCGCCTTAGAGCGCGGGGGCAACGTGATTCGAGCCGGTCCTCTTTTCTCGTCGGGCATTCTCTGATTCCCTATATCCCCGCGGTTATATTCAATTGTCAACCCCCGTTCGGAAAAAACCTGTGAAAAGTGACAAGTGAAAAGTGAAAGGTTCGCGGCGCTCCAGCTCGCTCACTGATTACTGACTCACT
>Ga0209647_1000916_pt1 | contig 26496 bp, 24 predicted proteins | sample GraSoi_2013_60cm_FD_185827 | JGI IMG/M metagenome (GOLD analysis project Ga0209647, IMG submission 185827) | Grasslands soil microbial communities from the Angelo Coastal Reserve, California, USA - Sample 9_17_2013_60cm (SPAdes) (version 2) | ecosystem: Environmental > Terrestrial > Soil >... | reverse complement strand
CGTCTCTTTATTGAAGAATCCCAGGCCATCCTGGTCGGCGAAAGATCCCTCCTTCAAGGGTTCGTAAAAGATGCCGTAGCCGCCGCGCAGAACCGTCTTGCTGTCGATACTGTAAGCAAATCCCAATCGCGGCCCAAAGGCCTTCTTGTAGGTGTCCTGCGGACGCGTCCTTCCATTGCGTCCTGTGCCAGACCCGAAGTAGGTATAGGCACCAAGAATATTTCCAGCACCAGGGTTGGGAAGTGTGGGGTCAACCGCCGAAAACCGATTGAAGGCCTCGGACGCGGGCAAATCTAGATCGTAGCGCAGTCCATAATTCAGTGTTAAGCGGGGCGTAAGCCTATACGAGTCCTGGGCATAGAAAGAATAGTCTTTGTACCGCACTCCACTGAAACCGCCGTAGTTGAGTACTCCCTGATTCACCAGGCCAAACAAGGAGCTGGCCACGGGATCTCCGTTCCCAACCCCACCGTTGCTTGTTTGAGCGGGATCAAAATCGAATTCGCCGGCAGCCGTCGTCAGTCGCCGTACGTTGAACTGCAGAAATCGAAACCCGCCTCCAAACTTGAAATTGTGTTTCCCCTTAACCCAATTCACGGAATCGTTCAATTGGTAGACATTGTCGGCAAATTCCGAGTCGCCGCAGTTGTTGACCTCGTAAGGGCTGCCAAACCATTTGATGCAGGGAAAAGTATTGTTATTCACGCCCGTGAGGCCGATCTTTGCGGGGTATCCCTGACCGAGGCTGTTCGCAACCTCGCCACGGAAGCGCCGGCTGAATCCAAACAGGAATTGATTCACCAGGGTCGGGCTGAAGATATAGTTGTCGCTGAATCGCGCATACCTCGTATTCTGCGGTGTGCTCGACCCAAAGATGTTCGACAAACTGGAAACGCCCCCGGTTTTAGTATTGTCGTAGTCAAAGCCCCCAGAAATCCGGTGTTTGTCGGAGAGGACATGGTCGATCTTGATATCGATAAGATTCGCGGTGGTTTTGGAGATGCTGCGGTCGGTGACGTTATTATTCAGGCTGCCATTCGTGCCGGGAAGCAGTCCAAACACCTTGGTCATCACCGTACTTGGCGTAAAATTTGGATCGTTGGTTAACAGATTTCCGGGAATGGGGTTGCCAGTTGTTGGGTCATAGAGCTGGTGGGTAACCGCGTTGCCTGCTGTGCGATCGTTACAGATTCCGCCAGTGAAGCCTCCCGTGCAGTCCGCGGAAAAGTCGCCGGCGCGGAATGCTTCATTGGGCAGGCTAAGCGTGCTGTTGCCACCATTTCTTAGTCGGAACCCCTCGTACGCGACAAAGAAGAACGTCTTGTCTTTACCGTTATAGAGATGCGGAAAATATACTGGGCCACCCGCGGTGAAACCGAAGTCGTTCTGTGTGTTCACGGACCTGGGGATGCCCTGGATGTTATTTTTCCAACTGTTGGCATCAAACGCGCGGTTGCGGAGGTAATCGTATGCCGAGGCGTGGAATCGGTTCGTGCCGGATTTCACTGTGAGGCTCACGATACCGTCGCCGGATTCTCCAAACTCGGGAGAGAAATTGCTCTGCAGGACCTTAAACTCCTGGACCGCATCGCTCGAAACACCCTTGTTCCATTGCGTATTCGGCGAAACCAGTGAGATCGACACGCCGTCGACCAGCACATCCGTTCCGCCCTCCTGTCCTCCATTCACCTTGAAGTCGTCGCTTGAATTGCTGCCGGGATTGTTGTCCAAACCTCCGACGAAGCCAGGCACCAGCTTGACGAATTCCATCGGGTTGCGTACGGTACCGCCGAATGATAGCGGAAGATTTGTTATTAGACTGCTCTCTACGGTTGCTCCTATATCGGACGTCGCGGTTTCCAATTGGCTCGCGTCAGAAGTGACCGTAACGTTCTCCGTCACTGCGCCCAGTTGCATCTGGACATCGAGCGACACGGTGGTCCCAGTGGGTACGGTAACGCCTTCTTGCGTGAATTTCTTCAGGTTCACAGCCTCCACCGTGAGGGCGTAGCGTCCGGGAGGCAAATTGGGCAAGGAATATAGCCCCGTGTTCGTTGTACTGCTGGAAGCAGCAACGACGCCAGTGTCGATATTTTGGGCCGTCACCTTCGCGCCCGCAACAGCGGCGCCGCTCGGATCGGTAACGCTCCCCTGGATGTTGCCGCTATTGGATTGTCCATAGGCAGAAACTGTCAAAATAGCGCAAGCCAGAACCCTGAGAAAGTATTTCAAGAGCGCCTCTTCTCCTGCTGATCGCTTCAAGGCGAAGTTTGTTGTGGGATTTGAAAATTGGTCCAACCCCCCGGGGAATCGCAGGAATTCCCGCCCCAATTCAAAAACTAAAGACTATAGCGGCAGCCTTCTCAATGGCCGCCAACAAAATGCGAGGCCACAATGCGCTGAGCTACGGACCTACCTTATATTCGAGTCGCAATCTACTCCGAACACATTAGGCGCGCAAAGGAGCTAGCTTGTGAATTCGTGGTGAATCACTTGTGAAGTGCTGCAGGAGCTTGACTTAGGGCGTCCCCAGAGCTAATGTGTTTCGATTATAAATTCGCAATCTTTCAAGTCCGTAGGCGTTCATGCCCGTACCAAAACTAGAAACCCCCAAGGTTGATCCTCCAAAAGTTGAGCGAACAGATGATCTGGTTGCCGATGAACGGTGGCAGCTCGTTCAAAGAATCGTCTCCAGCCCACCCTTCCAGAAGAGTGTGCGGCTCCGCGAACTTTTGGAGTATCTGGCGAAGAGAACCATTCATGGACACGCCCACGAATTATCGGAGCAACATATCGGCAATGTTCTCTTCCACAAGCCTTCGGGTTACAGTTCGCTCGAGGACAGCTCGGTTCGAGTGCACATTCGCCAGCTCCGTCTGAAGCTGCACGAGTACTTCGACGAAGAGGGGCGTGAAGAGCCGCTCGTTCTGACCATCCCCAAGGGTGGCTACGCGCCGGTATTCAAGGCGGCTGCGAAAAGCGCAGAAGTGGAAGCGGAAACGAACGCCATGCCGGGCGGGGTTTGGCAACGGCGAACGTTCGTGGCCTGGGCGTTTTGCGGCGTGTTGACCGTGATTTGCGCGGCGTTGCTTTATCAGTCCGCTTGGAACCGGGCGACGGGCGGATCAGCAGTTGCTGCCGTCCCGCCCTGGCCGTTTTCCCAAGTCTTTGACTCGCGGCATCAAACCTTGATTGTCGTAGCAGACAGCAACTACGGCATGTACCGCATCTTGACCAGCCAGCCAGGTTCGCTCGATCAATATCTTCGTCGGGATTTTCTGCAGAGCACCATTTTGCCCAAGCGCGAAGGTCCCACGCCGCGATTGAGCGAGTACATTTCAAACTCGATGCTTACGTCTTTTGCCGACGTCGTCAACGTGGCTACCCTGGTCAAGATGGCTGAGCCATTTCAAAAGCTGGCGCTGATTCGGCACCCAAGAGATCTGAGTATGCGCGACATGGATCACAATAATTATGTTTTTATCGGGAGTCAGGGGTCGAATCCGTGGGTATCGCTCTTCCAGAACCGGCTGAATTTTCTAGAAAGCGAGGGCGTCGTAGGGAACAGCGCCAAGGCATTTGTGAACACCCATCCACGACCTGGCGAGAAAGCTCGATACGAGGGTTTGAGATGGACCGGAACGATCGGAGAAGACTATGCCACGATCGTCCTTCTTCCGAATGTCACCCATGATGGGAGCGTGCTCATCATGCAAGGCCTTCAACAGGAGGGAACGGAAGCCGCGGGACGATTTCTGGCCGAACCGGAAAACCGTCAGCAACTGAAGGCCGCACTTGGGATCACGGGATCAACGGAAAACTCTCTTGAAAATACATGGTTTGAGGCGTTGATTCACTCCCGGACGGTTGCCGGGGCGCCGAATTCAACGAATCTCGTTGCAGTCCGCCGCATTCAACAGTGAAGCCAGCGAACGCGTTGTTGCGATGACACGAGCTGCGAGTCAAAGCGCGGTCCATCCGGACCAGAGGTTCGGCAGATGTCCATTTCGCCGCTTTCCTCGTGTCCCCTCGAGTTGCTATACGTCCCTCGCATAACCTAATGTTGTTGGCATGGCGGCCCACAACAGTCGGCGGAGAGAAATCAAGATGTCCGTACCTTTTCTCTGCTGGCGCCGCGGTTTGAGGCTCAGTGTGCCAACCGTCCGCGGAGTCGCTCTTGTCTGCATAATTTCCGGTGTCCTGGCCATACCTCCGACGGTGAGCGGTCAGAGCGACGTGGACACCCTTCTGGAGGAAGCACGCACAGCGGAGAAGGCTGACGACTATCAGGCGGCGGAACGCATTTACTTGCAGGTGCTGGCACGGGCCCCAGGAAATCTGGAGACCCTCAAGCGCCTCGGCGTACTGCAACAAACGGAGATGAAATTCGGTGCGTCGATCGAGAGTTTTAAACAAGTGCTCGAGCACGATGCGCAGTATCTCGAGGCAAATTTTTTCCTTGGCGTCTCCTACTTCGGTGAAAATGACTTTAACCGGGCGATCCGCAGCTTCGATCAGGAACTCAAAACTCCCAAACCGCATCCCCGGTGCCGCTACTATCTCGCGTTGGCGCTGCAGGCTGCTGGCCGGATCGACGAAACCATTTCACAACTCAACCGCGCAGTTGCGGAAAATCCAAAAGATGCCGACGCTCTTTACCAGCTTGCGCGCATTTATAAGAGCGCCTCTCTGCAGGTGATTGATAGACTGGAAGCCTTGGACCAGGACTCGTTCCAGTTGCACGCCTTGATGGGAGAGGTCTACGCCGATGATGAGCGGTACCCGGAAGCGATCAAGGAATACCGCGCGGCACTTTCGAAACGCCCTGACGCCACGGGAATTCACTATGCCGTCGGTGTTGCGTATTGGGTGCAGCATGACATGGACGCAGCTAATAAAGAATTTGTGGACGCTTTGAAAGAAAATCCGAGCGACGCGCTGACCAACTTGTACCTGGGCGATATTGCTGTTCACCACGAGCACTTTGCGGAAGCACGTAACTACCTGCGTATAGCCGAGAGAGGGCAGCCCGGCATGCCGGAGGTTCACGTGCTGCTCGGAAAATGTTATCGCGGTGAGAACGAACCTGAAAGAGCGAAGACTGAATTCCTGGCGGCGATCCAGGCGGACCCCAGTGCCGCGCAGCCTCACTACCTACTGGCCCAGCTCTATCGTGAATTGCGTGACCCAGAAGCGAGCGCGAAAGAATTCGAGGAATTTGAAAAGCTTTCCCGGCTGGAGAAAGACAAAGGCCTTCATCATGGGACCCAGAAGAGCAGACTGCAGAACGATGAGTCCCAGAACTGAAATCGTTTGCAGGTCCGGCCCGAAGACCTGGATCATGCTAAAGAGCGTCTCGCGTGGGCATATCGTGAGACTCGCAACCGCCGGAAGTAGCTTCCTCGCAATTGCTCTCCTGCTCGGTGCTGGTCCAAGTGCCATCGCGGGGCAAAAAGACTCTTCGCAAGCGGCAGGTGGTCCAGCCGTGGAAGCTCACTTTGCCGTTGCCCAAGAAGCCCAGAAAAACAGTGATTATGCGACAGCCGAGCGAGAGTACCGCGCAATGCTTGCCATAAGACCTGATTTTGCTGAAGTTCACATGAATCTCGGTTTGGTCTACCAGCTTCAGAATCGGATTGCTGACGCGATAACCGAGTTTCGGCGTGCACTTCAACTTAAGCCTGCGCTGTCCGGCGCGAATTTCTTTCTTGGTGTCGACTATTGCAAGAGGGGCGAAGGAACTAGAGCCCTCCCCTATTTGAAAGCTGCAGCCCAACAGGATCCTCGCCGGCCCGACATCTGGTCATGGTTGGCGACGGCCCAGGAAATGTCCGGTCAGATTCATACGGAAGCGGCGACTCTTCAAAGGGCACTGAATTTGCTGCCCCAGAACGTTGATTTGCTCTACCTGCTCGGTCACGCATACGAACGCCTGGGAAAGGAGGAGGTTGCTCGCCTGCAAAAAGCGGCACCACACTCTTCACGCGCCGAGCAGTTGTTGGCGGAAAGCTACGGCGCCAGCAACGAGTGGCCATCAGCGATGATTCATTTTCGGAACTCTCTGGCGGCCTCGCCTGACACTCGAGGGGCGCACGTCGAGCTGGGCGAAGTGCTCTTGCGCGCGGGAAAACTTACGCGCGCCGCCAGTGAATTTGAGGAAGAATTGCGCATTGCGCCTCATAGCGTGCGGGCAGTCGTTCGCCGGGGCGAAGCAAAACTGATTCAAAATGACCTCGATGGGGCTCTTCAGGATTGGAGTACCGCACTAGCTACAGACGGCCTGCAGGCGGCGAGAGTCCTCGGTATTCGCGAGACCGGATTAGGCGATGCTGCGTTCGAGCTTCTCCCGGATGCCCTGCGCGCAAAAATCGAAAAGCTCACTCCCGAGCTACAACAACGAGACTCCCCGGCTGCGCATTTAGCGCTTGCGTTTCTCGCCATGCAAGCCGGGAACTCTTCTCTGCAAGCTGCGGAGGGCGAACGCGCGCTCTCCTCCTCCCGTGCGGCTTCCTCGGCGATGAGCTGTTCACAAGCTGAGGTCGAACGGATTCTCAAGCAAGAGCAATTCTCGGCGCTGTCGCATTGCACGCCGCAGGTTGTCACGCATCGGCGATCGGCCAGTTCGAGTTATGCGGTCGCGCACGCATTGTTTGAAGCGGGAGAGTACGAAGTGTCACTCAGGTTACTTTCAGACCTGCCACCACCTGATCAGCATTCTTCGGAGGCGTCCTATTGGCGGGCACGTTGCTACGAAAAGTTGGCTACCGCTGCATATCTGAGTCTTTATCAGGCGGACCCCAACTCTTATCGACTGCATCAGCTCATGGCAGATTTAAATGCTGCAAAGGGTAACGACGCAAAAGCTATCGAGGAATATCGTCTAGCGATTGAATCGAAACCGTCCTTGCCAAATTTGCATTACGGTCTTGGCCATCTTCTATGGAAGGATCTCAAGGTCAGTGAAGCGCGCCAGGAATTCGAAGCCGAGCTGGCTCTGAATCCACAGCACGCGGCGGCGCTCAACGATCTCGGCAATACCTACCTTCTGGAGCACCAGCCGGAGAAGGCACTCCCCTATCTGACCCGAGCACTTGCCGCGGATCATCAAAATCCTGACATGCACCGTGACCTCGGCACTGCGTATTCCGAAGAGGGCGACTACCTGAAGGCCCAAGCGGAATTTAAGATCGCGGTCTCTTCTGATCGTGATGGATCAATCCACTACAAGCTCGCCAGGGTCTATCAGGCGCTTGGGCAGAAGGAGAACGCTGCACGTGAGTTTGAACGCTCAACGGCGCTGAACGCGGAAGCGCACACGAAACTAGAGAAGCAAAGGGAACGATTGGACGAAGTCGAGAAGGCTACCCAGGATCCGTAAAGAGCGCATCAAATGACCGTCCTATGAAAGACAATCCCCAAGTTCCCGGCGTTGTTGTTCTCTTGATGGCAGGGCTCTTCTTGCCTCGTGTTTCCCAGTGCCAGGTTGCCGCGGATCACCAGCGGGTGCCCCATCACAGCGCAAATGCCCAGAGTGAAGCGTTCCAAAGAGGCCTGAGTGCGTTAAAGGAGAATCGAACGGACGCGGCGCTAGTAGAACTAACCGCGGCGGAACGCGGGGAGCCGGACGACCCTCGAATCCACAATTTTCGTGGGATCGTGCTGGCCCGCTTGGGCCAAAGTACCGAAGCTGCTGCCGAGTACCGGGAAGCCGTTCGTTTGGATCCTCGGATGGAAGACGCCTACCGAAATCTTGGGTTCCTCGAATGGACCGATCACAAGCTCGAGCTCGCACATGAGGCACTTGTACGGGCAGTGGAACTCTCGCCCACGGACTCTTTTGCGCATTATTATCTCGGGCGTGTGCAACTCGACCGACAAGTCTACTCTGAGGCGTTTCGGGAGCTGGAGCTTTCAGATGTGCCATGGCCCGCCGAGCCAGGTTTCCTGGTGCAAGCCGCGGCTGGGTATGTGGCGCTTGGACGGCAGGACGAAGCGCGGAAAAGGCTTCATCAACTAGTAACACTCTCACTCTTGGACGCTCAATCCGTCCGCGTCGCTTCGCTTCTTCTGGCCATCCACGAAGATGAGGCCGCCATTGGTCTCGTACAAAAGTTGCGCGACCGTCACGCTGCGGAGCTTGCTCCCTGGGCTCAATTTGATTTGGCGCTGGCGACCCTCCTTGCTGGGAGATGCGCGGAAGCGGCTGAACAAGCCGAGAACTACATCAACGTTCTACATCTATCGGGATCGGAATCCACCCAGATGATCCCAGCATGGTCATTGGCCGGCATTGCCTATGCCCGCTTTGGCCAAGGCGATCGAGCCGTTGAGGCCTTGCGCCACGCAGCGGAACTTGCCCCTTACCAGGAAGAGCACTGGCTGAATTTGACGCGGGAACTGATGGAGTTGAGTCGCTACAGTGAAGCGATCTCTGCGGTTCAGGAGGGTCTGGCAGCCAATCCCAAGTCCTACGCTTTGCATTTGCGGCTGGGAGCGGCGAACCTCTCAGCGGGACACTACGCGGAGGCCGAGGCTGCCTTTCGAAGGCTTGTGGAGGCCGGTGACCCGCTGCTAACGAGTTACATTGGATTGGCTCAGGTACTACTGCGTACCGGTCGCGCTGAAGAGGCCGCTGCCGAACTTTCTGCTGCGCAGCATAAATTGGGAGCAACTTTTCTCATCAGCTATTTTCAAGGCTTATCCCTCGAACGTGCAGGTAAACGGCCGCAAGCAATTACTGCGTTACACGAAGCAAAACGGCTCAATCCGAGTAGCGCCGAAGCCCGATTGGAACTTGGAAAGACCGAACTGGCAATAGGACGCGTGCAGGAAGCGATTGTTGAACTTGAAGAAGCGCTGCGTCTGAGCCCGGGCAACGTGCAGGCGGGGCGCCTGCTGAGTCAGGCTTATCAACGAGCGGGAGACGTCCAACGCGCCGCAAAGTACGCGGACACCGCGACCGAGGCGCCGCCAGCCGCAGAAGGCGATGTGCTGGGGGACTTCGTGCTGCCCGATTGGCAAATGCCCGAGGAAAGCAAAAAAGCCGAAGCCTCTAAGCCATAAGGAGCAATTTGAATCGTCAAAGATCATCGCTCCACATGTCCGCACGAAAACAATGGGCGATCGGCTTGGCGATCTTGCTCATGCCGGCGAGCGGTCTGGCCCCGGCTCAAGAGTCAGCAAATTCGCAAAAGGCAAAACCGCCATTGCCGATGGTCCAATTTATTGATATCGGCGAAAAAGCTGGCCTGACCGCGCCAACAATCTTCGGCGGAGTCGACACCAAGAAATATATTCTCGAGACAACAGGAAGTGGCGTCGCCATTTTCGATTATGACAACGACGGGTGGCCTGACATCTTCATCGTGAATGGCACGACCTTGGAGGGCTTCCCTCCGGAAAAGGCGCCCACCAATCACCTCTATCACAATAATCATGACGGAACCTTTACCGACGTCACCGTACAAACTGGCTTGGTCGCGACTGGATGGGGGCAGGGGGTGTGCGTGGGAGATTACGACAATGATGGCTGGGAAGATCTGTACGTCACCTACTACGGCAAGAACCGTCTCTATCACAATGATCACGGGGTCTTCACCGACGTCGCGGGAAAAGCTGGAGTTGCGGGCTCAGGGAAGGCTTGGGGGACCGGCTGTGCCTTTGTCGACTACAACCGAGATGGGCACCTCGACCTTCTGGTTGCGAACTATGTCGACTTTAACCTTCGTACGGTACCTACCCCTGGCGAAGGGACATCGTGCAACTGGAAAGGGATTCCAGTGATGTGTGGACCACGCGGTCTACAGGGTTCCAAAAACATTCTTTATGAGAACCGCGGCGACGGTACTTTTACCGATGTTACTACCAAGGCCCACATAGATCGCACCAACGGTCATTTTGCGTTCAGCGTTTCGACTCTGGACTTCGATGACGACGGCTGGCCGGATATTTACGTGGCCAGCGATAGCACGCCGAGCATTCTGTATCACAACAATCACGACGGAACCTTCACGGACGTTGCGGTCATGGCCGGTGTTGCATTTAACGAAGACGGGCGCGAACAGGCGGGTATGGGAGCCACCGTCGCGGATTACAACGGAGACGGGCGGCTGGACATTTTCAAAACCAATTTCTCTGACGACACCCCCACTTTGTATCGCAACGACGGCGATGGTGTTTTCTCCGACGTCACGTACGCTGCGGGCCTGGGTTCGCACCTGCAGTACCTGGGCTGGGGAACCATGTTTCTTGACTTCGACAATGACGGCTGGCCGGATCTTATCCTCGCGAACGGCCATGTGTATCCGGAAGTAGACAAATATCACCTCGGTAGTAGTTATAGAGAACCACGCCTCCTCTACCACAACAACGGCAACGGAACCTTTAACGACATTTCTACAAACGCTGGCCCCGGTATCAACGCAACTTCATCCGCGCGTGGTTTGGCCGTTGGCGATCTCTGGAACGATGGGCAACTCTCCGTGGTGATTAACAATGTGTATGCTCCGCCGAGCTTGCTAAGGAACACCGTCCGTTCCGGGAACCATTGGATTGCATTCAAGACTGTGGGGACGCGCTCAAATCGTGACGGAATTGGCGCAAAAATCAGTGTTAAGAACGGCCAAAGAACGCTCGTCGACGAAGTGCGCAGCGGCTCCAGCTATATTTCGCAAAATGACCTGCGTGTACATTTCGGCCTCGGTGCCGCCACCAAGGCCGAATCTGTGCAGGTGCGCTGGCCGAGCGGACTCGTGGAACGTTTCGACAATCTGCCAGGGGATACTCTGCAAACGTTGAAAGAAGGTTCTGGAAAAATAGTCACTCCGAACAAGGTATTGGGGAAAGGGAAAGGCTAGGTCCCTCCTTCTTGTTGTCTATTGCTTGTGGCGGCCGTTTCCGGTCTCATTCCCGGCGGGTTCGTCTACTTGGAGAATTTGATCGGCCGGAACATTCTTCATGGTTTGACGGATTCCGCTAGGCCAGCGAATTTCGATCGTTTCAGCGACGTTCGCTGCCCCCAACCCAAAATGAACCCGCTTATCGCTGGAGGAAAGGTAGCTGCTCGCAGTGGTTACGGTTCCGACTTGCGACTTCTTTGCGGCCACAACTTTGACTACTGCTCCAATCGCATCCCGATTGCTCTTGTGCCCGGTTAGTTTCAAAGTCAACCAGTGGTACGGGGTCGAAGTAACATTGCGAAGAATGTAGAGTGGCCCGTCGTTGGTCGTAACGACTGCATCCAGACGGCCATCATTATCGATATCTCCAATTGCCATCCCACGGCCCACCCAGGCTTCACGAAAAACGATTCCCGCGTCTGCCGAGACGTCAACAAATCCATGGCCGGTGTTTCGCGCGAGCAACATGGGCTCCCGATACCGAAGATTGGGAAAACTCAGTTCAATCGTGTCCAAATCGTGCCCTTGCGCAATCAGGAGATCCTTCCATCCGTCATTGTCATAGTCCAGGAAGCGAACGCCCCACCCAGAGTGCGTCATGGTCATGCGGCCCAGGCCCGAAGGATAACTCTCGTATGCAAACGTGCCGTCGCCGTTATTCCGATACAGAGCGTACATCTGGTTGGCGAGATCAGTAATCACGAGATCGGGGAGGCCGTCGTTATTGTAGTCGGCGAAATCCACTCCCATGCCAGCATAGGTATGGCCCTCGGCATCGACCGCGACGCCTGACATCAACCCGACATCTTCAAAGGTGCCATCACTCTTGTGGTGATAAAGAAATTCCGGCATGGAATCGTTGGCGACTACGATATCGATGCGCCCGTCCCCGTCGTAATCCGCAAACGCGATTCCCAGCCCTTTGCCCGGTTTTGAGATCCCAATTGTTTTCGATATCTCGGTAAACGTGCCATTGCCGTTATTGCGGTAAACGAGCGGCGTAATCGGTTTGAAATAATCCGGGTGACAGTAGGCTCGGAAGCCTTCTTTGCGCTCGCCGCACCAGACATCGTCAAAATCCCACTCCACGTATCGAAGAACCACTAAGTCCAACAAACCGTCATTATCCAAATCAACCCACGCGCCGCTGGTGGACCATCCGCTTCCGCCTACTCCTGCCTTTTCCGTTACGTCGGTGAAGGTACCGTCTCCATTGTTGTGGTATAGCTTGTTTCCGCCAAATGCCGTGACGTACAGGTCTTCATAGCCGTCATTGTCATAATCTCCCACGGCAACACCCATTCCGTAACCGGTTCCCTGAAGGCCTGCTTTTTCGGTGACGTCTTCAAAGGTGCCGTCTTGCTTCTGGTGGTAAAGGCGATTCCAGTATTTGGGGCCCGTCTTCTGCGGGATCGTTCCCTTGGGCGTTGGGTCGGTCACCGGCGCTCCGTTAACCGCGAAAATATCCAAGTGCCCGTCATTGTCAAAATCAAACAAGGCCACACCCCCGCCCATCGTCTCAGGCAAGTACTTTCGCGAAGTGTGCGAGGCCAGATTCTGAAAATGCAATCCCAACGCGGATGTCACATCGATGAACTGTGGGAGGAATGTTTTCCCTGGTTCATCCGCCTTAGGCTGGGTCTGCGACCTTATGGGATATGTGGAGCAGAGGCACATAGCGGTGATCAAGAAAACTTGCGTGCGCAGACAAGTCGTTGTGTTTTGCATCTCTAATGGTCGACAGAAGTCCAGTTTCCGCTCGCGCGCCGATCACTTCTTCCTGTAATCGGGATCCATGTCAGGAGTTCGTAGTCCTGCTTGCTCGAGTGCTTGAAGAACAAATGAGTTCCAGGCGAAAACGCGATGATAGCCAAAAAATGGATGAGCTAGGTCAGTTGCCAAATACTCGTGGCTCGTCGGGAAATCCGGCGAGATATGGGTTTCCGCCCATAAGCGATTGGCGATTGCCTTCCTGGCCTTGCCCCATCCGTGGAGCATTCCGGCTACGTATCCGCAGATTTCAATCCGCATCCAGCTTCCGCCGTTGTAGTAGATACCATCCATCCCCCGATGCGCGTATTGAATCGCGAAGGAGTCGCTGACCATGGGATGCCAATTCTCCGTGAAGTAACTCGAGGTCTTGCCGCCGTCCCTGAGCCCGATCAGAATTGGCCGTACCGTCCCACCGGTGTCTGGATAAGGAGAATCCGGTCGCGGCATCATCACCGGGATCTGATCAAGATGACTGACAACCATTTCGTCAGTCAGGATCTTGCGGTTAAACAGCCACAGAGAGAGATACTCTGGAAAAAGTTCGGCAAAACCGATGGCGTCGGTAATACCGAGCGCCGGCCGCAGAAACTTGCGCGCCGGATCGTAGTAACTGCGATACGCTTGTTCTGCCTTATCGATTTCGTCCTCGGAGATCGTTGCACTGACGTCCGGGATCTGCAATTCCTTAATGACGCGCAGAGTCACCGCAAGCATTCCCTGGTTCTCGCAAATGCTTGACGTACCCTTCGAATAATCGATGACGTCGAGCTGGCCCATGACGAACTGTGCCCAGCAGATACCGTCGCTGCCAGGGTCATAGGTCCGGAGGCAATATTCTGCCGCTCTTCGAACCTTCTCCATGGGTAGTTTCGTGTTGAAGCGTCGACGATTCAGGAGCGCCCATAGCAGCCAGAGCGGCGTCGAATCATTCGACTTGCGCTCCACATTGGCTTTGTTGGGCTCGACTAAGGTGTTGATTGCTCCGTCGGTTCCTTGATTCTGGGCCCACAAATCGAATACGCCCTCATTTAATTCGCGGTTATGGATTCCGTTCAGCGCGTAGAAACTGTCGCGAAGGTACATTTCTCCCGCCGCCGAATACCAAATGCTCGGAGCAAGTATGGGCCGGAAGTCTTCCGCATCCGCATTCCAGCACAGCATCATCAAGTCGGCGTAAAGAATCTTCTCCGTATCGCCACCTTCAAAGCCCAAGCCGTTCGCCAGGTGGATCTGGCTGCTCATCCGATAGCCTCGGACCGTGTCTGGCACTGCATCGTCGAGAAAGATAAACGCAGTTTTCTCTACTTGGCCGTCCATCTCAAGCCGGTGGTACGGTTCGCAACGAGTAACCTCGTGGCGCACTTCTACGGTCCGCAGTTCGACCTTCGTTACACCAGCGGGCGCCTCCTGCTCGATCGCTTGTTCTGACTGCGGCAAGGATAAGAAGAGCGCACTACCAGAGCCGCTAAGTGCCGGCAGAAATACAGTAGTACTGAATTCAGACCAAGTTGGGCCCGATCCGGGAACAACATCGTCATATAAGGTGATGTTCTGCAGCTTCCGCAGTTGGTCGTCTACATCCCAAATCTGAGCTGCGAGCGGCAGCGGCGCGCGATACACGAGGCGAACCGAGTACACCTCACCACTCTTCGCGGAAATAGGGATAGTCAACCCGTCCTTCGAGGTGCGGAGGGAGACTATCGCCATACCATCCCGCTCTTCAAGACTCGCATCCCCTTGTTTGACCCACGAAGCGATCGGAGGAGCCATGTTGTCGAGCGGGATATCGCGATCTATTTGCTGCAACGCTTCCCCGAACGTCTGCTGAACAAAAAACTTCTCTTTGACGCGGTCTTCGGGTCGCGCGACGAAACAAAGATTGATATCCGGAATTCTCCGCGAAGCCGGCTTTACAGGTTTTCCATCGCGGCGCACCACTCGGTTCCATTGATTGCGATAGCCGGAATCCGTCAACAGGCCGACGCAGACGTGGTTCCTGGTGCGGAATCCAGCGGCGGGAAAATACTCGCGCAAAGGTCCACCCTGGCAGTCCAACTGGTCGAAACTCCAGAATTTAGACGGGGGCTCCATCGCTTCCAGGCGATTGCTCACTTGATAGAACATCATGAACATGTCGGCTTGGCGGAACCGGATTCTCTTTCGGACCACATGAGAATTGATTACGTCGTAGTCGACTTCAACAAAAACCGTAGCACTTAAATTGTTGAGCTTGCACGCACCCCTGAGCGCCACGTGCGTTGCATCGCCCGACCACGACGTAGCCTTCCAGTTGCCAATACTGTCTTCCAGGCTTCGCTCGCCATTCTGGAAAACAGCCGAAAACTCCCCCCCGTCGTTGTGTTGCGCCAGAGTGTGGCCGCGGTACAGAATACTGACTCCGAGACCCTCCCCGGCGGAGCCGATAACTTTCAGTTTTACTCCATCAGCTGCAGACGCTGTCTCGAAAGCAGCAAGGGCTGACAGCTTTGGTACGCTGCCAAGGCCAGCAACAAACCCGCCGACCACCGACTGCTCGAGGAACTGCCGCCGAGATAGTGCCTTGCCGAACATAGCTTCCTCTTTCTTTTGCATCGACGTTTGCCATTGTAAGAATGTCGCAGGAGCCAAAAAGCCGTCGGAGTCGATAGCCGCAGTCGGTCACAAGAGCCCCAGACTGTGACAAGCAATGACAAGCGGCTGTGACGGACGACCTGACGAGCGCTGCCATGTCACCGGTTGTTCAAGCCCGTCTGCGGTGACCTCCGGGAGGCATATTCAATGTACAGTACGCGCCGTGCATCTTTCGATTGCAGATTTGACCCTCGGACACTCTCGCAGCGGTCTGGCACTCCGGACAACCAAAGCGTATTGTTTCGTTCCGATGCCACACTTGTCCGGCCAGAACTGAACATAGGATCTCGCATTATTGCGATCGTTTGAGAGCCAGCCGCAGTTCTCTCAACTCGTCTAGGCAGGGGGCGCAATTCCGAATGTGCTCAAGCAGGAAGTGAGAACGGTGGTCCGGTGATTCCTTCGCCAGCATTGCGATGGCCGGCCGTCCCGGACATCCGGCGCGTCCGGGATTGGAGTGCTCCTCGTGTACTAGGCGGCCGAGCGCGGTGATCAAATCATCCAGTTCTTCCGTGCGACCCACGATCAGCTCCTCACGTAATTCTTGTAACAGTTGGTCTCGATAGCGACCGCCTGCAGCACTCGACTTTTTATACGGCCTTCCGCTTCACAAAAGCTATATGAATTCGCGAATCTGACAAACATTCCTTTTCGCGAACGCGACACTTTCTCACTGCGTGGCCATATATAAGAAAGAAGAACACTCGAAAGTCTGAGCCGAGAGCGCTGGCATGATGAATGAGGAACACACCGCCAGGAATCGCCGCACCTTCCGCTGGCCAAAAGAAGCCCGGGAATTGGTGAAAATCCACCGGAACGCTCAGCGGGCACAACCGCGCGGGCAAGATTCTGGCAAAGAGCTCCGGGTACTGGTCACGAAACTGGTCGAAGTGTCCCGTAACCCCAGGGACGCGTGCTGGCGATTTCTCCGACAGTCTGGGATTGTGGGCAAGCGGGTATATCGGCAGTGGCCCGAACACGCGAAGCAGAGGCTATTGGATCTGATTGCTGTCCAGCCCTTGCCAGAAGTTGCCATTGCAAGAAGGATCCTAATGGGATGCATAGGGGTCATGATCTCTGGTTATCGGTCCTAAAGCAGGTGTCAGAAGAGTACGCCGAAGCCGCCAAGGAGAATGGCTTAGGCGGACGTTGGCGGGCGTGTCCTCGGTAGTTCGGGGCCCACGCCTTGCTGGGTGGCGCCGTTGAAATCGATATGTAGCTGTGGGTGATTTCATCTCTAGCTCCGCCGTAGGACTGTTGTAGAGATATCGCATCGCCATCGGCGGCTTTTTGGATGTTCGGCGGGAGGATTTCCAAAATGCATACACTGAGAATAGTTCTCGGTGGCTCTCTGCTTCTAGGAGTGTGCCTGCTCGTTGGCCGTTGGATTGGCGGAGCAGCGGCTGTGGTCGGCGTGGCCATCAAATGTTTTCTCGTGCTTTGGTTGATTGCCACGCTCATCAATATGTGGGTCGGCGTCAGTAAGGCAGGCTATTCCATCCAGGATGAGGCTCAGGTTGCTTTGCTCGTATTTGCGGTCCCCGCGATCACTTCAATTCCGATTTGGTGGAGAACCTCTTATTAGAGCGCCCGAGGCGACCGGCTGACGCTGCCAGGGATGCTGGCGGGCCGCCCAGCACTTCAGGTTTACTAGGCGGCGAAGGACGCCCGGCTCAACTCCCCTATTGTCCGCAACTTTTCCGTAATCGGATTGCGGAAGGGTTCGGGCGTGGAGTACTGCTTGGTGCGGAGTGACGTCGGTGTCCGCGCGGGTGTATTTTGTTGACAGCCCGAATTCTGACTAGCGTTGTTTGCGGTCCTCGGGACTGAGACATTTGTGAAATGTTGTCAAATCGAACCCGCGGATACTGATGAGCGACACCCACCAAAGCAGGGCCGGTACGGCGGCAACTGAGCGATACGAAGCCCTCTTCCGCGTTTCGCAAACCCTTATCTCAATCCGATCTTCGGAGGAACTTTTCAGACTTCTCGCGCGCGAGTTGCACGGACGAGAAATCCTTGAGGGGGTGTCAGGTTTGACACGCTCTCAAAGCATTTGGGCCACCTCGCTTAAAGCGGCCGAATTAAGTTAGCCGTAAATACTTGGTCGGCTTCGAACTCCATTTCGTGCGTGCCCGAACGCGCCCCATCAAATCCACCGCCGCACCCGCGCCTTGTAGGAGCGGTAGGCATCGCCGAACTTGCGCTCCAGATAGCGTTCCTCCCGCTTAACGACGCCGACGTTGATCACCCACAGCAGGGCCACCACCAGCCCGATCGCCCACAGGCTTCCCGCCGCGACGCCCAGGCCGACGTAAACGAGGGTCAGTCCCAGGTAAAGCGGGTTCCGGGTTCGCCCATAGATGCCATCTACTACCAGCGCCGTCGTCGGCAGGGTCGGCGGAACATTAGTGCCGGCGGCCGCAAAGAGCCGAGTGCCCATGGCGATTATGACGAAGCCACCCGCCGCGAGCGTGGCGCCCGCCACATAGCGGGCGAGCGAATGCGTGACGGGGACCGGGAGCGGCACGATCGCCTCAAGCACCGCTGCCGCTGCCAGGAAGCCGAGAACGATCAAGGGCGGCAGCGCGATGACGCCGGCCACATCGGGCGTACCCGATCCGCCCGCCGCCTGCCGCGGCGCCGCGGCGCCGCCTGCCAGGGCCCGTATGGCGAGGCGCACGCCGAAGAGGATCGACAGGACGGCAGTGCCACCTGCGAGGACAAGAACCGTTTCCGAGATAGCCACGATCGAAACCTCCCGCCCTAGCGCTTCAGTAGGCGCAAGCGCAAAAAAGGGGAACTGATAAAGCCATCTTAGATGCCTCAAGCGGTTTGCGAGGTTCGGATCTGTCCGCTGGCACCAGATTTCCCATTAGTATTCACTCGGAAGGACACTCGTCGCTCCACTCATGGGTATGTGCCGCTGGGCAAAACGGTACCGCAGGGACGTGAACGTCAACGTGCGCCTTCGGGAAGCCGAAACGGCCTAAAGCAAGAATCCTTGTTGTGGGACGTATCCTCCGCGCCGGGCCATCCGTAATAGCCAATAGAAAGCAGATAGAAGCTGCAATGATCGAAAGGAGAATAGATATGAACATCGCAAATAAGACAGTTTTGATCACCGGAGCCAATCGCGGCATCGGCCAGGCGCTCGTCGATGAAGCCCTTCGACGGGGCGCGAAGAGGGTATATGCGGGGACGCGCAGCGGCGCGCTGCAAAACACCGACCCACGCGTGACGCCCCTGACGCTGGATGTTACAGACCTTGCGCAGATCCAACGGGGAGTCGATGAGGTCGGCACCCTCGACGTCCTCATTAACAATGCCGGCATCGCGATCTACGACGATCTCAACAATCTCGATGTGATCGAGCAGCACCTAGCGGTCAACTTCCTGGGTATGTTGAAAATGACGCGCGCTTTCTTGCCGCTGTTGCGGCGCTCCAAAGGGGCCATCGTCAACAATCTGTCTTTGGCAGCGCTCGCCCCCTTGCCGGTCATACCCAGCTATTCCATTTCGAAGGCGGCCGCGTCCAACATGACGCAATCGCTGAGGGCCCTTCTGGCCGGCCAGGGCGTGACGGTCCACGCCGTCTTCCTCGGTCCAATCGACACCGACATGAACCGGGGGTTCGACATACCCAAGGCTTCGACCGAGTCCGCGGCGCGAGGCATCTTCGCTGGGCTAGAGAAAGGCGACGAGGACATCTTCCCCGATCCCGCGTCCCAACCGATTGCGGAGGGCTGGCGCATTGGCGCGGCCAAGGCGCTTGAGCGCCAGTTCGCGAATTTCGTGCCTCAAAGCGCGGCGAATGCGGCGTAATGAACAGAAGTACAAATCTCGCAGCTACAGGTCAGGCGCCGTTGTCTTACGGCAGCGATGCCACTTCGCTTTGACGAAAGGATCTCAAATGAGAAAGGTTCAGACGATTACGGTAATTGCGGGTCTATTGTTCTCGCTCATAGCGAGCGCGCAAAACAAACAGACTGCCCACGGGACAAATCAACTCGAGCCTTTGCCGCGAGGTTTGGAGATTCAGTTGGCGCTCAGTGCTCTCCCACCGCACCTCAGAGACAATGCGACCGTGTATGTTCTAAATCCCGACAAGGGCTTTGAAGTTGCCCGCAAGGGCGCCAATGGATTCCACGCCCTGGTTGCGCGAACCGGTGACGACACGTTCAGGGGGACTTGGCCCTTAAAGGAGTATCGGCCCGACATCCTCTACCCGATTTCCTTTGATGAAGCCGGCGCCAAGGCGCAGATGCGGGTCTTCTTTGATGCCGCAGAGATGCAGGCTAACGGGACTCCGCCTGAAGAACTGAAGAAGATCATCCAGGAGCGTTACAAGACAGGCCATTACAAAGCACCGGAACGAGCAGGTGTCTCATACATGTTGTCTCCGATCCTCAGGACTTACGTGAATCCGGATGAAAATGAAAACGTAGCTACGGCTAACGTTCCTCACGTGATGCACTATGCCCCGAACGTATCGAATGCAGACGTCGGCGGAGCAACCCCAAGCCCCGAACAACTGCGTTACTTTAGCCAGCATGGGCGCTGGCCCGACAGCCCGGACCCGTTTGTCATACTTCACGGCCCACACGGATACATGGTCCAGTTTCTCGGCGTGGCAGAAAGAGACGCCATTAACAAAGAGTATGAAGAGATGCTTGCACGCCTTTGCAAGATCAAAGAAGCGTGGTGTTTGCCACACTAGAAGCTCAATACGGCAAGGATTGATCACGCCGATCAGGCTGATGCAGCGAACGAAGAAATAGGAGAGCAATTCATGAAAGATCAAAATTACAACATTTCTTTTACGGTAGACCAATCTGCCGACGAAGTTTTTGAAGCCATCAACAGCGTTCGTGGATGGTGGTCGGGAGAAATCGAGGGCGACACCGACAAACTCGGCGCCGATTTCACATACCGTTACAAAGATATGCACCGTTCCAGACAAAAGATCACAGAACTTGTTCCTGGCAAGAAGATCGTTTGGCGCGTGTTAGACAGCCAACTCAGTTTTCTGAAAGACAAAAGCGAGTGGACCGGCACGGAGATTGTCTTTGATATCTCTGCAAAAAAGGGCAAGACGGAGGTCCGTTTTACACACGCGGGCCTAAAACCCCAAATTGAATGCTATGGTAGCTGCTCGAACGCGTGGGGAATGCTCGTAAACGGCAATTTGCGCAACGTGATCACCACCGGTAAACCTCAGCCGGACGTGTTCGCGTAGAGGGACGATCATGACAAATCAAGATTTCACCACCACGTTTTCGGTAGACCAGACCCCAGAAGAAGTTTTCAAAGCCATCAATAATGTTTGTGGATGGTGGTCGAAAGAAGTTGAAGGCACTACCGACAAACTCGGGGCTGAGTTCACGCATCACTACGAAGACGTCCATCGTTGCAAGATGAAAATAATCGAATTCGCCCCCGGCAAAAAAATCGTCTGGCTGGTTTTGGACAACTATTTCAATTTCACTGAAGACAAAACCGAGTGGAAGGGCACAAAGGTTATTTTCGAAGTCTCTAAAAAAGACGGCAAAACGCAACTCCGTTTCACACACGAGGGTTTAGTTCCGGAATATGAATGTTTCAATATGTGCTCAGACGCATGGGGCTCTTATATAAACGGCAGTTTACGGAGCTTGATTGAGACAGGTAAGGGGCGCCCCAACCAGAAAGAAGAAGGGGAACGGAAAAAGGCTTCTCAATAATGATGGATTCGAATCAGTTCGTTGCCGTCTCAGGCCCTGTCGACGCCCGCTACTTGGCGTTCCTGGAGACTGTCTCCACGCTTCGGCCGAGCCTGCATCGCTACTGTGCCCGCATGACGGGTTCGGTGATGGACGGCGAAGACGTGGTACAGGAGGCCTTAATCGAGGCGTACCGGAAGCTGGATCGGTTCGACGAGAGCCGTCCTTTGAAGCCGTGGTTGTTTCGAATCGCGCACAATCGCTGCATTGATTTCCTGCGGCGAGAGGGAGTCCGGGACGAAGCCGAGGCGGCTGCAGCGATGCCTGAAGCAGTCTCGCCAACTGAGCCTGCCACGTTGGGTATCGGCAAAGCACTTGAACAGCTCGTCGCCGCACTGCCTCCGAAGGAGCGCGCATGCGTTCTTCTGAAGGATGTATTTGATTACTCGCTTGAAGAGATTGCAGAGCTGGTCGATACCACTGTCGGAGGCGTCAAGGCAGCCCTCAACCGCGGCCGCACGAAATTGGCTTCGTCACCTGCTCCGTCGCAGCCGGCTCGAACGGCGAACCCAGAATTGGCACGAATTATGCAACTCTATGTGGATCGATTTAATCGACGCGATTGGGATGGGGTGCGTGAACTGATCAGTGCTGACGCCCGGCTCAACGTCGCCGATCGCTTTGGCGGCAAGTTTGCGGACGCGGCTTATTTCTTCAACTACAACAACTGGCCTTGGCCTTGGAGACTGGCCGTCGGTGAATTGGACGGCGAGCCGGTGTTGATTATTCTCCAACGTGGTGCGGACACATGGACCTCTTACTCAGTGATTCGTATGAACGTGGTCGGCGAGAAAATTGAAGGAATCGCAGACTACATTCACTGCCCATGGGTGATTCCGGCAGCAGCGGCTGTCTCGCTGGCTGACCGTCCTAATCGCAGCCAACAATTGTAGGACTCCGTTGAAGCAAGAGCAGGATGTGCTACTGCCGCGCCAAGACAACTAACACGTGAAAGAAATGGTCCAGGTGGCAGGAGTTGAACCTGCGTGGACATGTACCCAAGACATGTGGGTGGCGGCTACCCTACCCCCGGATCTGGTGGTCGAAATTGAGAGAGGGCCTTTCAGCCCTCTCTTGTTTAGCCGCAGACCACCTGGCGCAACGTGTGCACCACGTCCACCAGATCGCGCTGCGCTTCCATAAATTGCGCCGTCCTTCACGTGATGTTCAGACCCTACCTCGTGCTTTGTAGAGCTGGTAATAGATAATTGTGCGACCGATCGGTCTCTTATGCCATCTTAATAGTGTTCGAGGAGAAACATGGCTCGGGCCACGGGGCACGGATGCACGAACCGTTCTTCGAGGATCAACAACAATAGAGTCGCAGGAGGAAGGGTGGCCGACATACTGCATCATGCGGAGACATGGTTCAAACCCAGGCGCTCACCGTTCTACTTCGCAGTTCGCACCGGTCTCCCTATGTAGAGGCTTCGCATTGCCTGAGATGAAAGGGGCATATGAATACGCACGCAGTTGTTGAAGATGAAAAAAGAGTCGAGACGGCAGCAGTAGTAAAGGAGCGTTCGCGCCCCGCGACAATGGGGCCTCTTGCTTCCGCGGCAGCTGACAAAGTTCTGTTCGAGGTCAGCCTGCTGGATTCCAGTGGTGCACAGCGCAAGAGAAGAACGTGGTCGACTCTTCTTTCGTTTGTTTTGCAATTGTTTCTGATCGGTCTTCTGCTTTTGCTTCCGTTGTGGTTCACCGATGTGCTGCCCAAGCAACAATTACTCAGTCTTCTGGAAGCCCCGCCTCCTCCGCCACCTCCTCCGCCACCAGCGGCGTCCACCCCATCCGCGGCGAAAGTGGTGAAGGTAACCAGCAATATCGCGAACGGAAGGCTGCGCACTCCAAGCAGAATCCCGTCAAAAGTCCAGATGATTAAGGAAGAGGACGCACCGCCACCGGTCGCGACAATAGGTGGGGTGGTTGGTGGTGTGCCTGGGGGGATCCCGGGAGGTCAGATGGGCGGGGTGATCGGAGGAATCATCAGTTCCAGTTCGAGCCTTGCAGCTGTCCCCAGGTTGTCTCAGCCGGCACCCACTGTACAACGGGTGCGCGTTTCACAGGGTGTGACCAAAGGCCTGCTCATCTCCCGGGTTGAGCCCGCTTATCCGCCCTTGGCAAAGCAGGCGCGCATTCAAGGTGTTGTAGTAATGACGGCGCTTATTGACAAAGGCGGGAACGTTCAAAACCTGCAAGTTGTTAGTGGGCACCCGCTGCTGGCGCCCGCCGCGATCGAGGCGGTCAAGCAATGGCGGTACAAGCCATTTCTTCTGAATGGGCAACCGGTAGAAGTCGAAACCACAGTCACGGTTAACTTTCACGTGCGTAGCGAGTGACCGTTGCGTAGTGCTGTCGGTTGGCGTCGCCTGCACTTCGAGGGATTTTTATGAGCGATCAACATAGCTTCCTTTCACCCGATCACCTTCATCCCGATGCATTCACACTCTCCCTGACGGCAGAACGCAGCCTAAATGCGGCAATCGTCCAGGCCGAGATCAGCAGAAGCTTCGAAGAATACCTTGGGATCTTCGACGAATTCTATGCCGATGATGTCGAGGTAAGCAGCGAAACCCCAGAAGAAACGATTCGTGGAAAAGCGAGGGTGCGATCACTTCTCCTCAACTTCCTGGTCCCACTTCATGTAATGGCAGAAGTTGGTGGTCTGTCGGTATCCATTCGAGAGAGCCCGATCCCCGGAGATGCTGCGGGCGAGACGTATTCCTCATGGAGGCTCGACCTGATCGGCGCGTCCGGTAAAACCTGTACCCTGAAGTGGCGCACCTTCCGGAAATGGAACGGGTCCAGCGTGGTGATGGAGCGTCACTATGACCAGCAGCTAACTGGTGGCCCGTTGGCGTTCGATGACCTCAGTTTCGGTGGGGTCGACCCTGCCGTAGGATTTCAAACGCCCTCGTAACTATTTTTAGCTATCTGGCGTCCATCGGGGGAGAGATAGGCGAGTTTCTCCCCGGTCGCATATAATGCGACGTGGGACCGATCGGTCTCATCCAACGGTCCGTGTGGTGCGGTCGCTGACTTCACCTTACCAGGAGCACGACGTGCGCAAAGGCGACCAGACGCGGCAGGAAATCATTCGTAAAGCGGCGCCGATCTTCAATCAAAAGGGATATAGCGGTACCGCGCTCTCCGACCTGATGCGAGCGACGGGGCTAGAAAAAGGCGGAATCTACCGGCACTTTGAGAGCAAACAAGAGCTCGCGAGACAAATACGGTTGATCGCACGACTTGTATCACGCGATCAACCGTATTTGGGAACTCAGGAGATCCCAAATACGGTTGATCGCGTGATACAAGTCGTGCGGAACTTTCGGGACCGGCGGGTTGGGCTGGTGCCAGGCGGGTGTCCGCTGCTGAACACGGCCATCGATTCCGACCATAGCAATCCTCAGTTGCGAACGAAAGCTCGGCAAGCTCTCAGTTCATGGCTGGATCGTCTGCGATCGATTGTGGAGGAGGGGCAAGGACGGGGCGAGGTCCGGCCCGATGTCGACTCCGCGAAATTGGCAACGCTGATTGCCAGCACTCTAGAAGGGAGCTCGATGGTGGGTCGTCTGCAGCGGAGCGACGAACCTCTCGACCTTGCCTGCCGCCATCTGGAGGAACACCTCGAAACAAAGGTTCGTGCGCGAAAATCGAAAGCCGACGAGGAAAAGTTATGAGTGCTCAAGAAGTTCGGTTGAAGCCCGATTTCAGAGAGCGGACAAAGGCGAACGACGTGCCCGTCGGGCGTCTGATCGGATTCGAGACAAAAAACATTGCTGACGGACGGGCCACGGTCGTGTTGGCGGCCGGACCACAACATGTGAACCCTATGGGGACATTGCACGGCGGGATTCTTTGCGACATTGCTGACGCCGCAATGGGGATGGCATTTGCAAGCACCCTCACACCGGAGGAATCTTTCACTACGGTAGAACTGAAGATCAATTTCTTTCGTCCTGTTTGGCAGGCAGAACTCCAAGCGGAAGGAACGGTCGTGCAGCGAGGCCACACGATTGGCTACTTAGAATGCAATATAACCGACGAGGAGAACCGGCTGGTCGCGAGAGCGGCTTCGACGTGCATGGTGCTTCGCGGGCAGAAGGCATCAGGACGGTAATCCCACACAGCTTAGCAGCGCGTTTGTGCGATACTGCTGGCATCAACGGGTAGGCGGCTGGTTTATGGCAAACGCCAAAACGTTACCTGACCTACAAGCCCTTGCAATATCCCGTGCCGCCGCGCAAACCCTGCCCAGCGAGGCGCTACTGGATGCGCTGAAGATGATGCTCATCGGCGCATCATTGAACGAAGTTCTGGCGAGTCTTGCCCGCCTAATCGACGCCCACAGTGAGGGAATGTTGTGCTCGATTTTCCTGCTAGACGAGGACGGGTTGCACCTGCGATACGGCGTTGCCGCAGACCTGCCCGAAGCGTACCGGGCAGCAACTGACGGAGTCTGCATTGGTCCTAATGTGGGATCGTGCGGCGCAGCCGCTTACCTTCGGCAGCCAGTCTTCGTCTCTGACATCCTTTCTCATCCGAATTGGGCCAACCCTGCTCGGCATGCAAGTTCGGCGTCTTCATCGCGACGGTGTTACGGTCGACTGCCTACTTCGTAACGATCTGCGAAACAGTGTTGGCATAGCCCACGGTGGCGTCGCTGCTGCGATGGCAGACGCGGCAGTCGGCATTGCACTTCAGCGCCACTTTGCGGGCAAGCGCCGGATCGCCACTGTAGAGTTAAAGATCAATTACTTCCGGGCAGTGCAAGAAGGCCGCATCTCGGCTCGCTCTCACCTCCTTCGCATTGGTTCAAGGTTATGCGTCGGTAGCGTCGAACTCACCGATCACCATCGCCGCGCGATCGGAACGGCCATTGTTACTTATATGCTCGTCGATGGAGTAGTTGCCGTTTAGGATCAGCTTCGTGTTCCCGCTCTTCGCACAAGAAGCAAGATGCTCTGACTTATCCTTTAACCTCCTTGTAGAAACGCCTTCATGGACAGCTACTTCGCCGCGCAGATTCACAAGGTCTAGTCCTCCGGACTTGACCCCGCCAACACCGCCGCGCAGGTCGCTGCCATACAGCGCTCTCAGCAGCTCTACCAGAACCCCTTCGTCAACATGGCATACACCTTCATGGAACCCCTGCCCGTCGGCCTTGTCATTACTCTCATCTCCGCTGCCATCCTCCGCCGCAAAGCCCCTGTCGAACCCACCGCCGCTCCCGCAGTCATGGCCACATAAAACCGAAAGGCCGGGGCTTACGCCCGGCCTTTCGTCTTCTGAGCTGCCACCCTGTTCCCATGTTCTGGAGCCTACGGCTTCCACTGCCGCCCCAGCTCCGCCGTGTCTTTCACATCGGCTGCCGCAGGGTTTTCGACCTTCTTCACCTCCACCCCAAACACGCCGGCCACGAAAATGTT
>Ga0209647_1000914_pt1 | contig 26507 bp, 25 predicted proteins | sample GraSoi_2013_60cm_FD_185827 | JGI IMG/M metagenome (GOLD analysis project Ga0209647, IMG submission 185827) | Grasslands soil microbial communities from the Angelo Coastal Reserve, California, USA - Sample 9_17_2013_60cm (SPAdes) (version 2) | ecosystem: Environmental > Terrestrial > Soil >... | reverse complement strand
AACTCGTCGCGCCGGCGGAGCAGGCTCTCCTCGCGCAGCAACCCGCCGGTCTTCGCGGTGAAGCCGGGGAAAAAGAAATGCTTGACCAGCGGCAGGCGTGGATTGGGCGAGGGCAGCGCGTGGCTTCCCTCGATCCATTCCTCGGCGCTCAGGTACTCGAGGTTGATCCAGCGCGGCCTCGCGCCGCGTTGCGCCATCGCCTCGACGTAGGCCGCGGGCGGATCGCAGCCGAAGGTCTCCACCACGACGTCGGCCACGCTGTCGAGAGTGAAGGGCTCGGCGAGGCGGGCGACCTCGACGCCGGAGAGCTGCTGGCGATCGCGCGACGAATCGATCTCGGGACGCAGCTTCGCGAGCACCGTGAGGTCGTCGAGCCACAGGCGCACGCGCTTGCCGTGCTCGCGCGCGACCATGCGCGCGAGGCGCCACGAGACGCCGACGTCGCCGTAGTTATCCACCATGCGGCAGAAGATGTCCCACTGCTCGGGTGCGCGGTCCATGCGGGCATCGCGGGCGGCGGATCAGCCGCGCGCCGACTCCAGCAGCCGCCAGAGCTTGACGTGCTCGACAAGCACTTCGGGCACCGCGTCCACGAGCTCGCGGTACGGCTTGCTGAACCCGGCGTTGGTGCTGTCGGTTGCCAGCAGCGAGCGCAGCGCCTCGACCAGCGCGCGCAGCTCGTCCTCGCCGCGCTCCTCGCGCTCCTCGAGCCACTCGTCGAGCTGGGCGATGAGTGCGGAGAGCGAGCGCAGCCAGGAGAATGTGGGGTGCTCGAGGACGAGGCCGAGGAACTCGCTGCTCGTGCGGACGCGCCCGTGGTCGCGCTCGTAACGGATGCGCTGCGCGTCGAGGAGCGCCTTGTGAAGCTCGAGCGTGGCGTGCCGCAGGTCGTTGGTGAATGCCGGCGTGAAATCCATCTTTGCAAGCATACCGCGACGGGCGCTACTAACTAAACAACCCGGTGATCGGACAGGCGTGAAGGGCGCGGCTTCGGTCGACCCGGGGGCCTTCTCTCTTCACGCACTCGAGATGTTGGCCTCGCGAATCGGCCGCCCTTCATCGTCCCCTGTCTCTCAAGGGGGAGTGACGCCCCCTCTCGCCCGAAGCCGCAAGCCCTCCACGCCATTCACCATCGACCCCGTCACACCCCCATGGCGAGGTACAGATCCACGATCGCGTTACGCCGGCTCCTCTCCGCGTCGATCGCGTCCAGGCGCGCGCCGAGCAGCTGGCGTTCGGTCTCGAGCACCTCGAAGAGACTCACCGCGCCGTTGTCGTAGCGCAGCCGCTCGAGCTCGAGGGTGCGGGTGAGGGAGCGCTCGCGCTGCTCCTGCGCCGTGGAGGCTTCGCGCAGGTTGGCCTGCGCCGCGATCGCGTCGCGCACCTCGCGAAAGGCATTCGCCAACGCCTTCTGCCAGGTCTCGGCCGCTTCGCGTGTGCGCGCGTCGGCAATTGCGACGCCGCCGCGGATCTGCCCGCCGGCAAAGAGCGGCTGCAGCAGGCCGGCCGCGATGTTCCAGGTGCGCGCGGGACCGCTGAAGAGGTCGCCCAGCTGCTGGCTCTCCCCGCCGTAGTTGCCGGTCAGCTTGATCGACGGGAAGTAGGCGGCACGCGCCACGCCGATGCGCGCGGTGGCGGCCTGGAGCTGCGCCTCGGCCTGGCGCAGGTCGGGCCGGCGCAGCAGCAGGTCGGAGGGCAGGCCCGCGGGCACCTCGACCACCATCGGTACCGCGGGCGACCCGCGGTCCAACTTCGCCTCATATACCTCGCGCGGACTGCGCCCGAGGAGCACGGCGAGCGCGCCTTCCTGCGCGACGCGCGCCTGGCGCGCGACTGGCACCAGCGCGGCCGTGCCGCGCAAGTCCGATTCGACCTGGCGGTACTCGACTTCGGAGACGGCGCCCGCGTCGAGGCGCAGCTTTTGCAGCTCGAGCGCCTTCTGGCGGCCGGCGAGCGTGCGCTCGATCGTCTCCAGGCGCCGGTCGAGCGCATTCAGCGCGAAATAGCCGCGCGCGACGTCCGCCACGAGCGAGGCGCGCACGGCATCGCGACCCGCCTCGGTCGCGACGATCTCGGCGCGCGCCGCCTCGGTCGCTCGACGGTACTTGCCCCAGAAATCGAGCTCCCAGGAAAACGCGAGGACGAGGCGATTGGTGTCGCTGACCGCCGGAGTCCCGGGCGGCAGGCCAATCGCCGTGTCCTGCGAGGAGCGCGAACGCGAGCGTTCGCCCTGGATGCCGGCATCGGGCCACAGCGCCGCGCGCGCGACCATGAGCTGGGCGCGCGACTGCTCGACGCGCTCCGCGGCGGCGCGCAGGTCGCGGTTGGCGGCGAGCGCCTCGTCGATGAGGCGCTCGAGCGTCGGATCGCCGAAGACGCTCCACCAGCGTTCTGCCGCGGGCGTGGGCGCCTGCGCGACGCCGTAGTCCTTCGGCAGGTCGACGTCGGGGCGTTTGTAGTCGGGGCCGACGGCGCAGCCGGTGAGGAGCATCGCCAGGAGTGCCAGGGCAATGAGGACGACGGCGACGATCGGGCCGCCGCCGTCGCGACGCGACTCAGTCATCGGATCCCTCCGTTCGGGGCGTGCCGCGAGTCATCTCGTGCTGCGGCGTCCGCGCCTGCATCTCGCGATGATGCGAGGCTTCCGCCTTGAGCTCCTCGCTCGAGCGCGGCTCGCCGAACTTGCGCTCCATGATGAGCTTGAAGAAGAACGGCACGAAGAAGATCGCGAGGAAGGTGGCCGCGAGCATGCCGCCCATCACGCCGGTGCCGACCGAGTGGCGGGCGCCGGCCCCGGCGCCGCTGGAGAACGCGAGCGGCGAGACTCCGAGGATGAATGCGAGCGAGGTCATGAGGATGGGGCGGAAGCGCAGCCGCGCCGCTTCGACCGACGCCGCCGCTACGCTCAGCCCCTCCTGGCTCTTCAGCAACGCGAATTCCACGATCAGGATGGCGTTCTTCGCCGCGAGTCCGAGCAGCGTCACCAGGCCGATCTGGAAATACACGTCGTTGGTGAGCGGCGGTTTGCCGAAGTGCGTGAACACGAGGTTGTTGACCCAGATCGCCGTGAGCGCGCCGAAGGTCCCGAATGGAAGCGCCAGCATCACCGAGAGTGGCAGCGACCATCGCTCGTATTGCGCCGCGAGGATCAGGAAAGCCATGAGCGCGCCCGCCACCAGCGCGACGATCGAGGTGCCCCCGGAGCGCTTCTCCTGGTAGGAGGCGCCGCTCCAGTCGAAGCTGAAATCCGACGGCAGGGCTTCCTTCGCCACCTTCTCGATCTTCTCCAGCACCTGCCCCGAGCTCACGCCGGGCGCGCCAGAGCCGAGGATGGTCACCGCCGGCAGGTTGTTGAAGCGCTCGAGCGTGTCGGGCCCGCTCACGTACTGGATGTTGGCGATCGCGCGCACCGGCACCATCTCGTTGCGCTCGCTGCGCACATAGACCGCGCCCACGTCCTCGGGACGCTTGCGATAGCGCGATTCCGACGACATCAGCACCTGCCACGTGCGGCCGTACTTGTTGAAGTCGTTGACGTAGTACGTGCCGAGCGTCGCGGCGAGCGTGTTGAACACCTCGTCGAGGGAGACGCCCAGCGCCTTCGCCTTCTCGCGGTCGACGTCGACGAAGAGCTGCGGCACGTTGGGCCGCCAGAACATCTGCGCCTGGGCGATGCCGGGCTCCTGCATCGCGCGGCCGGTGAAGGCCTGCGCCACCTCGGCGAGGCGCTTCGCGCCCCCGTCACCCTTGCTCTGCAGGTGCATCTCGAATCCGCCGGTCGCGCCGAGCGCGAAGATCGCCGGCGCGTTGAAGGCGATCGCGAGCCCTTCCTTGAAGCCGCCGGTCCTGCCAAAGAACTCGCCCACCAGGGCCTGCGCGGGCACCTTGCGCTCGTCCCAGTGCTTGAAGGTGACGAAGATCGTGGCGGCGTTGTTGCGGAAGGTGCCGCCGCCGATGAAGTCGAAGCCCGTGAACGCCACGCAGTTCTCGATGTTCGGGTTCTCGCGCACCGTGGCGACCACCTTCTGCACCATCTCGTCGGTGCGCTCGAGGGACGAGCCGTCGGGCAGCAGCACCACGGCGATGTAGAAGCCCTGGTCCTCTTCGGGCACCAGCGAGCCCGGCGTGAAATGCCACAGTCCCAGGGCCACGGCGACCATCAGCACGAAGAGCACCGAGGCGATCGCGCCCCGGCGCACCATCCACGCGACGCCGTTCTCGTAGCGATCCGTGGTGCGCGCGAAGAAGCGGTTGAACGCCTGGAAGAAGCGGCCGGGCACCTTGTGCTCGCGCTTCAGGATGATCACCGAGAGCGCGGGCGTGAGCGTGAGCGCGACGATGCCGGAGAGCACCACCGCGATCGAGATCGTGACCGCGAACTGGCGGTAGAGCTCGCCCGTGAGGCCGCCGAGGAAGGCGATCGGGATGAACACGGCGCAGAGCACCAGCACGATCGCGACGATCGGGCTCGTGACCTCTTTCATGGCTTTGATCGCCGCCTCGCGGGCGTCGACGTGCTCCTCGTGCATGATCCGCTCGATGTTCTCCAGCACGACGATGGCGTCGTCAACGACGATGCCGATGGCGAGCACCATGCCGAAGAGCGTGAGCGTGTTGATCGAGTAGCCGAGCGCCAGGAGCCCGCCGAAGGTGCCGAGGAGCGACACCGGCACCGCGGCGAACGGGATCAGCGTCGCGCGCCAGTTCTGCAGGAAGATGAACACCACCAGGAACACCAGCGCCATCGCCTCGCCCAGCGTGATCATCACCTCGCGGATCGAGACCTCGACGAAGCGCGTGGTGTCGTACACCACCTCTTTCTTGAGCCCGGGCGGGAACTGCTCGGCGAGCCGCGCCATGGTCGCGTTCACGTCCTTGGCGACATCGAGCGCGTTCGCGTTGGGTTGCAGGAAGACGCCGATCAGCGTGGCAGAGCGGTTGTTGACCCGGCCCATGAAGCCGTAGTCGCGCGAGGCGAGCTCGACGCGCGCGACGTCCGCGAGCCGCAGGCGGGAGCCGTCCGGATTCGACCTGAGGATGATGTTCTCGAATTCCTTCGGCTCCGAGAGGCGTCCCTTGGTGGTGATGGTATAGACCAGCTCCTGGCCCCCACCGGTCGGCGGTTCGCCCACCTTGCCGGCGGCGAACTGCGCGTTCTGCTCGTTGACGGCGCGGATCACGTCGCCGGGAGAGAGCTTGAGCTGCGCGAGGCGGTCGGGCCGGAGCCAGATACGCATCGCGTAGTCCTTGGCGCCGAAGATCTGCACGTTGGTCGTGCCCGGCACGCGCTTCACCTGGTCGAGGACGTTGAGCGTCGTGTAGTTCGAGGTGAAGAGGTCGTCGCGGCTGCCGTCGGGAGAGTAGATCGCGATCACCTGCAGGAACGATTGCGAGCCCTTCTCCACCGCCACGCCCTGGCGGCGCGCTTCCAGCGGCAGGCGCGGCTCCACCTGCTTCACGCGGTTGTTGACGTTGAGCGCTGCCTTGTCGACGTCCACCCCGATGTTGAACGTCACCGCGATGTTCACCACGCCTTCGGAGGAAGACGTGGAAGCCATGTAGAGCATGCCCTCGACGCCGTTGATCGCATTCTCCAGCGGCGCGGCGACGGTCTGCTCGAGCACCGTCGCGGAAGCGCCCGGGTAAACCGCGCGAACCTGCACCACAGGCGGCGCGATCTCCGGGTACTGGGCGATCGGGAGCACGCGCATCGCGGCGATCCCGGCGAGCGCGATGAAGATCGAGATAACGACCGCGAAGATCGGCCGATCGATGAAGAAGCGGGAGAACATGATTGTGTCGGTGTCTTTTTCGTGGATCGGGGCGATCGTTGGAGCGGACGACTAGTCGCCGCTCAACTCCTCGAGCATCTATTTCTTCGGCGGCGGTGCATCTTTCGCGTCCTTCTTCGGCGGCGCGCCCTTGCCGGGTCCCCCCGGTGCGCCGGGCGGCGGAGCGTTCGGATCGCCGACCTGGACGGGCGCCCCGGGGAAGAAGATCTTCGCCAGCCCGTCGACGATGACCTTGTCGCCCGCGTTGAGGCCCGAGGTCACGATCCAGTCCGAACCGGTCCAATCGCCCACGGTGATCGGGCGGGGCATCGCCTTGTTGTCGGCGAAGAGGTAGACCATCTTGCCCTGCGGCGACTCAAGCACGGCGCGCTGCGGCACGGCGATCGCGTTGGGGCGCTGCGCGCCCTTGAGCACCACGCGCACGAACTGGCCGGGACGCACCTCGCCGGCGGGGTTGGGTATCTCCGCACGCGCATCCGACGTTCCCGTCTGCGCGTTCACGCGGGTGTCGGTGAAAGCGAGCCGCCCCGGCCTTGCGTAGACCCTGCCATCCTCGAAACGAATCGCGATCTCGAAGCGCCCGTCCTTGGGCAGCACCAGCTTGCCGGCCGCGGCTTCCTGGCGCAGCTTCGACTGCTCGGTCTCGGTGAGGCCGAAGTTCACGTAGATGGGATCGAACTGGCTCACCGTGGTGAGGAGGTCCGCGGGGCCGGCGATGAGGCTTCCGTCGCTCTTGAGCGCGCGGCTGGTGACGCCGGAGATCGGCGCTTCCACGCGCGTGTACTCGAGGTTGAGGTTGGCTTCGACCAGGCGCGCCTTCGCGGACTTCACGTCGGCAGCGGCGACCTCGTCGGCGGAGACGGCCTCGTCGTAGTCGCGCTGCGAGGCGGCCTTGGCGTCGAAGAGCGGCTTCATGCGCTTCGCGTTGCGGCTGGCGCTTGCCTGGCGCGCCTCGGCGGCCGCGACGTCGGCCTCCGCGCGCGCGACGACTGCCTGGAATGGCACCGGATCGATGGTGAAGAGCGACTGCCCGGCGCGCACCGTCGCGCCTTCCTCGTAGTTGCGCTTCATGACGATGCCCGCGACGCGCGCGCGCACCTCGACCTCGCGTGAGCCCGCGGTCTGCGCGGGATATTCGAATTCGACCGGGAGGGTCTTCGGCTGGACTTCCTGCACCGCGACGGCCGCGGGAGGCATGCCGCCGCCGTGGCCGCCGGGAGGCCCGCCCGGGCCGCACGCCGCGAGGACCGCGGCCGAAAGGGTGAGGAGGGCTGCCCGCGGCAGGCGGGGACGCAATGGGGACATGGGAAGTTCCTTCTTGTTGCTCTTTACAAGCGGGACCGAACCGGCGGATAATTTACATACAAGAATGTATGTATGTCAACTCCGTCTTGAATCGATGATCCATCGATGGCCCGACGCACCAAGGAAGAAGCCCAGGAAACCCGTAACCGCCTGATCGACGCGGCCGAGCGGGTTTTCCAGGAGAAAGGCGTCGCGCACGCTTCCCTCGAGGAGATCGCCGCGGCCGCCGAGGTGACGCGCGGCGCGATCTACTGGCACTTCAAGGACAAGGCGGAGCTCTTCGACGCCATGATGCAGCGCGTAGTGCTGCCGGTCGATGCGATGCTCGCCGGCGCCGACTGCTGCGCGGAGGCGAATCCGCTCGAGCTCCTGCGGCGCGCGACGCTCGACGTGCTGCTGCGCACCGCTCGCGACGCGCGCACGCAGCGCGTGTTCGACATCGCCTATCACAAGTGCGAGTACGTGGGCGACGCGGCGGGCGTTCGCGACCGCCATGTGGCTAGCCAGCAGGATTGCCTCAAGACCATCGAGGCGGGGTTCCGTGCCTGCCTGCAATGTGGACAGCTGCCCAAGAGCGTGGATCCGCGCGAGGCCGCTATCGGTGCGCTTTCGCTGGTCTCGGGGCTCATCGCCAACTGGCTGCTGGCACCGAAGTCGTTCTCCCTGGAGCGCCACGCCGAGTCGCTGGTCGACACTTATTTCCGCGGCCTCGTCACCGCGCCGCAGGCGGGCGCCTCGCGCCGCCGCAGGCCCGCGCTCGCCGCCGTGCGCAGGAAGGCCTCATGAGCGCCGACGCGCAATTGCTCTACCTCGACGATCTCCCCGTGGGCAGGCGCTTTGCGACGCGCACCCATTCGCTCGATGCGCCGCAGATCAAGCGCTTCGCCACGGAGTTCGACCCGCAGCCTTTCCACATCGACGAGGCCCTCGCCGAACGCACCTTCTTCCAGGGACTCGCCGCGAGCGGCTGGCACACGATGGCGATCACCATGCGCCTCATGGTCGAGGGCGTTCCGATCGCCGGCGGCATCATCGGCTCCGGGGCCGAGCTGAGCTGGCCCCAGCCGGTGCGTCCGGGCGACGTGCTCCAGGTCCATAGCGAGGTGCTCGAGAACGCGCCTTCGAAAACGCGCCCCGACCGCGGGCGCATCACGCTGCGCAGCGAAACGCGCAACCAGCGCGACGAGGTAGTCCAGGTCATGATCGGACGGCTCATCGTGCCGCGAAAGGTGGTCGTATGAGAATCCTCGCCGCGGCGTCCGCGGTCCTCGCCGTCGCGGCGCTCGGCTCGGCCTTCGCGGCGGAAGAGCGCGCCATCCGCAAGGAAGTGATCGTCAAGGCGCCGCTCGAAGCGGTCTGGAACGCCTGGACCACGAGCGAAGGCATCAAGACCTTTTTCGCACCCGACGCGCGCGTCGAGGCACGCCCCGGCGGCCCGTTCGAGATCTACATCAATCCCTACGCAGCGCCGGGCCTGCGCGGCGCCGACGACATGCGCTTCCTCGCGGTGCAGCCGATGCGCATGATCTCCTTCACCTGGAACGCCCCGCCGCACCTTGCGGAGGCGCGGGCGCAGCGCACCTCGGTCGTGGTGCGATTCGAACCCGCCGGCGATGGCGAGACGAAAGTCTCGCTCAGCCATGGCGGCTGGGGCGACGGCGGCCAGTGGGACCAGGCGTACGCCTACTTCGATCGCGCCTGGGGAAACGTCCTCGGCAACCTGCAGAAACGCTTCGTCGAAGGGCCCAAGGACTGGTCCGATTGGCTCAGGCAACTCAAGGCGGCCGGCGAGGCGAAGAAATAATAAATCTGGGTATAATCCGCCCCGCAGTGATCAGGTTCAGTAAGCAGTGACTCCAGTATCCGCCGGCACAACCGGCGCCTCACTTCAGTTCCGTCTTGCGTACCTTTCGTCGCTGGCCCCACCCCCGCGGGTTGACCGGGGAAACCAATGAAAGGAAAACGCAATGAGCACCGGCACCGTGAAGTGGTTCAACGACTCCAAAGGCTTCGGCTTCATCAAACCCGACGGCGGCGGCGACGACCTCTTTGCCCATTTCTCCGAGATCCAGGGCGCCGGCTTCAAGACCCTCAAGGAGAACCAGAAGGTCGAGTTCGAGGTGAAGGAAGGCCCCAAGGGCAAGCAGGCAACGCAAATCAAGCCGATGGGCTGAGCGGCGCCCGACCCCGAACCGATGACGACGGCAGCCTCCGGGCTGCCGTTTTCGTTTGCCGATGAAACTCCTCGCCGACACGCCGCTCTCCGTCCTCGACCTCGCGACCTATCCGCAAGGCGGGACGATCGCGCAGGCCTTCGAGACCTCGCGCGCGCTCGCGCAAGGCGCGGAGCGCTGGGGCTACAAGCGCTACTGGATCGCCGAGCACCACAACCTCGAAGGCGTGGCGAGCTCGGCGACCGTCGTGCTGATGGGACACCTCGCCGACCACACGAAGACGATCCGCATCGGCTCGGGCGGCATCATGCTGCCGAACCACGCGCCGCTGGTCGTAGCCGAGCAGATCGGCACGCTCGAATCGCTACATCCGGGTCGCATCGACCTGGGGCTCGGCCGGGCGCCCGGCACGGATCCCCTCACGATGCGAGCGCTGCGCCGCGGCGGGCGCGGCGAGGAATTCGACGAGCAGGTCGCGGAGCTCTTCTCGTATTTCGAGGCGGCCGCGCCCGACCAGAAAGTGAAGGCGATTCCCGGTGCCGGCATCGAGGTGCCCGTGTGGATCCTCGGATCGAGCACCTGGAGCGCGCACTTCGCGGCGGCGATCGGAAAGCCTTACGCGTTCGCCTCGCACTTCGCGCCGGCCGACCTGCTCGAAGCGCTCGCCATCTACCGGCGCGAGTTCCGCCCCTCGAAGCAGCTCGACCGGCCCCACGTGATGGTGGGCGTGCCGGCCCTCGCGGCCGATACCGACGAGCGCGGCGAGTTCCTGGCGACCAGCATGTACCAGCGCGCGCTTGGCATGGTGCGCAACCGCCGCATGCCGATCCCGCCGCCGGTCGAAAACATGGACGCGCTCTGGAGCCCGGGCGAGCGCCTCGCGGTCGCCGAGCGCATGGCGCTGATGGTGGTGGGCGGCCCCGCGCGCGTGGCCGCGAACCTGCAGGAAATAATCCGCGCGACGGACGCCGACGAGCTCATCATCGCTTCCGACGCGTACGACCGGCAGGACCGCCTGCGCTCCTACGAGATCCTTGGGGAAGCCCGGCACACCTGATACGTCGCAGAATGGCGGGTATTCGTCGCATCCCACCTTGTCGCCTCCGCGGTTAGCCCCTACGTTAGTCGCCATTGGCACGAACGGAGATCACCATGACGTACAAAGCGTTGATTGGCGCCCTGAGTCTCGCGACCTTGTTGGTACTCTCGGCTACCGCAGGGCCTACACCCGCGGAGGGCTGGATCATGGCAGGAAGCGCGCCGCAAGAATACGAGCTCGGCATCGCTCCGGGTGGAGGTCAGAATCGCGGTCCGGCCGGGTTCCTCAAGTCGAAGGCCGATTCGACAACGGGGTTCGGAACGATGATGCAACAGTTTTCGGCAGATGAGTATCGCGGAAAACGCGTGCGTCTCTCGGCAGCCGTCCGCAGCGAGAACGTAAAGGGCTGGGCCGGACTTTGGATGCGCGTGGACGAAAAGAACGGTCGCACCAGCGCGTTCGACAACATGCAAACGCGGTCCATCAAAGGAACGACCGGATGGCAGCGCCAAGACGTCGTCCTGGACGTCAGCCTCGAAGCGCAGTCAATCGCCTTGGGCGTCCTCCTGAGAGATGGAGGATCCGTGTGGATCGACCAAGTTCGCTTCGAGGTGGTACCGGAATCGGTCGCCGTGACTGGAATCGCGAGCGCGGCAATGCGTTCCGGCCCAGCGAACCTGGGCTTCACCCGTTGATGGGCATCTGAGTTGGCTCCGTCTTCCCAGCTCCTGCGAGACTTTGAAGGCGTTGGACCCGCGTTCGCATGGCTTTCGACAGCCTTGGTTGTGGCGATCGCGGTAGCGTCCGGCGGCTGGACGCCCTGGCTCGGAAAATTTGCGCACTTGCTTGCAACCTACGTGATCGTGCACTTGGCGCTCTCGACGTTGCGACGATTTGGCGGCGACCTGCCCCCGGCCTTTACCGTGGCAGCGCTGCCGGCCTTCGCCATTCCGGCCGCTTTGGTGACCACGAGCGCTTATCGCGCCGCCAATCGCTCGGCAGGACTGCCCAATGGGGATGTTGTATTTGACATCGGCATCTCGATAATCTTCGCGCTGTCACTCGCGGCATGGGCGGCCATGCAGCGCGAGGCGGAACATCGACGCAAGGCACGCGATGCACTGGCACTTGAAAGGGAAACCCGCGAGAGGCAGCTTGCCGAGCTCAGGCTCGGCCTCCTTCAAGCTCAAATCGAACCTCATTTCATTTACAACACCCTGGCCAACGTCCAACAACTTGTACGGACCTCGCCCGTCGACGCGGACCAAATGCTGGAGAGCCTCATCCGCTACTTGAAGGCATCGATACCCGAGAGTCGCAGCGGAATGTCTACCGTAGGGCAGGAACTAGCCCGCGCGCAGGCTTATCTCGCGATCATGGGCATGCGAATGGGCGAGCGCTTGCGCTATGAGATCGACGTCACTGCGGATCTGCATTCGCTGCCGATCCCCCCGCTGGGTCTCATGACGCTCGTCGAGAATGCGGTACGCCATGGGTTGGATGCGAAGCGTGAAGGCGGGCTGGTGCGGATCGAGGGCGAAAAGGTTGGAACGAACTTGAGGCTGAGCGTGGTCGACGACGGCGCGGGCTTTTCGGAGGAGGTGGGCGATGGAATCGGCCTGAGCAACCTTCGCGCGCGTATTGCGACCTTGCACGGCGCGCGCGGCACCTTGGAGCTGTCGCATCGCGACCCGGCGGGCGTCGAGGCCACGCTGCTACTCCCCGTTGACTAGCATGCCCGCTCGCACCGCGTTGATCGTCGAGGACGAACCGCTCCTGCGAGAGGCGCTGCGCTCCGGCTTGGCGAAGCTCTGGCCTGAGTTGGACACGAGCCGCGAGGCGGATGATGGACTGGAAGCCGCGCGCCAGCTTGCCGAACGACTGCCCGACATCGCCTTCCTCGATATCCACATTCCCGGCCTGAACGGATTGGATCTGGCGCGACTGGTCTCCGGGCGCTGCCATGTTGTCTTCGTCACCGCCTATCAGGAGCATGCGGTGGCCGCATTCGAGCAAGGCGCGGTCGATTTCGTGGTGAAGCCCATCGAATCCGATCGGCTCGCCGTCACGGTCGCGCGACTGCGCCAGCGAATCGACTCCGCGCCAGCGGATCTTGGCGAGGCTTTGCGCTTGATCACGAAGGCTGCCGCGGCCCAGCCCATCCGTTGGATCCAGGCGTCCACCGGCAAACGGATCCGGATCGTTCCCGTCGAGGAAGTGCTCTATTTCCAGGCCGACGCGAAGTACACCAAGGTCGCGGCGCAGCGAGGCGATCTGCACATTCGAAGGTCGATCAAGGAATTGATCGAGGGCCTGGATCCCGACGCTTTCTGGCAGATACACCGGGGCACGATTGTGAACGCGTCGCGCATCGACAGCATTCTGCACGACGGCGACACCATGAATCTGCGGGTCGTTGGCCGGGACGAGAGACTTCCCGTCAGCCAGCCCTTCCAGGGCCGCTTTCGCAGCCGCTGGCGTTAGAGGAGACGGTAGACCTCTCCCCGGCCCTCTCCCAAGGGAGAGGGAGAAAGTCAGCGGTAGCCGGCCGCCTGCAGCTCGAAGAGCTCCGCGTAACGCCCGCCCTGGGCGAGCAGTTCCTCGTGCGTTCCGATCGCCTCCACGCGCCCGTCGCCCAGCACCACGATGCGATCGGCCATGCGCACGCTCGAGAAGCGGTGCGAGATCAGGATAGCGGTCTTGCCCGCCGAGAGCTCCTTGAAACGCTGGAACACCTCGAACTCGGCACGGGCATCGAGTGCGGCGGTCGGCTCGTCGAGGATCAGCATCCGCGCATCGCGCATGTACGCGCGCGCGATCGCGATCTTCTGCCACTCGCCACCCGAAAGGTCGATGCCCGTCCTGAAGCGCTTGCCGATCATCTGCTCGTAGCCTCCGGGAAGCTTGGCGATCACCTCGTCGGCGAGGCCGCGCTCGGCCGCTTTCACGATGCGCTCGCGGTCGGCGCGCGCCTCGATGAGCCCGACGGCGATGTTGTCGGCGGCGCTCAGGTGAAACCGGACGAAGTCCTGGAAAATCACTCCGATGTTGCGGCGCAGCTCGAGGAGGCTGTACTCCTTGAGGTCGTGGCCATCGAGGAGGATGCGGCCCTCGTCGGGATCGTAGAGCCGGGCGAGCAGCTTCACCAGCGTGGTCTTGCCGGCGCCGTTCTCGCCCACGAGTGCCAGGACTTCGCTGGCACGCAGGTGGAAGGATAGATTGCGCACCGCCCAGCGTTCGGCGCCCGGGTAGCGGAAGCCGACGTCCTCGAACATGAAGCCTTCCAGGATCGGGCTCGGGAAAGGCCGCGGATCGCGCGGCGAGACGATCTCGGGCTCGATCTCGAAGAACGAGAAGAGGTCGTCGAGATACAGCGCCTGCCCCGCCACGCTCGAGAATCCCATCAGCAGCTGCTCGAGCAGCCCACGCAGGCGCAGGAACGAGCCCGCGAGGAACGTGAGGTTGCCGATGGTGAAGTCGCCGTGCAGCGTGCGCCACACGATGTACGCATAGGCAAAGTAATAGGCGATGGTGCTGATGGCGGTGAGGACGCTGCCCCAAGCGGCGCGCCGTACCGCAATCCGCCTGTTGGCGCGAAAGAAGCTCACCGCGAGCTCGAGGTAGCGCTCGATGAGGAAGCGATTCAGCCCGAAGATCTTCACTTCCTTCGCGGTCTCGGCGCTCGCGGCCACCTGGCGCACGTAGTCGAGCTCGCGCCGCTCCGGCGCGCGCCGGTAGTTGAGCCAGTAGGACTGCGCGTTGAAGTGCGCCTCGCCGATGAATGCGGGAATCAGCGCCACGGCGAGCAACGCGATCAGCCACGGCGAGTAGACGAAGAGCCCCGCCGCGAAGCTCGCGATGGTGACCAGGTCCTGCGCCTGTCCGAAGAGCTGGCTCATGAGCCCGGTGCGCCCGGCCGCCTGCATGCGCGCGCGCTCGAGGCGGTCCTGGAACTCGCTGTCCTCGAAGTCCTCGAGGTCGAGCCTGGCCGCGTGCTCCATCAACCGCACGCTGGTCGCGGTGCTCAGCTTTTCGGAAAGCAGCGAGTCAAGGAGCGAGATGCCGCGCCCGAGTAGATCGGAGGTGACCCCCAGGCCGAACTCGAGCGCGAGCAGCAGGGCGATGTGGTCGAGCATCCCGCTCGCGAGCCATTGCCCGAACGACGGACCCGGCGACGGCGCCTGCGTGAGGCGCACCACTTCGTCGATGATCAGCGCGCCGACGTAGAGAGCCGCCACCGGCAGGAGCGAGCGCGCGAGGCGCAGCAGCGCCTGGGCCATCGAGATGCCTGGGCTCGTCTGCCAGACGAGCTTCAGGAAAGGCGGGAGGTTGCGAAGGGCGCCGAGGCGCTCGCGGAAGGTCTGCGGGAGAGGCGGTTGGGGAGGCAGGGCCCGGCTACTCTATCCCGGCGGCCGCGAAGACCTTCTTGCTATCCGCGTTGCCGAGGAAAGCGACGAGCTCGCGCGCGGCGGCCGCGTTCCTCCCGCCGGTCGTAGCACTCGCGACGTACGACGTGTAGTTCTGGACTTCGGCAGGGATCGGCCCGGCGAAGACGAGACCCTTCTCCTTGTAGAGCAGGATCTCGGTCATCGCGCCGAAGCCGATCTCGCGACCCTTGCCCTTGAGCACGTGGTCGAACACGCCGACGCCGTCGGCGTAGCGCGTGGCCTTGGGCTCGACCTCGTTCCACACGCCGAGCTTCTTGAAGGCGTTCTCGAGATAGAGACCCGTCGAGGCGCGATTGAAGACGATGGAATCCGCCTCGTGCAGCGCGCGCTTGAAGGCGTCGGTGCTAGCAAGGTCCGGCATCGGCGCGCCCGGGCGAACCGCGACGCCCACGCCGACGCGGCCGAGCGTCATGCCGCCCGCCTCGACCGACTTGGCCGCGACAAACTCTTCGGTTGCCTTGGGCGGCGCGATCACGATGTCGAAAGCCTCGCCCGCCGCCACCCGCTTCTGGATCTGCGGCGTGGTGTTGAACGTGACCTCGACGTGGTACCCGGTGCGCTTCTCGAATGCGGCGAGGACCGGATGCAAGCCGGATTCGACGGCGCCTGCGCTGAGGATGCGCAAGTCCGCGGCCGAAGCCTGCCCGAGGAAGAGCAACGCGAAGAGAAGGAGGATGCGCATGGCTAGACCGGCATTCCCGGAGCGGGCACGCCCGAAATGCGCAGCAGGTGCGCCGGATTGGCTTGCGAAACGCGCGTGATGCCGAGCTGTCCCATGCCGCGATTCACCTCCCCTTGCAGGATACCAAAAGCGTGTCGAACGCCCTCCTCGCCCGCGATCGAGGCCGCGTAGTTGAAGGGGCGCCCGACGAACACGAACGAGGCGCCGAGCGCGAGCGCCTTGAGCACGTCGGTGCCGCGGCGCACTCCGCTATCGAGCATCACCGGAATGCCCTGCGCGGCCGCGATTATCGCCGGGAGCACGCGAAGCGGCGCTATGGTGTGGTCGAGCTGGCGCCCGCCGTGGTTCGACACGATGATGCCGTCAACGCCGGCCTCCCGCGAAAGCCGCGCGTCCTCCGGCGACATCACCCCTTTGATCAAGAGACGTCCCTGCCAGCGCTTGCGGATCGTCGCGACGTGCTCCCAGTTCAGGTGATCTCGTTGCGAGAAGTCGCGGTCGACGTTGCGCGCGATGATCGGCGCGCCGCGCGTGGCGAAGGAATTCTCGAAATGCGGCATGCCGTGCCTCACGAGCGTGCGGAGCAGCGTGCCGAATAGCCAGCGCGGCCGCACGATTCCGTCCCACGCGAGGCGCAGGCTAGGCCGCAACGGCGTCGAGAAGCCCGCGCGAATGTTGTTCTCGCGATTGGAGAGGATCGCGACGTCGACCGTGACCACAAGCGTCTTGTATCCGGCCGCGGCGACCCGGTCGACGAGGGCGACGAGGCGCTCGGGATCGCCGGGAAGGTAGGCCTGGAACCAGGTGTCGGGCGCCGCCGCGTGCACGTCCTCGAGGCGGATGAGCGAGGTGCCGCTCATGATCATCGGGATATTCATCGCCATGGCGCCTTGCGCCTGCACGATGTCGCCGCGATACGCCGAGAGGGCGCTGAGTCCCATGGGCGCGATGCCGAAGGGCGCCGAATACTCGTGGCCGAAAAGCGTGGTCGCCGTCGAGCGCTTCGAGACATCGACCAGCACGCGCGGCACGAATCCGAGCTCCTCGAAGGCGGCGCGATTGTCGCACAGTGCCGCGTTGTCCTCGACGCCGCCATGGACGTAGGCGAAGACCGGGCGCGGCAGGTGCTTGCGCGCGGCGTGCTCGAAGTCGTCGAGCGAGAGGATCTGGTCGAGTCGGGACAAGCGAACGCTCCAAAGGCGAGAGACTTTACTATATCGGCATGAGCACCCCTTCCCTCGCCCGCCACTTCGCCATCGAGGCTTACAACAACGCCTGGGCCAACCACCGGCTCCTCAAGGCGTGCTGCGCGTTATCGCCCGGCGATTTCGTCGCGCGCCGCGTGAGCTTCTTCCCCTCGATCAAGGCGACGCTCAACCACATCCTCACGGTCGACTGGTACTACCTCGAGATCCTCGAGCTGAGCCTCGCGGGATGGCCGCCGAGCGACAATCCGGGGCGCCATTTCGAGCCGGAGGAGCCGTTCGAGGCCTGCGCGGATATCTCGCGCGAGCAGCACGCCGCCGATCGGCGCCTCATCGCGCTATGCGAATCGCTGACCGACAAGAAACTCGAAGTGCCGGTGCTGCTGCCGCGCCGTGAGGGCGTCGTACGCGACACCGTGCCGCGCATCCTCGCCCACCTCCTGCAGCACGACATCCACCACCGCGGCCAGGTGCACGCGATGCTCGCCGGCACGAGCGTGAAGCCGCCGCAGGTGGATGAGTTCTATTGCGCCAACGAGGCGCACCTGCGGGCCGCGGATTTCGCGGAACTGGGGTTCAGCGAGGAGGCGATTTGGAGGTGAGATTGGATCCCGGGCCGTTGCCTCACGGCGCCCGCGATGACGCGGCTTAGAGCTTCTCGCCGTCCTTCAGCACGCCTGCGGCGCGCAGTGCCGGATCGAGCCACTTGGGCGTGAGGTTCCGGCCTGCGACGATGTCGGCGATGCGAGCGCGCTCGTCGGCGACCTTCTTCGCCGCGGCATCGAGGAGCGATGCCGCCTTGCCGCGCTCGACCACGACGACGCCGTCGGCATCTCCCACGACGAGGTCGCCGGGATTCACCGCCACGCCGCCGCACGAGATCGGCCAGTTGATGCGACCGGGCACGAACTTGGTCGGGCCGTTGGGATTCGATCCCACCGAATAGACCGGGAAGCCCAGCTCGCGCAGCTCCTCGGTGTCGCGCACCGCCGCGTCGAGCACCACGCCGGCGAGCCCGACCTTCTTGCACGCGTTGATCATGATCGACCCCATGAGGGCGCAGGTGCGATCGGCCTTGCCGTCAATGACCAGCACGTCGCCGGGTTTCGCCATCGAGATGGCGGCGTGGATCATGAGGTTGTCGCCGGGGCGGACTTCGATCGTGAACGCCGGGCCCGCCATGCGCATGGAGGGCGAGAGCGCCGCGATGCGCCCGTCGAGCGTGCCGCGCCGGCCGGCGACGTCGGCGAGGATCGAGGCGGCGAATTCCGACGCCTTCTTCACCACGTCGGCCGGGACGCGCTCGAAGTCGCGGATGATTTCGGGAAGCGGTTCCATGGTCAATCGAGCGGGGTGGAGATGAATTCGGGCAGCATCTCGGCGCGCCTGGAGAAGGCGGACAGCGCCGGGAAACGGTCGGCGGGTATCTCGGCCGGGTTGTAGAACTGGCCGAAGCGCCACGAGCAGGCGGTAATGACGTCGGCCGCGGAAATGCGATCGCCCTGCAGCCAGTGGCGCGCCTTGGCCACGGTTCCCTCGAGCTCGGCGTATGCGGCGTTGGTCTGCCCGACGATGCGCTCGAGCCATTGGTCGTAGCGCAGGTGCGCCGGGCGCTGCGTCTTCTCGTAGACCACCTGCACGCCCTTGTCCGCCGCGGCGAGCGCGAGCCCGGTGATGCGCAGCGCCTCGCGCCGCTCGGCGCCATTGGCCGGGGTAAGGCGCTTCGCCGGCTCGACGATCGATTCGATGTAGTCGAGGATCAGCGTGGAATCCATCAGGACGGTGCCGTCGTCGCAGACGAGCGTGGGCGCCTTCACCACCGGGTTGATGGCGCGGAACTGCTCGAAGGTGCGGAAGACCGAGAGCGGGCGGTGCTCGAACGGCACGCCCATGAGCTTCATGGAAACGGCGCAGCGCCGCACGTAGGGCGAATCGAGCATGCCGACCAGGATCATGGTGCGCAGTTTAGCGCACGACCGACAGGACTCGCTCCAGGGGCATGCGGAAAGGGCGTCCGGGCAGGACGCCTGCCAGGGCGAGGTTCGGCCACGACTGCGTCTCGACCACGGTGCAGAGGATCTCGCCCGCGTCGAGCACCTCCGCGACGCTGCAATAGAACCAGGTGTGGTCGTCGTCGAGCTCGAAGCGCACGACGTCGCCCTGCCGGATGCCGCTCAAATCGATCGCTCTTTCGCCATCACGCATCCACTCTACGAGGCGCAGCGGCGGGCGAACAAACGATTTGTTTTGGTCCGACACGACAAATCCGCTCATGCGTTCTGCCACGCCACCACAGCGCGGCGTTCTGCGTTATTTCGGCGCGTAGGTGAGAACCGTAAACGTGTCGGGGTAGTAGCGGTTGGGATAGAACGGCGCGACGGCTGTATTGATCTTCTTGCCCGGGTCGGCCGTACCCTCCGCGGTGATCATGTAGATCTTCTTCGTCTTGGGATCGAAGGCCATGGTGCGGGCGTATGGCCTTGTCGTGGTCGCCTCGACCAGCTTGTACGTGTCGGCATCGACCTGGTTGTAGATCACCAGGTTGGCGTCGACGCCGTTCGAGGTGTAGATCTTGCCGGCGTCGTAGACCACGCCGTCGTTGCCGCGGCCGATCGGTTGCGTCGTGATGACCTTGCCGGAGGCGGCGTCGAGCACGGCGAGCACCGGCCTCTTGCCCCGGCAGCCGACGAAGACGCGCTTGTTGGCCTTGTCGTAGGCGATGCCGGTCGGCTGCTCGCAGGGCGCGGTCTTCCATTCGGAAACGACCTTGCGGTTGGCAACGTCGATCTTCACCACGGAGTCCTTGTCGCGAAGCGCCATGAAGAGGTTGCCCTCCTCGTCGGGAACCGTGCCGTCGAGTTTCTTGCTCTCCATCGCCAGCTCGCCGACCACCTTCGCGGTCTTGGCGTCGACGAAGACGATCTTCTTCGCGTCGCCGAGCGTGAAGGCGAGCTGCTTGGTGACCGGCTCGTAGAACGCGGAATCCGCATCTTCGCCGCCGAGCTTGATGCGGTCGATGGTCTTCAGCGTGGAGATCTGGAAGACGGTGGAAGTGCCGTCGCCGTTGGTCGAGTAGGCGCGGTCGAACTCGGGCACCAGCGCGATCGCGTTCGCGTCGTCGGACTTGTCGATGGTGCGGATCGCCTTCTTCGACTTGATGTCGTAGACCACGACGCCCTCGCCGCGGCGGCCGATGAAGAGGCGCCCGCGCGGGGCGTCGAGCGTGACGTAATCCCAGTCGGGCTGCGCGCTCTTCAGCATGACCGCGGACTCGAGGCGGTGGAATTGCGCGCTGGCCGGAATCGCGGCGAACGCCAAGGTCATTGCGGCGAATGCGAGCTTGAGTTTCATGGTCGTTTCCTTGAGGGAATCAATTCGAGGCCGGAAGGACTTCGTACTGGAGCACGGACGCCTTCACCGTGCCCTTGCCGGCGACTGCGACATAGAGGCGATTCAACTCGGGCACGAGGATCGCGGTCTTGGCGCCCTTGTCGGAGGCGATCTTCGCAACCTGCTCGTACTTGTCGGGACCCTTCTGCTCGATCACCGCGATGTAGTCGTCGCCCGTGAGGTAGATGCGGTGGTTGGCACGGTCCATCACCAGCTCGTTGGTGCGCTGCGGCGCGTCCATGCTGGCGACGGTGGCGCCGGTGTCGGTATCGAGCACCACGAACTTGAAGGGCTTGCGCGTCACCACGAAGAGCCGCTTGTTGTCCTCGTCGAGGCCGATGGGGGCGTTGTTCTGGCCTTCCGTGATGGGCCAGGTCTTGAGGACCTTCTGCGTCGCCTTGTCCACCACGGCGACATAGTGCTTGCCGCTCACGTTGACGAAGGCGCGCGAGCCTTTCTGCTCGAAGGCGATGGCCTCGGTGAAATCGGTGTCGAACTTGACCTGCCCGCGCGACTTGCCGGTCACGGGATCGATCACGCTCACGGTCGTGTCGGGAAGCTTCTTGCTCGCGTTCTTGCCGCCGGTCACGATCCAGACGCTGCCGCTCGACGCGTCGTAGCTCATGACGTCGGCGCCGGGCGTGAGCTTGAGGGTGTCGACCACCTTGTAGGTCTTCGCGTCGAGCACCTTGCTCAGGCCGTCGCCGCTGTCGGTGACGAGGATGCGGTTGTGGTCGGGCATGAAGTGGATGGCGTGCGGTTCCTCGAGGCCCTTGACCGTCTTCACGTGCTTGCCGCTCTTCAGGTCGAACACCTCGAGCGTGCCCTTCTCCTCGCCGGCGAGAAAGAGGCGATTGCCCTTCACGTCCGCGGCGAAGTGGTCGAAGTCGCCCTCGAATCCCGGCACGTAGGTGCGCGCGAGCAGGCGCAGCGGCTCGCCGGCGGCGATCGCGGGGCTCGAAGCGATGGCGGCGGCGAGAACGGTCGCGCCAGCGAGAACGGCTGCGGCGGCGAAGGCGGAGCTGAGATTGTTCTTCATGGATTTCTTTCCGTATCTGCTATGGATCGAGTTCACCGAGCGCCCCCGCGGAGGCGATGCGCTTCTGCAAGCCGTCGCGAAGCGCTTCGGCCTTCGCGAGCAGGGCCTTCGTGTCGTCGCCCTGCCGATAGGCGTAGCCGACGTTCATCGTGCCGACGGTCTTGCCCGAGGCGTCGCGCAGCTGCAGGTCGACGCCGAATCGCTTGCCGTTCGAGTAGACGCCGGTCACCGATTCGGTGCCGTTGAAAATCTTCAAGTCGTCCGCGTCGGCCTTCTTGCCGTGGCGGCCGAAGGTCGAGCCGAGGACCACGATCTCGGCGCCTGCACGCTCCGGGCCGCGCATCGCGAGCACCGTCACGTCGGGGTTCGCCGCGATCGTCTGCTCGACCAGTTTCTGGGCATACGTCTTCGTGGTGGCGACGCGCTCGAACGGATACGCGTCCATGAGGCTCGCCGTGTTGAGGATGCGCCGCGCGAGCGCGTCGCGGATCTTCTCCGCCTTCTTCTCGAAAAGCGCCTTGTCCTGGCCCGCCTTGTACGGCCACACCAGCCCGAGCGCGCCGATCGTCTCGCCCGCCACGTCGCGCAGCACGAGCTCGACTTCGTACCGGTTGCCGCCATGCCCGACCTCGAGGTTCGGCTCGCCGGTCTTGATCACGCGCAGGTCGTCCTCGTCGCCGAGCTTGCCGATCCGCCCGATGTTCGAGGCGATGATCACGTTGTCGGCGGCTTTGGGCGGGGTCACGTGCATCACGACCACGATGAGATCCGGGTTCTGCGCGACGGTGCGGTCGACCAGCTCCTGCGCGTAGATCTTGACCGGGATCTGGGCGAGGGCGAAGGGCGCGAACGCGCAGGCCAGCAGGGCGATTGCCGCTCGAATCATGGGATCTCGGTACCGGAGGAAACAGGCACCAGCGTAGCCGCGCGACCTGAAACCAGTCTGACTGCTTTCTGAAGAGGCGTTCAGGTCTAGTCCAGCTTCTTCCGCTCCTCGCGAATCACGGCGGCCGTGAGGGGCAGGTACTTGCCGTCCTTCATCACCAGCTCCTGGGCGTCGCGGCTGAGGAGGAAGCGAAGGAACTCACGCACCTTCGGATCCACGGGCTTGCCCGGCTCGCGGTTGATCCAGAAGAAGACGTCGGCATACATGGGGTACGTCCGCTCACGCACGTTGTCGATCGTGAGCTCATAGGCGGGGCCGTCGGTCTTTACGCTGAGCGCCACCGTCTTGATCGAGGGCATGAGCCACGCCTCGCCGCCCGCCACGTAGGCGATGCCGTACTTGTCCTTGGCGAGGTCCTCGAGCATGTACTGCCCCGCGAGCTTGAAGCTGCCGTCGGGCTGGGCGACGTTGTCGTATTCCCTCAGCTTCTCGTTCCACTTCTTGGAAACGCCGCCGAACGCGCGCGACTCGATTTCCTGGGGAAAGTTGAACTGCAGGTTGTAGCCGTAGACGTGGATCGGCTTGTCGGCCCATTCCCCCTTGAGGCCGAGCTGGCCCCAGGTGCGGATGTTCTTCTCGGGACCGCGCGCGAGCGAAACATCCCACACGAGATCGCGCCACGCGCCGGAGCGCTCGGCGCCGAAGATGCCGTCGAGCTGCTCGAGCGAGAGCTTGGCGAGCGGATTGTCCTTGTGGAGGTATATGCCTACGGGGGGATTCCAGCCCGAGACGTTGTAGCTGCCGGTGAGCCCGATGATGCCCGTGGGCAGGCGCTTGAACTCGCGCTGGAAGGCGAGCAGCTCGCTCACCAGGATCTGGCGCCCCATCGGCCCGATGTCGGAGACGCCGAAGATGAGCCCGGGGATCGCGTGCAGCGTGGTGTTGAGGTGGAAATCGAACTTGACGTCGGGATGATGTTTTTGGAATTCCGCAGCCCACCATTCCGCGAGCGGGCTGTCGGTGAGGTAATTGGAGCCCCACATGCGGATCGTGCCCGTCACCTTCTGCTCAGGCACGTACTTCGGCAGGTCGGACAGGTCCCATTTCCTGGTGTAGTAGACGCGGTGGCCCTTGTTCTTCACCCAGACTTCGCGCGCGGCCTGAACCTCGACCGAATCCTGGTTGGCCGCGAAGCACGTTGCGGCGAACGCCGCCCCGAGGGCGGCAAGCGTCAAGCGGCGGATCATCTCCGGTCCTTTCATGGATCGCTATTCGTCGAGCTTCTTCAGCTGCTCGCGCACGACCTCCGCGGTGAGCGGCAGGTACTTGCCGTCGCGCATCACCTCGGCCTGCCCTTCCTGGCTCAGCACGTAGCGGATGAATTCCCTCACCCTGGGGTCCATCTTCGTGCCGGGCTTCACGCTCACGTAGAAGTACTGCTCGTTGTAGAGGGGATAGGTCCGGTTCTGCACGTTCTCGAGGGTGTGGTCCACGCACGCATGGCTGCCACCGGGCGCCACCGCGATGCGCCGCACATGGGGGCGTTCGCCACGGAAGCGGTTGTAGCCGAGGCCGTACTTGTCCTTGCCGAGGTTGTCGGTGATCTGGTCGGCCTCGATGTAGCGCGAGCCGTCGGGGTTCACGATGTTGCCGTAGGCCTGGATCTTCTCGTTCCACTTGTCGCTGCCCTTGAGCACCTTGTCGGAGAAGTCGGTCGCGGTGTTGTAGCGGAGGCTGAACCCGTAGACGTTGATGGGCTTGTCCGCCCATTCACCCGTGAGTCCCAGCTGGCCCCAGGTGCGGATGTTCTTCTGCGGACCGCGCGCCCAATCGGAGCGCCAGTTGGTGCCGGCCCATCCGCCGGTGCGCTCGGAGCCGAAGACGCCGTCGAGCTGCTCCATGTTGATGCACTTGAGCGGGTTGTCTTCGTTCACGAGGATGGTGAGGGAGTTCTCCCAGCCGCCGACGTCGAAGGAGCCGGTGACCACGGTGAATTCCGTCGGGTCGAAGCTTTTCACGCGCTCGTAGGCGAGGAGGTCGTAGAAGCCGGGGCGATGGCCCATGACCATGTCCGCCTGGTCGTAATAGAGGGCGGCGAAGGCGAGCGCCGAGGTCGGCAGGTAGTACGACAGGCGAATACCCGGCTGGTACTTGGCGAATCCCTGTTGCCACAGCTCGCCCAGCAGGCCATCGCTCAGGTAATTGTTGCCGTGCAGCCGGACCCAGCCGGTCAGGATCTCCTTCGGCTGGTAGTGCGGCATCCCGGAGAGATCGAACTTCTGCGTGTAGTGCGCCATCCGCCCGCGCTTGTAGATCACGCCGGCGCGGTCGGCCTGGGCGCGCAGCGCGTTTTTCGTGTCCTCCGATTGGGTCGCCTGCGACGAGGCGATCACGGGGGACAGCAGCGCCGCGGCCAACACGACGGCCGGAATGACGCGGTTCATGCGGGTCATGGCGTTCACTCTTCCTCGATCCTTCAATAAAAGAAGGGCCTCCGAGGGAATCGGAGGCCCCAAGCCCCTTGGGTGTTCCACTTCAACAACTCAGTCGAGCTTTTTCAGCTCTTCGCGCACCACTTCCGGCGTGAGCGGGATGAACACGCGCTCGTCGGCGACCACCTGCTGGCCTTCCTTGCTGAGCACGAGCTTCAGGAACTCCTTCACCTTCGGCTCGAGCGGCTTGCCCGGAGCGCGGTTCACGTAGATGTAGACGTAGCGGCTGAACGGGTACTTGTGCGCGTAGACGTTATCGACCGTGGGCGCGTAGCAGGTATCGCCGTCCTTCCAGGAGAGCTTGAGGACCTTCACGTTCGGCGTCACGTTCGCCATCAGCGCATAGGTGAGGCCGCCGGGATGGGTGGCCATGTCCTCGGATGCCACCGTGAAGGCGTGGGTGAAGCCCTTGCCCTTCACGAACTGGATGTTCTCCTTGTACTCGCCGCCGCGCATCGCAATGTCCTTGAAGTACTGCTCGATGCCATTGACGGGCTTCAGGCCATACAGGTGGATCGGGCGGTTCGCCCAGTCGCCCTTGGCGCCGAGGTCGCCCCAGGTGTTGACGTCCTTGTAGCCGAGATTGCGCGTCTTCGAGTAGATGGCGTCGAGCTGCGGCAGGCTCAGGCAATCGATCGGGTTGTCCTTGTCGACCAGGATCACGCTCGAGGCGGTCTTGCCGAGCGAGCCGACGCTGCCGGTCGCGACCCTGATGCGCGTGGGCTCGTAGCCGAACTTGTCGACGAAGGATTTAACCTCGGCCGGGAACATCTCGCGGCCGACGGGCGCGAGGTGGCCCTTGCCGGAGACGAGGCCCGGGGCGCCGGCGCCGGAGGCGCGCAGGTCGAGGGTCAGCGAAAGGCGCGGGTACTGCTTGCGGTAGATCTTGGTCCAGCCGAGCGAAATCTCGTCCATGATGTCGGCGCCGACGAGGGCGAGCTCCTCTTCAGGCTCGCTCTTCACCTCGCCCGGCTGCCAGCTCGGCAGCGACGGATCGACCTTGAGATTGTGCTCGGGCTCGGCGTACTTGAGCGCGAAGCTCGGCGCGGAGAACATCGCCGACAGGGCCGCCAGCGTGGCGGCGACGACCAGGGTTCTTTTCATGGCTGTTCCTTGCGAAGGGGCAAATCGATGGGTTCGGCTGCCAGACTAGAGACCCCCCCTGAACGCAGGCTGAAGCCTTCCTGAATGTTCGTTCATGGGAGGCGGCAGGGCATTCAGATTGCCTTCAGGTTGCGCGCATAGCCTCGCTCCATCGCGGGAGGAACGATGAAATCCAGGCCTTTTCTTGCCCTTGCGTGTTGCTTCGGGTGGTTGGTGGCGACGCCCGCCGCCGCCGTGGGGCGCGCCGACCCCGGGCTTCCGGCGTACCAGCCCGAGCGCCCGGCGGCGGGCGAGCTCTCGAGCGTCGGCGACGGCGCGATGAAGGCGGTGATGGACGCGTGGCTCGCCGCGTTCCGCGAGCGCCAGCCGAACGTGCGGCCCGGAAGGTGGGAGCACGCAAGCGATGCCGCGGCCGTGGGCGCGCTGATGTTCGAGTTCGCCGACATCGCGCCGCTCGCGCGCGACGCGCAGCCCGCGGAGACGGCGCCCTACGCTCACCAGTTCTCGGGCGACATGATGAAGGCGCCGCTGCAGGTGCGCGTCGCCACGCTCGACGGCCGCCCCGCCCACGTCGCGCTCAACAAGCGCCCGGGTTCGCCGCTGCCGACGAAGACCCGCGAGTTCCTCGCCTTCGCGTTGAGCCGCGACGGGCAGGAAATCGTCGCACGCGATGCGCGCTTCTCTCCGCTCACCGCTTCCGAAGCCGTGCAGGAGCGCACCAAGCTCGACGGCTACCTCGCCGAGCTCGATCCCGCGCTGGCGTCCTACCGCTCCACGACAAGGTTGTCCGGCGCGATACGCAGCGTCGGCAGCGACGGCATGAAGACGCTGATGGATCGCTGGATGCGCGAATTCCATCGCGTCCAGCCCGGAGTCGTTCCCGGCTCTCGCTGGGAGCACCTCGGCACCCTCAATGGTTTCCACGCGCTGATCGCGAACGAAACCGACCTC
>Ga0209647_1000913_pt1 | contig 26520 bp, 25 predicted proteins | sample GraSoi_2013_60cm_FD_185827 | JGI IMG/M metagenome (GOLD analysis project Ga0209647, IMG submission 185827) | Grasslands soil microbial communities from the Angelo Coastal Reserve, California, USA - Sample 9_17_2013_60cm (SPAdes) (version 2) | ecosystem: Environmental > Terrestrial > Soil >... | reverse complement strand
CCGGCCGGCAAAGACCAACCTGCGCATTCATGTTCGCGCCGTCCATATACACCTGACCGCCGTGAGCGTGCACGATGTCGCAGATCTCGATGATCCCTTCCTCAAAGACTCCATGGGTCGAAGGATAAGTAACCATTAGGGCTCCCAAGCGATCCCGATGACGTTCCGCTTTCGCACGGAGATCGGTCAGATCAATATTTCCTTCGCTGTCACAGAGCACCGGCACTGCTTCAAAGCCGGCCATCACAGCGGATGCTGGGTTGGTTCCATGGGCCGAAGTCGGTATCAGGCAGACGTTCCGGTCCAGGAAACCGTGCCGGGCATGATATTCACGAATGGCGAGAAGACCGGCATATTCGCCTTGTGATCCTGCGTTGGGCATCAAGCTCACCGCATGGAATCCCGTAATCTTTGCGAGCCAATTTTCCAGCTCTGCGATCAGCAGCAGATAGCCTTTGGTTTGGGCTGGCGGGGCGAAAGGATGGATCTGCCCAAATTCGGGCCAGGTCACGGGCAACATTTCGACTGCGGCATTTAACTTCATCGTGCAAGACCCGAGCGGAATCATGGAGGTCGTCAACGAAAGGTCTCGATTCTCGAGCCGCTTCAAATAACGCATCAACTCCGTTTCGGTGTGATACCGATTGAACACCGGATGCTGGAGGTAACCAGACTCGCGGCGAACGCCGACCGGCAACTCTTCTTCTCGGTAGCTCGAGTAATTCGGGAAAACGATTTGCTGTTCCAGATCAAACAATCGGATCAGGTTCTCCAGGTCTTTCTCGGAGGTGGTTTCATCGAGTGATATACCGAATTGGCCGTCGGCAAAATGCCGCAAATTAATTCCGGCTTCTTCGGCCCTTCCGGCAATCCGGTCGCGGAGCGATCCTGCCTTAACCTTAATCGTGTCGAACCGCGGACCGGCAAGCACCTGATGACCGAGTTCGACGAGAATGGAAACCAATCGTTCGGTTTTACGATGAATCTCCGTCGCAATTGCGCGGAGGCGTTGAGGGCCATGGTATACGGCGTACATGGAGGCCATTACCGCCAGCAATACCTGGGCAGTACAGATATTGCTCGTAGCCTTGTCACGTCTGATATGCTGTTCTCGAGTTTGCAGGGCGAGACGGTAGCCCGCTCTTCCGGTCGAATCTTTGGACACTCCGACCAAACGACCAGGTAGATGGCGTTTGAACCGATCGCGAGTGGACATAAAGGCGGCGTGTGGTCCGCCGAATCCCATTGGGACGCCGAAGCGTTGGGAAGAGCCCACGCAAACGTCAGCACCCAATTCTCCGGGCGGGGTGAGCAACGTCAGACTAAGAAGATCAGCTGCAGCAACGACCAGGGCGCCGTGAGAGTGGGCGTCTGCGACCAGAGATCGATAGTCATGAATCGTTCCGTTGGTATCAGGATATTGAATCAGGACACCAAAAAATGCGGAGGTCCAATCAATCGATCGATGATTTCCGACCACGATCTCAATTCCTAGGGGCTTAGCACGCGTCTGAACCACTGCAATGGTTTGAGGATGACAATCGGCAGATAGGAAGAACCGATGACGCTTAGAAGCGTCGGCGATAGCATGACAAAGATGCATCGCTTCGGCCGCAGCGGATGCTTCGTCGAGTAAGGAAGCATTCGCGATTTCCAGACCGGTGAGATCGGTGATCATTGTCTGGAAATTGAGCAAGGCCTCTAACCGACCCTGGGCGATTTCCGGCTGATACGGCGTGTAAGCCGTATACCAACCCGGGTTCTCAAAAATGTTACGTTGAATCACCGGCGGAGTGACGGTGGGGTAATAGCCCAGTCCGATATACGATTTGGCGACCTCGTTTTGGCCACCGAATCTTCGAAGAGTCTGCAGGACCTCAAACTCGCTTTGAGGTTCTGGCAAGCCCAGGCTTTCCCGAAACCGAATGCGTTCCGGTACTGCTGAATCAGTCAAAGAATCGAGTGTGTCGAACCCGAGTTCCTTGAGCATACCCTCAAGATCCTCGGAACTCGGTCCTACGTGGCGTTCGGTAAAGGGTGGCAGCTCCAGGCCCTCAGTTCCAATCTGCGACATTATAAAACATGAAACGGGCCGAGGCCGATGACAAATGACAAAATGAATAGGACATATGAGACATATGGGACCTATGAGGCGTGAAGGCATTGTCCGACTTCGCCACCCGTTAGCGGTCATCCGATCATCGAAGCAGGCTTCTTCCTTCGCTAAAGCTTCCTCCTTCGCTAGAGCTATGGCGGACACGTCGTCGGGCAAGCCGGCGTTGGTCGCGTTTCGTCGCTTTGACGTTTCACAAACCTCTCTATGTTGCTGCCATGGCTTCAACTGGTTTGCGCCGGACAGCACTATATCCCGAGCATGTTAAGCTCAACGCGAAGATGGTGCCCTTTGGTGGGTGGGAAATGCCGGTCTATTACAGCGGCATCGTCAACGAGCATCAGGCGGTGCGTAACGCGGTTGGCATATTCGACATTTCTCATATGGGCGAAATTGAGGTCTTCGGTCCCGAGGCCGAACGTTGGCTCAACGGTATGTTAACGAACAATCTCTCCAAGCTAGCGGTGGGAGAAGGCCAGTATACCCTCATGCTGAATGACGAGGGTGGAGTGACCGATGACCTGATAGTCTATCGATTGGAACACAGCCATTATTTCCTGGTCGTGAACGCCGCCAAAATTGAAGAAGATTTTCTCTGGTTGAGCGGGCACCGCGCCGGGGAGGTGACTCTATTGAACCGCAGCGATCATTTTGCCGCGGTCGCAGTGCAAGGGCCAAAATCATCCGAGCTTTTCCGTCCAATCGGCGAATTGCCGGAGCGCAACCGAATCCGAGCCTATCGATTGGGAGCCGCTCAAGTCCTGATTGCTCGAACCGGATACACCGGAGAAGACGGGTTTGAGGCTTTCTTTCCAGCAGATTCTGCGAGCGCGGTTTGGAATCAATTTCTGGAGCTGGGCCAGTTATGGCAAATTTTGCCCTGTGGATTGGGTGCGCGAGACACGCTAAGGCTGGAAGCCTGTTATCCACTCAATGGGGCTGATCTCTCTCCGGAGAGAACGCCGATGGAAGCAGGCTTAGGTTTTTTTGTTGATTTGGGCAAAAGCGCCTTTATTGGTCGCGAACCCCTGCTGAAACAGAAAACGAATGGCGTGGAGGAGCGACTATGCGCGATTCGGTTAGCTCCAAAGTCGGCGCCTCCGCGAGCTCATTATCCAGTTTACGCAGAAAACCAGCAGATTGGAGAGCTGACGAGCGGGAGTCAATCGCCGACGCTGAGCACTGGCATTGGGCTAGCCTACTTGGGCAGAAAGTACGCAAAGCCGGGTCAACAGCTCGAGATTGAAGTGAGGGGGCGAAGATTTCCGGCGACTGTTGAAAAAAAACCGTTATACAAAAGACCATGTTAGTCCCGGACGATCTAAAATATGCCGATACCCACGAGTGGATTCGTTTGGATGGAGGCGTGGGAACGGTCGGAATTACTGACCACGCTCAGGCCGAACTCACTGACATTGTGTACGTGGAGGTGCCTGCGATCGGCACAAAATTGGAGCAAAAACAAACTGCGGCCGTGGTCGAATCGGTAAAGGCAGCGAGCGACATTTACGCGCCGGTCGGAGGTGAAGTGGTCGAGGTCAACAAAGAGCTTGAAGCGAACCCGGCATTGGTCAACACGGATCCCTACGGTGCCGGCTGGCTATTCAAGTTGAAACTGAGCAACCAAGAGGAACTTACAGGGTTAAGAGATCCGAACGCCTATCGCGCGCAAATTGGCGAATAAATCGTACCAACCCGGGCTGATTTGCCCGCTGCCCGCGAGCAGACCGTGCCTCGAAGCAGCCGAGGAGGGGGCTGGATTATTTTTCCGGCGGTGCAGCCCACAACCGTTGTTGCGGGCAAGGCTTTTCGAGTGGTCAGTAAGAAAGATTATTTATGACCTGGCTGAACTGGTTGGAACATCGCGTAGGATTCCTCGCGATCCCACGGCTGATACCGACAATTGCTCTGCTGAACGCTTTTGTCTTTTTGCTGAATCTCTTTCAGCCCGAGTACGTTTACTATCTTACGCTCGAGCCGTCCCGCATTCTGCATGGAGAAATTTGGCGGATCTTTTCTTACATTTTTATTCCGCAGGTTTTTCTGAGCCATGGTGCGGTGGGAATGCAACCCCTTTTCTTCCTCCTGTATATTTGGATGATGATTTGGATCGGTAATTCACTCGAACAAGCATGGGGAGCTTTTCGGCTGACCATCTATTATTTGCTGGGGATGTTAGGTGTGACGCTGGTGACCTTTCTGCTCAACTGGGGACAGAGCGAAGGAAACGTTGCCCCATTCTACATTAATACGTCGCTCTTTTTTGCTTTCGCAACGGTCTACCCAAACGTCCAGGTCTATGTCCTCTTGATCCTTCCGGTCCGCGTGAAGTGGCTGGCATTGATCAGTCTACTTCCACTCTTGTTTGTATTTTTCATTGGTGATTGGCTGGACAAGCTCGCAATCGTTTTTTCGTTCCTGAATTACGTTGCGTTCTTCCTGCCATCCGCGATTTCTGGAGCGAGGCACCGGCGTCAAGTCCAGGGCCGGCGTCTGAAGTTTACCGCGGATTCGGTTCGGACGGATGAACCGTTGCACCAGTGCGTAGTCTGTAAGCGGACTGAACGGGATAATGCCGACCTGGAGTTTCGTGTGGCGTCAAATGGCGAAGAGTACTGCCTGGAGCATCTGCCAAAGCCGGTCGAGCAGACAAATAGCTGATAGTGCCGGGAACGCCGGGAACGCCGGGAACGCCGGGAACGCCGGGAGGTGATTCGTGATTGGTGATTTGTGAGAGGGAATGCGGAAATGCGCGCCGACGACCGCTGGGCGCGGAACGGCCCCGGACCCTACGGTTTAAAGAAGCGGCGAAATTGTTCCAGTTTGGCGGCGGCTTTGCCTGAATCGATCAGATCGGCGGCTAGTCGCAATCCGCTCTCCATCTTTGGTGCGAGCCCGGCGATGACGAGCCCGGCAGCGGCGTTGAGGAGTACGAATTCACGTCGTGGTCCGCGTTCATTTCCAGAGATGATTGCTTCCAGTATCTTCGCGTTGGTTTTGGGGTCTCCACCCCGCAGATCGTGCAAGTTGGTGGGATGGATGCCGAGCTGCTCGGGGAAAAGATGAAAATAATTGAGCGACTTTTCCTTTACCTCGTGTACTTGGGTCTCTCCCAGGGGAGAGATTTCGTCCATACCGGAGCCGCCCGGCAATGAACCATGAATCACCCAAGCTCGACGGCGGCCGAGTTGACTGAGCGCGATCGCGTACTTTTCCAGGACGGCGTTCGAAAATACGCCCACTAGTTGGAATTCCGGGCGCAGCGGGTTCAGCAGCGGACCAAGCAGATTGAAAATGGTTGCAATACCCTGTTCTGCGAGCTGTTTTCGGACCGGTGCGATCCGCTGGAACGCAGGGTGGTAGAGAGGAGCATAGAGAAACCCGATGCCCGTTTCTTCGATGGCTGCGATCATCTGATCAGCGGGATCAGTCACCGGGATTCCCAATTTTTCGAGAACATCAGCGCCTCCTGATCGTGAAGTGATTGCGCGATTGCCATGTTTCAACACCACAACATCGGCAGCTGCCACGACGAACATTGCAGTAGTAGAAACATTGATGAGTTCAAGGCGATCACCGCCGGTGCCGCAAAGATCGATGGTAGGTTTTTCTCCAACCTGGATGGCAGGTGCAAGCGCCATTGCTAGAAATGCTTCCGCGAAATAACCAACTTCTTCGCCGGTCTCGCCTTTATCACGCAAGGCGGCGAGAAAAGAGGCTTTTTCGGTGTCATTGATGTCCTGGCTGGCCAGCTGCTCGCAAGCATGTAGCACTTGCGAGCGGGAGAGATTGACCTTGGCGTGAAGCTGATCAGTGAGTTCTTTCAAGGGAGCAATACTCAGCGTCTCGATGGAAAAACTCAATTCCGCTTATTTGAGTTCAAAAATCTTCCGTCGCGACGGATAAGCGATGCGGGGTCATCATTATAGGTGAGACGGTACACTAGAGTCTATTCGTGGTCGGCTCACGGGGCGAGCCTTGTTCCGAACCGACCCGCAGGCTCATTCCCATCGTATGGAAAATTTCGTCTCGCGTTTCTAGATAGGCGGAAGAATCTAAATCCCGCGGCCGCGGCAAATCGATTGCTAGATCTTTCTGAATTTTTCCCGGGCGCGGACTCAACACGATGACGCGGTCGGCGAGCTGTACTGATTCTTCGATGTCGTGGGTTACGAACAGAATCGTTTTCCGTTCTTCCTGCCAGATGCGGGTCAAATCCGCGCGCATCTTCAGTCGAGTAAGAAAGTCGAGCGCACCGAATGGCTCGTCCATGTAAATGATGTCGGGATTGGCAGCGAGTGCGCGGGCAATTTCCACCCGCTGACGCATCCCGCCGGAAAGTTCACGCGGATACAATTTCTCGAACTTGGTTAATCCAACCATGTCGACATAACGTTGGATGATTGGCGCTTTTTCATTGGGTGAGAGCCGATCCAGTCCGAAGCCGATATTTTGCTCGACGGTTAACCAGGGGAATACGCCGTTCTCCTGGAACACGAAAATGCGTTGGGGATTAGGGCCGGACACTTGGGTTCCATTGACCAACACTTCTCCAGCCGTCGGTTTGAGAAAACCGGCGATGATGTTCAGCAGAGTCGATTTGCCGCAACCGGAGGGGCCAACAATGCAAACGAATTCTCCGCGAACCACGTTCAAATCGATGCTCTCCAGAACGACAATGGGCGCGGTTTTACCGGCAAACTGCATGCGCAAGCCACGCACTTCAATGATCGGCCGTGGGTTATCCAAATCTTAATTCCTCTGCGAATAACCCCACTTCACTTCGTCGAAGAGTTCCAGTTGTCGAATCAGGAAATCCAGGAACAAACCGATGAGTCCAATCATGAGCATGCCGGCCACGACCAAGTCGTACCTTTTTCCAGCGTTTCTGGCATCGATGATCAGATAACCGAGCCCGGAGTTTACCGCGATCATTTCGGCGGCAACGACAACAAGCCAGGCAATACCCATCGCGATACGAAGTCCGGTGAGAATTTGCGGAAGGCAGGCGGGAAAAATGACTCTCCGAAAAAGTGCAAATCCGCGTAGACCGAAGTTCTCGGCCGCGCGCACGTAGACGGGTTGAATATTTTGAACGGCGGCCAAAGACGAAACGGTGATGGGAAAGACGCTGGCCAGAAAAATAAGGAAAATGGGCGCCCGATCATCTACCCGAAACCACAATATTGCGACCGGGATCCAAGCAATCGGCGAAATCGGCCGCAATATTTGAATAATGGGGTTTATCGCCCAGAGGGCAGGACGGAACCACCCCAGAGTCAGGCCGAGCGGCACGCCGACGAGAGTGGCCAGAGTGAACCCGACACTGACCCGAAACAAAGAAGCGATGATGTAATTGAAAAGTACGCCGCGGCTAACTAACTCGCCGATCGCCAAAATGACTTCATGAGGACGTGGGAAGATGTCGGTGCGAGAGAGAACAACCGCCAGATCCCATAGGGATACGGCTGCGGTGATGGAGATGACCGGGAGCAGTACTGGCAACCATCGTTTCATGGTTTGTAGTCCCAGTCGTAGGAATCGACTTTTTTGTCGGGCGGAACAAAACTCGTGTCGGTGTAATCTTCAAAGTGAGCCGTGCCTTTCAAGATGCCGGCTTCTTTGCCAAGAGCTTCGATCTCTTGGAAGTCGGGTTTGCGTACGGCTAAGTTCGTATACTTCACTCGATCGGGAGGCTTGCTAAGGACGAATCGAAGCAAACGAGGATTTTGATTGTAGTAATATTGCGAGACAAACTCAGCAGCTTCCATTCGGTGATCCATCGTCTTGTCCAGCCACTGTCCGCTCTTGGCGATTCCGTCGACCAATCGTTGTACGGTCTCCCGTTTGTCCTTGATCGCTTTTTCATTCACCGCGAGCACGCAGGAAATGAAGTTGGGCCAAACGTCCTTGGTGAGATAAAGGATCCGGCCATAACCATCTAACTCGGTCTGGCCCATGAACGGTTCACCTGACGTAATCGCATCAACTGCATGACTAAATAAGGCCGCTGGCATGTCAGGTGGCGGCATCTCGACCATATGAATATCGTTCGGAGACAGGTTGTGCTCTTTCAGCGCTTTGATCACGAGCAACCATTGATTGGAGAATCGATTGGGTACCGCGACCGTTTTCCCTCTTAGATCGTCGACCGAATTGATGGCCGAGTCTTTGTTCACCATCATCGCACTTCCGTCTCGGTGGCCCAGATAAACGATTCTCAACGGTACACCATCTTCACGAAGCTTCATGGCGAGTGGGGCGAGGATGAAAGTGGCCGGTGTCTCTCCGGAAAGAAAAGCTTCTTTCAGCTCCGGCCAGCCTTGAAATCGCAACGGCTGGAATTCGGATCGACCGGATACTTGTTTGTTAATGAAATCGGTAACCGGACAGGTGAGATGACAAGTGACCGGCAAAAACCCCACTCGAAAAGATTCGTTGCCAGTGAGTCCCGAAAATACGTGCAGGTTAAAAGTGAGGTGGAGCGCAGTGATCACGACCAGAGCGCTGACCGTCACGAGTAACACCGTCTTTCGGAGACTCATAATGCGTGATACTTAGAGAATCAATCGATCTTGTCTAGCGCATTAGTCATAGGCTGCGGCTTCGTGGGCAGGCCGTTGTTGAAGGCCTTCTCGGACAACGGTTGGGAAGTAACCGGGGTCACACTGTCCGAAGATGCTTCTGTTCGACTCCGTGCCGCCGGGCTGAACGTAGTGGCTGCTGATATCCGTGAACACGATTTCGCGAGCAACCTGAAAGCCAAGTCGTTTTCGTCGGTCGTCCATTGCGCCAGTTCCGGAGGCGGAGGAAGCGAATCTTACGAAGCGTTGTTTTCGGGCGGCACCAGAAACCTGTTGGCTGCTCTGGAGATAGGACACTTTCTTTTTGTCAGTTCTACTTCGGTTTACGCGCAAGCTGACGGTTCTTCGGTCGACGAATTCTCGGCGGCGGAACCGGAACGCACGACTGGAAAGATCCTGCGAACAACCGAGGATCTTGTTTTGAGAAAGGGTGGCACGGTGGCGCGGTTGGCCGGACTTTATGGACCGGGGCGCTGCGTGCCGCTCGATCGATTACTGGCCGGGGACGCGATCATTGAGGGAGAGGGCGAGCGGACAATGAATTCAATTTACCGGGACGACGCGGTGAGCGCGCTTTTGCTGCTCGCGAGGCTAAAACCGCACGGCATCTTTAATGTTGTCGATAATTGTCCTGTCTCTCAGCTTGAATGGTTTCGTTGGGTTGCTCAGCGTACCGGCAAACCGATGCCGCCGTTGGGCTTGCGTAATTTCACGCGGAAGCGCGCTTGGACAAATAAAAGGGTGACGAATGCGAAGCTGCGCGGACTTGGTTGGGAGCCGGCGATGCCGAGTTTTCGAGAAGGAATTGAAAGGATTCTCGCGCAGGTGATGTGACGGCGCATGCGATGTATAGGACCCTGGGACGTATGGGACTAATGAGATCGATAGGGCTCATGAGGAGGCTGTGGGCGTTTCTGTGTGTTAGCCTCTCAAGTGGCCCTTGCCTCGCACGACATACTTGTATGTGGTGAGATCTTCCAACGCCATCGGACCACGAGCGTGCAAACGATTGGTGCTGATGCCAATCTCGGCGCCGAATCCAAATTCGCCGCCGTCATTAAGGCGGGTGGAGGCATTCCAAAATACCGCGGACGAATCAACGTCACGAAGAAAGGCCTGAGCTATCGGCTCGTCCTCGGTAACAATCGCATCGGTGTGGTGGGATCCGTAGGTCTCGATATGTTCCACTGCTTCTTTCAGCGAATCGACTATCCGAATCGACAAGATCAGGTCCAGATACTCGGTGCGCCAATCTTGTTCGGTCGCCAAAGCGACCGCGGGTCCCAGAATAGCACGTGTTCTTTCATCGCCGCGTAGCTCGACCCGATGCTCTTGGAGCGCATGTCCGCAACTGCGAAGAAAGGCGTCGGCGATATCGCGATGAACCAGGAGTGTCTCCACCGCATTACAAACGCTGGGGCGTTGACACTTAGCGTTGATCACGATGCTTTCCGCCATCGCGAGATCGGCGGCTCGATCGACGTAAATATGGCAGACTCCATCGTAATGTTTTATCACAGGCATGCGGGCGAGCTTCGTAACGGCCTCAATAAGTTCTTTGCCCCCACGCGGGATAATCAGGTCAATGTACTGATCCATCTCGGCCATGGCGCGAACGGCGCCTCGGTCAGTCAAGTCAATGATCTGGATTGCATCGGGGATGACACCGGCGTCTCTGCAACCTTCACGCAGCGCTTCGGCGATCACCAGATTTGAACCTAACGATTCGCTGCCGCCCCGTAAGACCACGGCGTTTCCAGTTTTGAGACAAAGGGAAGCCGCGTCGCTCGTCACGTTTGGACGCGATTCGTAGATGATGCCGATGACCCCGATCGGTACCCGCACTTTGGCAAATTCCAAACCGTCTCCGCGATCCCACTCGCGAATCACCGATCCGACTGGATCGGGTAGAGCCGCGACTTGGCGAACGCTTCTCGCTATTGCGTTTATTCGTCCGATATCGAGCCGGAGTCGATCGAGCATGGCTGAGGCGAGGTCGGAAGCCTTAGCCGATTTCATGTCGGCCTCATTGGCAGCGAGGATACGCCCGGAAGAACGCTCGATTTGATCTGCCGCCGCCAACAATGCGGTGTTCTTTTCAGCCGTGGTAGCCCGAGCAAGCGCACGCGCCGCGTTTCGCGCCTGCGCGCCAATTTCGAGTATGCGCTCTTCGTATTTGGTAGTCATGGCATTAAGGCACAAACCGCGTTCCGACGGCGCCTCCGTTTACAGCAGTTCTTATCACATTCGGCCGGAGACCGCTTCCGATAACCACTGGTATTCCGGACTGGATAGCAAGTCTTGCTGCTTGCAGCTTGCTTACCATACCCCCACGCGAATACACGCCGGTTTCTCGCTTGGCCAATCCCGCTACCGCCTCGATATTGGTCACCTCCGGGATGAGCTGGTCATCCTCTCCGAGCAGACCTTCCACACTGGTCAAGATTACCAGAAGGTCGGCTTGGCTGAGTATCGCCACTTCTGCGGACAAAAAGTCATTGTCGCCGAATCTCAGTTCCTCGACTACCACCGAATCGTTTTCATTGACGATCGGAACGATGTTCCCGAAGCGCATCAGCCGTTCCAGTGTATTCCGTGCGTTTCGGCACCTTGTGCGGCTGTCTAGATCCTGGTGAGTGAGCAATAGTTGAGCGACGTGTAATCCATGGCGAGCGAACAGGGTGGCATACAACCGCATCAAACGCGACTGACCAATGGCAGCGGCAGCTTGCACCGATGGCAAATCAGATGGGCGCTCGGTCATTTTCAACTGCATGAGACCGGCGCCTACTGCTCCACTGGTTACCATTACTGTCTCGGTGCCAGCGTGGATTAGCTCGGCGATTTCAGCGCTCAGGCGCCGAAACTGACCGGTATCAAGGCCGTCGCGGCTCGCTTTGGTCAGAATGCCAGTACCAAGTTTGACGACCACCCTTTTGCGTTTATCTGCCATAGCGGAAAACGGAATATTACATCTTGACACCCAAAATCCAAAACTTCAGGGGCCACCGTCGGATTGCGGTCCGGGACGGAGGCTTTACGAAAGTCGGGCATTGTTCAGGCTCGAAAGACCAAACTTTTTCAACAGCCTCCTAGTTGACCAGAACGCTAGCTTTGGCTGATAGATCAAAAGCAGTGAGTATTTTGCACCTTATTCGGCGGCAAGCCGAACAGCGGCCCGATAGTCTGGCGTTTATTGCTGCCGACACGAACGAGAGATTGACCTTCGCGGAATTATGCGAGCGCGTCGACATCGTGGCACGCTGGCTGAAGGAGCGCGGTTGCCGGACACATGAACGCTGCGGGTTACTCGTCCCAGAAGGAATCGAATTCCCGGTTTATGCCCTGGCTATCTTGTCAGCTGGATTGTGTGTTGCGCCTATCGGATTGTTTGTGCCACCGTCGGAGCTCGATTTTCTTATCAATGGAGCACAATTACACTGGTTGCTGCGTGCCGAACGGCAATTGGTCCGATTTCCATTGGCCGGGTCGGTCGACCCGGGCAATGACAAGTTATATCGCGCCATTAGCCCAGCCTACATTCGCTTTACTTCGGGAACGACCGGGACTCGCAAAGGAGTGCTTCTTGGTCACACGACCATTGTTGAGAGATTAACGGCCGCGGATGAGGTGCTCAAGGTCACACCTTCCGATCGCATCTGGTTCCGGCTGCCGATGGCCGATCATTTCGTGGTTTCTGTACTCCTTTATTTATCGAGGGGAGCCACGTTGATTCTGAGTCAAGAGGACTCGGCGGTCGTCGACGTAATGGCCAAGTTTAATCCGACCATTATTTACGGTTCCCCGGAATCGTATCGTGCGCTCATCGCCGCGGAAGTGGGAGAGTTGAATTCCGTGCGCTTAGCGATTTCAACCACCGCCTCTCTTTCCGGGAAACTGCAAAACCTCTTCAGTGCGCGCTTCAACCGACCGCTGAATCCGGCTTTGGGAATTATCGAAGTCGGCCTGCTGACTTTGAACCAGCGTCCGGATAAGGCGAATTCGGTGGGACCGGCGATGCCGTCCTATGAATTGACTTTGGTTGGGACGGATGGATTGCCGGCAGGCCCGGGCGAAGTGGGCGAACTGCATGTGAAAGGTCCAGGACTGCTAGACGCTTACCTCAATCCCTGGAGGGGACGTTCGGAGATTTTGTCAAGCTACGGGTATCCAACTGGCGATATGGCTTACCTGGATGGGGAGCAGTTCCTGATCTTGGCAGGTCGCAACAAGAATCGGTTGGAAGTCGATGGCCTCAGTTTCTTCTGTGAAGAGGTTGAATCGGTGATCGACGCGATACCGGGCGTAAAGGAGAGTCGAGTTTTTTTGGATGACCAGACGCGATCGCTCGCGGCTGAACTGGTGGCAGATGAATTCGTGATCCCGGGCCTGGCGCAGCGATTGACCGATCGACTCGATCGGCGAAAGATTCCGCTCACCTTCAAACGAGTTACCAGTCTGCCGCGAACCCCGAATGGCAAGCTGCTAAGAAGATAGCCGATAGCCGATAGCCGATAGCCAATGTGGCTGTCATCGGCTATTGGCTATTTTTTATGTCAATCGTGGTCCAAAAGTACGGCGGCAGCAGTGTCGCTGATGTTAATCGTTTGCGTCTGGTTGCCGAGCGAATCATGCGGACGAAAGGGCAAGGCCACGATGTAGTTGTGGTGGTTTCGGCGATGGGGGATACGACCGACGATCTTTTGGGGTTGGCCAAGCAGATCTCCGCAAATCCAGATCGGCGAGAACTCGATATGTTACTATCAGCAGGAGAACGTATCTCCATGGCGCTTCTTTCCATGGCGATTCGAGAGCTGGGAGGAGATGCGATCAGCTTTACTGGAAGCCAGTCCGGAATCATCACTAACGATCGGCATGTGGATGCCCGGATCATCGAAGTGAGACCGTTTCGTGTGCAGGACGAACTCGCACGCAAAAAGATTGTGGTCGTTGCTGGCTATCAAGGAGTGTCTTACCGGCGCGAGGTCACGACATTAGGCAGAGGAGGAAGCGACACGACCGCGGTTGCGATGGCGGCGGCTCTGGAAGCGGAGTGGTGTGAGATTTGCTCGGACGTGGATGGTGTCTATACGGGAGATCCGCGGATTGTGCCGTTGGCAAAGCGGATCGGCGTCCTCTCATACGAAGAGACGCAGGAGTTAGCAGAATCGGGAGCCAGAGTGTTGAATGCGCAAGCGGTCGAATTTGCCAAAGAGAAAGGAATCGCAATCTACGCACGCGCAACTACGGGCCCTCTGCCCGGTCTGGATCCCTCGCAAGACGGGACCGTTGTGCGTAAATCGCCGCCGCGGCTGCCGGGTTCGGTGGTTGGCGTAGCCAGTGAAGAGCAGGTGGTGATGATCCAGAGCCGAAAGGTGGATGAACTGCTGGCGATTATGGATGAATTCGGATGTCCGGGTAAACAGCTCCACGTCGCTTCGATCGGGGGTGCGCAAGATGGACTCACTTTGGTAATCTCGAAAGAGAACCTGCACCAGATCTCGAATCTGCAGGCGAAACTCGGGACTTTAGGATCTGCCTTGATCTGGAACGATGAACTAGGTGCAGTCAGCGTGGTCGGCGCGGGCATTAACGCCTCCCACGAGAAGGTGCGGCAGGGCTCGGAAGCACTTCGTAGAGCGCAAATCCCATGTTTTGGATTGGCGACATCCTCCTTTCGCACCACCTGGATGGTTCGCCGTAGTCAGGTTAATGAATCGGTCCGTCTGCTTCACGGGCTGTTCATCGAAAATAAGAGACGTTTGGTCCCGTGAGAAGCAGCTTTGGAGTGGGCGGCCGAAAGAAAGAGAAAAACCAGCTCGATCAGAGGGGGAACAAGATTCTGGGGGCCAATCGAGCTGGCAGAAAGTACACTAAACGCCACGGGACGAATGGCAATATCTTTTTTCGCTATTTTGCAGAAAAAAGATCAACGGAACCGCGCTTTTTTGATCTCGCCTTTTTGGTTGCTTGAGGCTTCTCCCGGCTTGAACGTGCCAAATATCTGATGTTCTACCCCCGGAGCTATTATCTGACGATCGAGACCGTTCGAAGCATTTGCCTCGGGGAGAGGGCGAAATTGGCTGGGGTCGCATACCGGCTGATTGATTTCACCTTTGGACTATTTCACGGGAATAGCCCGGAATTTGAGCCGTGCGACACCGCGTTCCATGATTTTGATCATACGATGGAGGGGACTGAAGCGGTGCTTCGGCTTTTGGCGGCGCACGATCGGCTGTTTGCAGAGAGCAAATTCAGCGATCGGCAATGGGAGATCGCTCTCGTATCCATATTGCTGCACGATGCCGGGTACTTGAAGTGCCGCGATGACCATGAAGGTTCGGGCGCCAAGCATACCAGTATCCATGTGGGGCGTGGTTGCTTTCTTGTTTGGGACCTGTTGCCAGAGTTCGGTTTCGAACGGGACGAAATTCGCGTTGTTCAGCAGGCAATTTGCGCAACGGCAGTTGGAGCGACGATGAAACAGATCGGATTTCGTTCGCACGCGGAATGGTTGATTGGAGCGCTGGTCGCGACGGGCGATTTGCTTGGACAAATGGCAGCCGAAGATTACCCGGAGCGGCTTCCCGCGCTTTACCTGGAGTTACGTGAAGCCGCCCTTTTCTCGCGGCTGGAAAAGAACACCGCCGGTCAAAGCTTATTGGATTTGCTGTCTGGAACGGAAAAATTCTTCTCGAAATATGTCGTTCGGACGCTCAACGAGGAGTGGGGTGGCATGCACCGATGGCTGGAGGCCGCAGATGGCTCGAATCCCTATCTGGCGCGGATTCAGCGGAACGTCAGCCGCGCCATGGCGATGGCCAGAGCGCTCCAGGGGGTGGCTCCGATCTCTTCCCGGGGTGCTAATCTGGGCTGATCCTCACGGCGCTACCGGCCAAATCTCGGCAATCTGATTCTGCACAGAGATTTTGAGATCTCCGCCCCGATTATTTGAATTTTGGATCGCGAGGCGAACCGCTCATGGTTGAACAGCCCAAACTTCTACTAGGCGGTTCTTTACCAGGTTTGCCTTATCAAATAAGTCTTGGCCTCCCATTCCGACGGAGTGGGTGATATTATTAATTTTCACGCCTTTGCTCAGCGCTTTTTCTACGGCCTCGGCCCGACTTCTGGAAATCTCCTGGTTCTTCGATTCGTCACCTTGTTTGTCAGCGTATCCAACAAAGAAAAGCACCACGGTTGGGTCATCCAAAAGATTCTTGTTTTCAGTTTCTTGCAAACGCTTCACGAGATCACCAATCTGCGAGTTGGTCGGAGTAACTTTGGCGGTGTCGAACGGAATCACCGCAATTTTGGAAAAGCTGCGAGCTCGCTCGACCTGCGCATAAAGCTCATCTTTCTCTTTCTGCGAAAGATTCTTCATCACGTCAATTCGGGTCAATACCTCCTTGCGTGTCTGATCCTGCTCCTTCGTGTCTGCGGTGACTGCTTGAGCCGATGCGGACGGGCTAGGCTGGGCCGCTACCTGGGAGGCGTCTGCATTGGACGAACCTGTGACCGATGCCGGGCTAGAGGCCTGAGAGTTTTCGCCTTTCTCCTTTAAGCTCTTGATCGCGATAAAAGCGCCAATACCCAGCGCGCCCAGGGCAAAGAGTATGCCCAATCCGACGATGACCCAGACCCCAGCCGGCGTCTTTCTGGGTGCGGGTTGATTCTGCAATCCGGTACTCAGGATCCTCCTTCCGGACGGCCTACGATCACTGGACATGATTCAAGTTATAACAGTCTATTTTCCAGCTATTTGCAATGCTTGGGATTTATCGAATTCGTTCGCTCAAAAACGCGGGTAGTTCTTTGATGGCGATTCGCTCTTGTTCCATCGAATCGCGGTGGCGCACCGTAACGGTATCACGCAGCGCCGGCCCGTTTTCTCCGATGGTGTCGAAATCCACGGTCACCCCAAAGGGTGTTCCGGCTTCATCCTGGCGACGATATCGGCGGCCGATTGCGCCAGTTTCGTCGTAGAATACCATCATCTCACGTCTCAATTGATCTACGATCTCACGCGCTCGCCTTACCAACGACTCATTATTTTTAAGCAAAGGGAACACGCCGCATTTGATCGGAGCCATCCGTGGATGGAAGCGGAGGACTGTGCGGGTCTCGGACTTACCTTTCTCATCGGTAACCACTTCCTCGTCATAGCCGGCACAGATCAACGCCAACATGGTTCGGTCAACTCCGGCACTTGGCTCTACCACGTGTGGTATAAAATGCTGCTTTGATTCTTCGTCAAAATAATCCAGCGGCTTTCCACTGGCTAGCTGATGTTGAGTGAGATCGTAATCGGTTCGATAGGCAACCCCTTCCAACTCCTGGATACCGAACGGGAACGCAAATTCGATATCGTAGGTTCCTTTGGAATAGTGTGCGCATTCCTCCGGTGGAATTTTATGGACATGAAGAGACTCCGAGGGGAGCCCGATGTCTCGATAAAAACGGAGCCGTTCCTGCAGCCAGTACTCCAGCAGCTCCAGGCCGTTTTCGGGCCGGCAAAAGTATTCGAGTTCCATCTGCTCGAACTCGCGGGACCGAAAAGTGAAATTGCGTGGATTGATTTCGTTGCGGAATGCTTTGCCGATTTGGGCGATTCCGAAGGGAAGCTTTTTCCGGGAGACCTCCAAGATATTTCTGAATTGAACAAAGATAGCCTGAGCCGTTTCCGGGCGGAGATAAGTCACTGCCGACTCGTCTTCCGTCGCGCCGACATAGGTTTTAAACATCAGATTGAAGGCGCGAGGTTCGGTTAAATCGAAGCTGCCGCAGACCGGACACTGTTTTCGGCCATTTTTCTCCGTTAACTGATCGGCGCGGAGGCGGGACTTACAGTTCCGGCAGTCAACCATCGGATCGGTAAACGTATTTTCGTGTCCGCTCGCAACCCAGACCTGGCGGTTCATCAGGATCGAACCGTCCATGCCGACGACATCGTCCCGTTCCCTCACCGTGCGGCGCCACCAGAAGTCCTTCAGGTTCCTTTTCAACTCAGTTCCGAGTGGCCCGTAATCCCAACAGCCGTTTAGACCACCGTAGATTTCGCTCGACTGGAAGATAAAACCCCTGCGCTTGCAGAGGCTGACAATCTTTTCCATGCGATCCGAGCCTGACTTTGCGTGAGCCATATAGCGGAACCGGAACAATGGCATGGGGTAGCGTTTGGTCAACGCCGATAGCGGCGGGAACGCCAAACGCCACCTCTTGGATTGACTCCTTCGGCGAAGTTCCGGTATGAAAACCTCCTTCAAAGGGCATGCTCGCTTCTGTCGTCCATTTGCTGTGGTTCCTACGATATTTTCCGAACTATATCGGCGCTGCCCCTCCAATGCTCTTGCAGCTTACAAAATCTGGGGCAGCCATTTGGGTCCCGGCGCAGGGTACGGATTCTGTTGACTGGAAATTGCCAGTGACGCCGATCGATCGGTTCGATTCCAATCTTGAGTTCCGAGGAACTACCCTGCGCGAGGGATTCCGGATTCGAGAGGCGCTGCTACTTGGCACGGAATGATCCCATGGTATGATTCCCCGAACGTTATGGCCTATTACTCCGACGACGTCTTTTCGGATAGCTCCATATCGCTTCGTCGTTTTCTGATTCCGGCAGTCCTGGTTTCATTGTTGATTCATGGAGGGCTTTTTTACGCACTAAGCAAAAAGACGTTGGAGAATTTTGCCGCTTCGGACAGACCCCGACTCGTGCCGCGGGTATTTAGCGTGAATCGGCTTCAGGTCGACCAAAAACTGCTCGAACCTGATGACAAGCCGACGGGAGCACCGGGTTCCAAAACGGCAGATCCGGGGAGCGTCAAGAACCTCAGCCAGTTCGATGGCACCTTCGAGGACGATATGAAGGAATTTCGAGCTACCCCCGAAGTGAGCTCTCCGGAAGTGCCAGATATCAAAGAGAAGCCAAGTGTGGACACTCAAGCGTCGCGCACCGCTGCGGCCAAGGCTAAAGCCGAGAGTGCGTTGGCTTTGGACAAGGAATTATCGGACGTGCGGCAGCAGTTAATGAACGATAAGCCGACGGTCGCTACCCGGCCGAAAATTGCCAGCGGCAACAAAAACAATCCAGGTAAGACGGAGAATCAAGACGCTGGAGATGGTGCGATCGCAGGAAATTCCGGAATTCCCTCGGGTTTTAGCAACTTGGACGAGATTCTTTCCGGCTCCGGCCGAGTCGGCAATGGAACGGCTCCGATATTAATGCCGACCGATCTTCTGTTTGACTATGATTCGGCCAACCTGCGTGCGGGTGCGACTGCGAGCTTGCAGAAGTTAGGCCGACTCATTCAACGGAATCCGCAAGCGGTTTTCCGGGTCGAAGGTCACACCGACTCGTTTGGAAGCGATGAATATAATCTCGATCTGAGTCAGCGACGGGCCGAGACGGTGAAAGCATGGCTGGTCCAAAATATGGGGATCGATCCAGGCCGCATTCAGACGCAGGGCTTTGGCAAATCGCGATTGATCGTGCCGGGCGATCGAACGGTCGAAGAACAGCAATTGAATAGACGGGTCGAGATTGTAATTCGCTCTAGGTCCTGAATCGTAGATTCAGCTCCTGCGGAGAGACGCTTTCCCCGAAGTCGGCAGCGCGTCTCTACCGGGATGGTTCAGCGGTTTCGGTTCACTAGCCTTGATTCTGAGGAACTTACGAGGAAAATGGCGGTTTTTCATAACCGGACTCATAATAGTCCGGCCGACTGTCGTGCTTGTCGCTAAGAATCCATAAATACCCACTCATTGGTTCGGCTTGGTCCTTGCCACTTCTGGATCTGGAGGGTCTTTTCTGCGGTAGGGAGTTTGCGCCCGCTAACCAATCGTTAACCCATTGGGAAGAAACCCCGCAATAGAGTGGCCAGGGACACACCGACCATAGCAACACCCTTATCCCGACTGTACGTACGTGAGACGCTCCGGGTCAGCAGGCCCGGAACAGGCATGACGTTTGGTCTGTACATGGCTCAGTTATAACGCTATCAGATCTGGTTTTTGTACGGCGAGTGGACCCATTCCCGTCTTCAGATACATTAGCAAGTGGGACCTCGAACTAGAACTACACTCACGCCTAAAGCAGAGACCAGGACGGCCACGCTTGTCGGAAAGGGAATCTACCCGATTCCTGTGGCTGCCCGTCTGAGCAAGGTTTCCGAGCGTCGAATCCGCTATTGGCTTAAGCGACTTGAGTCGGAGAATGCCAGGGAGGATAACAGATTTTGGCAGGGTGAACACCAGCCTATAGATCTAAAAATCGTATTGGGATTTCTCGATCTGCAGGAAGTTCGTTTCGTCGAGGCTTTCCTAAGAGCAGGGGTTTCCTGGAAGGTCCTGAGAGCAGCGCACGAAGTGGCGCGCAAGCGCTACCACAACGAGCACCCATTTTGCACGCGTACTTTCGCGACCGATGGAAAGCATATCATTGAAGAGCTAAAGAACGCTTCAGATCAGATCGAGTATGAGGAGATCGCTAAGACTCAAAAAGTTTTCACGTCGGTTGTTCATCCGTTCATCAGGGACCTCGAATTTTCAGCCGACAAACGCCTGCTCAGATGGTGGCCTCTTGGCCCACAACGAAGCGTCGTACTTGATCCACACCGACAGTTCGGACAACCAATCGTAACCGATGCTGGAGTGGCGACCGAGATACTCTATCTCGCCGTAAAGGCGGGGCAATCTGAACGGGATGTTGCCAACTGGTACGAGGTCCAGGAATCCGGTGTTCGGGATGCCGTGGACTTCGAGGAATGGCTCGCTGCTGCGTGAGGTTCTTTTTAGATAATAATATTGCTCCCAAAATTGCACGCGCGCTAAATCTCCTTCTCGAACCAGACCATTCTGCACATCACCTGAAAGATCAGTTCGCGCCCAACACGCCAGACGAGATATGGATGTCCGAATTGGGTCGGCAATCGGGGTGGGTTATTCTTTCGGGTGACGCTGCTATCAGCCGAAATCCGCACGAAGTGAGGGCTTGGAAGGAAGCAGGCCACCCAATATTTTTTCTGAAGCACGCCTGGACACACCTCCACGGATGGGAATCGGCTTCGAAGCTATTTCACCGTTTCCCCGAGATTCTGAGGCTGGCACAGAAGGCCAACCCAGGAGACGGTTTTTGGGTACCGATCAAAGGAGATAAAATCGAAAAAATTTCATCCTAAGATATGTAGTCTCGGCCCTTTTCCTGCTAAAAAGAACCACATCGATGAATCATCTGTATTACGGCGACAACCTCCAGATCCTCAGGGAGCATATCAATGACGAATCGATCGACTTAGTTTACCTGGACCCTCCGTTCAACTCCAAACGGGATTACAACCTCCTCTTCAAATCGCCTAAGGGGCATGAGAGTCAGGCGCAGATCACCGCATTTGAAGATAGCTGGCATTGGGGTGAGCAGGCCGAGCAGGAGTTCGATCAATTGCTCCACCAGCCCAATACCGATGTGGCCGAGATGATGAGGGCCCTGCGCGCCTTCCTACGCGAGAACGACGTTATGGCCTACCTTACGATGATGGCCAACCGCCTACTGGAGTTGCACCGCGTTCTGAAGCCTACCGGTTCCCTATACCTTCACTGTGACCCTACTGCCTCACACTATCTCAAAATAGTGCTCGATGGAGTTTTCGGGAAGGAGATGTTTCGGAATGAGATCATCTGGCAGAGGACCGGCGCGCACGGAGACGCGAAACAAGGAGCAAGGCAGTATGGACGCGTCCACGATATTATTTTCCTCTATACAAAGTCGGATGAATGGAAATGGAACTGGTTCTATTCGCCGCACGATCCAAGCTACGTGGCATCACACTACCGCCACATCGAGGATGGAACGGACCGGATTTATCGGAAAGACAATCTAACCGCCGCTCGACCAGGCGGCGACACATCCTACGAGTGGAAAGGAGTAAGACCCTATCGAGGACGCTATTGGGCTTATAGCCGAGCGTCCCCTACGCTCAGAAAAAGAAGGGGGCCGATACAGGGATCGACGGGCTCATCTATTTTAAGCCCGACGGAAGGACCAGCGAAAAAGCAATCGTATCGGTCAAAGGAGGCGACAACGTTGGCGTGCCGATGATCCGCGACTTAGGACACGTAGTTGATCGGGAAAAGGCTAAAATTGGAATCTTCATTACCTTAGCCGAGCCGACGAAACCGATGATAACGGAAGCCATCAAAGCTGGCTTCTATGAGACACCGTACGACAAGTTTCCAAAGCTTCAGATTTATACGATACGAGAGCTTTTCAACCTCGAAATCGTTAGTTGGGACCGAATCATGGCAAACCAATCCGAGCGCGTCCATTCCACGGACAGAGCGCCTCCTGATAGCTCTCTCGCTTCGGTCCGGTAGCTCCGCACTTCGGGAATGCGCCTTGGAATTGCTTCCTCCCGACGACCGAGATCTGAGCCTCATCGCCCGCATGTCCGGTCGATCAATAAGGCCGACACTGCGTCCGGCCGCAACGATATGGCCAACGTCTATGGACGTTTCGCTTCGCGCCGCTCAGAAGGCAAGCCGAACTAAAACCCACATTGCGGTTATAAAGCCGGCGAGCAACGCGAGATCGAGCACCGCTTCGATCAAGCGCGTAGTCGGGTCACTTTTCTTTCGGCGTTTCATGGTAATTCGCGGCTTGCCCCAGGAGTTCGCCCGATAGGGCATTTGTTCGTTGGCAAGTGGGCCCGATCTTCGGCTTTTATCCAAGTACAAAGGATTTGCAGGCCGGTAGTTTCAGATGATCATGGGTTCTTCTGCTTATTTCGTGGACGTCTGGGTTCATTTTACGGATGAGGTGTATGATCTGAAATTCAATGACACGACGAACGAGCGGCGACGTTCAGGACAACGTCCTTGTGGGTAATTAAGATCGGCCCAAAGCCTCCAATCGTCGGAATATCTGGCGATCAGGCCCCGAAACGGGACGAGGCTTGCGGACAAAAACCCTTAGCGTCTAACTTGGGGCATCCCCCTATGGCTATAATTCTCATCGGAGTCGTCTTGGCCGTGATAACCGGCCTAAACTATTTCGGAAAACCAATATCGCGAACGATGTGGCTGGTGCTCTTCATCCTATCGGCGGTCGCTTTGGTCCTGATACTATTGAGCTATTTACATTTGTGACGCTTAGCGCTTGGGGCTCTGTACCATCACCACCGGGCGATTGGAGGCCGCCGTCTCGCGTCCGAGTTCTTTGATGTCTTCGAGTATCTTGCACCCACTCTCGCGTAGCACACGCAACACCATTGGGAATAATTGAGCAGTTGATTGCACGCCAAGCTTTTCCATGACACGCCCGCGATGAACTTTGATCGTTCTTTCGGTAATACCTAATTCCGCGGCGATCTCTCTATTGAGCTGACCGCCTAAGACGTAACACAACACATCAACTTCGCGTGGAGTTAAACTTTTGAGCCTTTGCCAAATTTCCGTCCGCTTGGGTTGTACGCCTTCATTTGTTGCCAATGCGGCAGCCAAGCGTTGTAACAATTTCTGTTTCCTCATTCTTGGCGAACCTGCGGAATATCGAGCGTTGGCTAAATCGATTGACCCAAATCATCAACCGTTTCGGCATTTTCTTCAACGCCGGGCTTCCTCACGCTCAGTATGAGAGGTCGCAGCGGTCTTCCCCCCGGGCCCCCTCTATGTCGCAGTGTGGACAACGCATGGCACGGCTCTAGGCCGGCAGAAATTTCGTTTTCTGAAGCCAAGGCAGACAACGCTTCTTCCAAGGCTTCCCTGAACCGGCCGAGCTCGTCTCTTGATCCAGGATGCACACACCTTTGCCAGACTTCTTGGAGTATTGGTATGGCCCTCTGCGAATCGATTTCTTGGAGTTTTCTATGTAGCCATTCAGGATCCGTCCAAGGCGGGGATTTAAAGATTTGAGTCTCAATATTGCCGGATCCGAGATGAAGCAGGTATTCTTCAAAGGGCGCGGGCGATGTACGCTCACGAATTCTCCGCCGGACTTCAGCTATTGCTTTGGGATCGGTGAGCCCTTGATCGTGTATCTCGCTCAATCCGTGTTTTGGTAAAGGAAATGTCTTGGCCCATTTCCGTTCCAGGCTTGGGCGATCGACCAAGATACCTGTTCGTTCCAACGTCCAAATAACGTTTGCAGCGAAAGCCCATTGCCGACAGTCACCAACACACTCCTCCAACTCTTGACGCGCCTGGAGCGCTTGTGCGGGTTGGATCGCACCAAACGTATCAAGAAGCCTCCTCTCCAATGTCCTTCCAATTTGTAGCAATCTCCTCTCTCGGGCGAAACTATTCTCTGTTTCCGCGGCCCTTTCCAAGGCTTGCTGGTCGAGGTGGCCCGTACTGAGATATTGCAATATAATTTCATCTGCTTCACTCGGCACGAATTCTAGCTTTACGAGCTTTTCTTGCAGTGGAGTTATCTCTCGGTCTTTCCTCGGAAAAAAATCGATTCCAAACCCAGTTTCCAGATCTTTGGTTCTGATTTCGACCTTGCTGGTCAGCCGCAACGCCGCAATCTTGCAGACGTTCTCACAGATCCGAAACGATCCCTCGCCAAAGGCGCCGGATAACGCTTCAGAAAAGCGACCCAAGGCTCGGCCGGCTTGCGAGATAACTCGGAGGTTGGCGATTTCGAGCGGTTCGAAGACTTGCATCAGCAGATCTCTATTCCCTTCTGTTTTGGCCACCGCCGCAACCGCGTCGCTTGTGGTCGGCCTAAACTCATATTCGAAATCGAATATCTTTTCCCGGTACCAAGCTAAGGTCTCTTTGTCTTGCTCTGTCGTTACCGCTTCTTCATTCATTATCACAACGACCTTGCATTCCCTGTTTTCAACCAACCTGATGACTGTGCCAAAGACGTCCTTGAGATCCCGTCCATTGCCTCGGCGCTCGACTTCGTCTATCACAACCAAAGCACCCTTCATCCTCGCAGAGAGCCTAACGAGGGCAACGCTATTAAATGCCTTGTTTACCGCGGTGCCGATTCCTTTTCCGACCGAATCAGCAACATTTGAAAAACCGCCAAGCAAGTCTCCAAGCCACTCAGGCGCTTCGTCCAATCCGAGCAAAAAGAGACTGCGTTCATCATTGATCTCGTTGACTCCCGCCAAAGAAACAAAAGATGCGGTCTCTATCTGAAGAACGCTTTCGGATCCCTTTTTTTCTTTCGCCTCGTCCAAAGAGATCGCATGGCCGAAGTTTTTCCATCGCCCCATTTGCCCTTTATTAGCATCGTGGTCAGCTCGGAATCCCTATCCAAAAGTCGCTGCAACTCTAGTCGAAGGTTTTCAAACGCAGTGGATCGCTCGGCTGCACCTGAGAGATCCCGTCGGAGTTTCACAAATCGATCAGCAATCAGATTTCCGTGCAGCAGTCAAAGCGAAAGAACGTTTCCTTTGCCAGCCGGATCTTTGCCAGCCGGATCTAAAGCCGAGCGGTCATTCTCTTCCATTCCAAGCTCTTAATGCTTCCTGGTGTCTCTCACGCTTTGGTCCAGTCGCTCCGCATTTGAGGCAGATTAGCCTCCCGCGAGAACGTGAGGCCGTGGTCCTACCACCCAAAGATCCACCTAAGGATCACCACCGTCGTCACAACTACCACCAGCAGAATTATCAGCGCCGGGCCCGTCGATCGTCGACGGAAGATCATGAGCGCAGACGATCTAGTACCGATGCCTTCCAGCGCTGACCAAATGGTCCTGCTAAACCGACCTTCGATTGCTCTGATTTGACGATGGGCAACTCGGGTTGCTCATATGTCAAATGGTGTGCCCGGTCTATACGGGAAAGCCAGAACACCACAATTTATTTCAAGTCTCTTTCGAGAAATCGATATGGGTTCTGGTCAGTCTGGCTAATCAGCAAATAAAAAAGCGTTCGAGGCCGCGGTGGAAGCTGGAGAAATCACCGGATTCAAAGACGGCGGGATGAATGCGCATGGCTGCTAGCATCCAGTTCCGAGGCTATCAATTCCTGGGGCTTGTCTGAAACTTCGCGGCCTCAAATCCTTTGTATTTGGAGCCACCATGAAACGCCGGAAGAAAACTGACCCGACTGCCCGCTTGATCGAGGCGATGCTCGATATCGCGTTGCTCGCCGGCCTTATCCGCAATGGGGTTCTTAGCTCGGCTTGCCTTCTGAGCCGGGGCTCGAATGATCGGCTATCGAATGAGCACCTCAACCGCGAGCGGACGCCTTGAAATCGGTCCTGCTCACTGAGCCCAACCTTCCGTCTCTCAATGCTTGCGGACAAAAACCCTTACCGACTAACTATCGCGTTTCTTTCGGCATCCGGGCCCAAAGACATCGAATTGGTCCGGGCGTGAGATTCAGGGATGCTATGGAAGCGTTCAAGGCAACCGCTGAAGCCTGCTGCCTCCAATATTTTCGCTTGACAGTCTAAAACATTCTCAAGTTTGATAGCGCTTGGAAGAGCGGAGCCTCGACCATCAATGTCCCTGTCTTTGCATAGTGCTCAGGGTAACGCAAGACGCGTAGCTGGTAGGAATCGACCAGCGAAGCTACCAGCCCGGATCAGTGTGTTGCGGCCGCATTGCGGCTTGGGCTTATTATCCCGGAGCGCAGTAACCAATAAATGAACGCGCGTCGGGAGATGCGTCACCATCCCCCGGCGCCTGATAAACAACCCATCACCGAGTCATCGACAATGAGAAGTTTCGTTTCTAAAGCTAGTTTTCAAAGCCATCGGCTTTAGCCGTCGCGTTCAACTATGGAACCGGCAGGCTTCAATCATCATGGACCTGACCACTCTGGCCCTTCGTCACGGGTGGCGCTGCCTTCCGCGCGTATGAGTACC
>Ga0209647_1000912_pt1 | contig 26528 bp, 29 predicted proteins | sample GraSoi_2013_60cm_FD_185827 | JGI IMG/M metagenome (GOLD analysis project Ga0209647, IMG submission 185827) | Grasslands soil microbial communities from the Angelo Coastal Reserve, California, USA - Sample 9_17_2013_60cm (SPAdes) (version 2) | ecosystem: Environmental > Terrestrial > Soil >... | reverse complement strand
ATCCCAACCGGAGTTCCGTGAGGAACAGACTGGGCCGAATCGGGTGGCGGAAAGGTCCGTAGTAGCAACGAAACGAGTAATGATCGTGGAGCAAAGGGACCTTAGTTCAAGGGCAACGCAGAAGTGGTGAGAGCGCGGAGATTGATGTGAATCTAGCAACTCCAAAAAGCGTTCGGAAACTGCAGAGAGCGTTGTATGCCAAAGCGAAGGCAAATCCGACTTATCGCTTCTACGCGCTGTCCGATAAGATCTATCGGAACGATGTGCTCAAAGAAGCCTGGAGCCGCTGTCGAGCAAACGACGGAAGCGCTGGCGTTGATGGGCAAAGTTTTGAAGGGATCGAATCCAAAGGCGTCGAGGCGTGGCTGGAACAATTAGCGCAAGAACTGCGAACCAAAACCTACCGGCCGCAAGCGGTACGGAGGGTCTACATTCCTAAAGCGGATGGGAAGAAACGGCCGCTGGGAATCCCGGCTATCAAAGATCGAGTGGCGCAGATGGCTGCGGTTATCGCGCTAGAAGCGATCTTTGAGGCGGATCTGACAGATGAACAGTACGCGTATCGTCCGAAGCGAAGTGCACACGACGCAGTGCGGAAGGTGCACGAGCTTCTAAATCGGGGATACACCGAGGTGGTCGACGCTGACCTCAAAGGGTACTTCGACACCATTCCACACCATGAGTTGATGAAAAGCATCGCCAGACGTGTAAGTGACGCCGCGATGCTGAAACTAGTCAAGGCATGGCTAGAAATGGCTGTCGAAGAAACCGACAAAAGAGGGAACAAACGGCGAACCACAGTAAACAAAGAAAGCGGCAAAGGTACTCCGCAAGGAGCACCGATCTCGCCGTTGTTGGCAAACCTGTATATGCGCCGCTTCCTGCAGGGATGGAAGCAGCAAGGCTGGGAACAAAGGTTACAAGCCTACATCGTCAACTATGCCGATGACTGTGTGCCACGAGCACGAAGGGTCGAAAGGACCCAACAGTGCGCAACTGCGCAACCGATGAGGGGAGGCCCCTCGGAACCGGCTTACAGGAGCGGGTTCCAAACCGCCTTCGGCGGCTATGAACAAAAGTCATGGTCGTGAGCACAGAAGGAAAAGGCCTGGGAAGAACCAGGTCAGGTGACTAGCAAGAAGAGGACCGAAAGGAAACCACTGATGAAGTATCGAAAGCGTAGGGACGATGTCAAAACCGTAGGAAGTCGTTACTGCGGGAACAGCTCCGACAGAGCCTGTAGATGGGCGGAGCGGCATCCGGTACAAAGGTGGCCTGAGCTTGCACAAGAGGCGGTTGAGCGGAACGTGGGAACCTGGGACTGCGATGCAAACGGAAAAGCCACAAATGGAAGAACCATAAGGGCAAAAGTACGGAAGCGCAGCCCAGGGACGGAACAACCCGTAGTAGCGGAGAAGTCCCCGACAAAAGGATGGAGCGAAGGGGTTGAGTCATGGAGCCATCATTCGATGAGCCAACCAGCAATGGGAGGAGCCGATGAGTGAGGCAAAGCCATTCAGTATCTCCAGGCAAGAGGTCTGGGAGGCGTATAAGCGAGTAAAAGCGAATAAAGGAGCGGCAGGGGTAGACGAAGTATCGATAGCCGACTTTGAAAAGAGGTTGAAAAAGAACCTCTACAAAATCTGGAATCGAATGACGTCGGGCAGCTACTTTCCACCACCGGTGCGCATGGTAAAAATACCAAAAGCAAACGGAGGAGAGAGAAAGCTGGGCATCCCAACCGTGTCGGATCGGATAGCACAAATGGTAGTGAAAAGGAGAATGGAACCAGAAGTGGACCCACTGTTCCATCCAGACTCCTACGGGTATCGCCCGTGGAAATCGGCGCTGGATGCGGTGGGACAGGCAAGGCAGAGATGCTGGCGCCGGGACTGGGTCATAGATCTAGACATCAAGGGCTTCTTCGACAACATCGACCATGAACTGCTGATGCGAGCGGTAAGGAAGCACGCGAAGGAAAAGTGGATCGTTCTATACATCGAGCGATGGCTGAAAGTGCCAGAACAAGACGAGAACGGTCAGCTGGTACCGCGCGAAAAAGGAACTCCGCAAGGCGGAGTGATCAGTCCCCTATTGGCCAATCTCTTCCTGCATTATGCGTTTGATCGGTGGATAACCGAAAAGTATCCGCACGTGCAGTTTGAGCGCTATGCCGATGATGCCATCGTGCATTGCAGGACAGAGTCGGAGGCCCAAGAGTTACGGACAGCCATAGCCGCGCGAATGGAAGAATGTCGGTTGGAACTTCATCCCCAAAAGACCAAGATTGTCTATTGTAAGGATGATGATCGAAGAAGGACATACCCGAACGAGAAGTTCGACTTTCTGGGATATACCTTTAGGCCGAGAAGGTCGAAGAACTGGAAGGGCAAGTTCTTCATTAGCTTCAGTCCGGCAGTCTCAGATAAGGCGGTGAAGGCAATCCGAACAGAGATTCGAAGCTGGAATCTGGCAAGACGCAGTGACAAAGCGATCGAAGATCTCTCTGCGATGTTCAACCCGGTTGTAAAGGGTTGGCTCCAGTACTATGGGCGTTACTACCGTTCCGCGCTGTACGCGCCGATGCGACAACTGGATCGAGCACTGGCCCGATGGGCCTATAGGAAATACAAGAAGCTGCGCGGACATCTACGCCGAGCAACACACTGGATTGCGCGTATCTCACGCAGAGATCCAGGGTTGTTTGCACACTGGCAGATGGGCGTGCGGCGTGGCTCCATGGCGGGAGCCGTATGAGCTGAGAGGTTCACGTACGGTTCTGAGAGAGCCTCAAGGTGAAACTCCCTGGGGCTACTCACCTCGTGATCCTATGCCGTCGAAAGGCGGCGGAGGCACGAGCACAAATGGGAAAGATGATGGAGAAGCTGAAACTGGAAGTGAACCAGCAAAAGACACGCGTCTGCCGTGTGCCAGAGGAATCGTTCGACTTCCTGGGATACACGCTGGGACGATGCCATCGGGTTAAAACAGGCCAAGCCTATATCGGAACGAAACCCGCAAAGAAACGCGTCCTGAGATTCTGTGAGAACATCAGTCAAAAGACCGACCGGAAAACCTGCGGACGGGATACAGAAGAAGTGATTGGCGAACTAAACCTGATGTTGAAAGGCTGGGCCAACTACTTCCAACTTGGTTCGGTGAGCAAAGCCTATGAGAGCGTGGATAGCCACGTTCGAAGACGGCTGCGCCAATGGCTGGGGCGAAAGCACAAGATCAAGGGGCGAGTCGAGAATCGTTTTCCCGACGAATACCTATATCACAAGCTTGGAGTAATCCGGCTGAAGTGCTTCCAGACCAATCTGCCGTGGGCGAAAGCTAACTAATACCCTTGTCCGAAAGCCGGGTGCCGGAGATCGGCATGCCCGGTTTGATGAGCGGGATCTGGAAACGGGACTCTCAGTTACCGCGCCAGATCTCGACTCTACCCGAGGCTGGGCGAGAGGGTGGGCGTCGGCTGTTTAAGCCGCAGACGGTACTCTTGCGCTGGAAAGGTCTCCGCGGGGGCGGAAGTAATCTGGCGATGGCCAGACACTTGGTACAGGAGTGGTATTAGGCGAACCTGGGTTCGTCCTAGGAGAAAGAGGGAGGAGAGACCGCTTTGGGGCTCGACGGGGAGAAAGTCTTTTCTCCCGAGGAAGTGATTAAACGAAAACTAGAAGAAACTGGTTACCTGTTGTCTCGTAACGCTCGGGCCTGGCCGGATCGTGTGCAAGGCGACACGAATGTCGTTTAGACTAGACTAGTGATATGGATTCCATTTCATTTAGTGCTGTTTTATGGCGGTCGCTCAGATCGGGGTGTGAGCGCGTAAACCAGATAGATCGCGTAGCTACTTGCAGATCCGGATTCCCACCGAGCGCACAACCTTCTTGATCTCCTCCATGGCCGCATGCACCAAATTCACCTGTGATCACTGCGGTTTTGCCGTCAACTGCTGGGACGATGGTAACCGATACCTGGAATGGCCAACCGGAACTCGTAACTATTTGTACCACCCAGGCGACCGATCCAAGACGGAGGAACTCATGCTGAAGATCTATGGTCGACAATCGACGTCTCAGGAATACGCGAACGCCTTTCGCTTGTATGGAGGTAACGAGAGCGAGTTTCTTTGCGCAGACTGCGCAAACGTCACTCGGATTGATCCAAAACGAGATCGGAAAGTCTGCAAAGGGTGCAACTCCACCTCTCTCGATGACGTCAGTGAACTTGCTAAAGCAGAGTGCCCGAAATGTCGGTCCGGTCATTTTAATTCCGGAGAATTCAATGGCATATCATAATAGGAACTTTTGCATGAAGGGGATCTGGCGCTGGTCCGGAGGCCGTGAGTATCTATAGTCTGTCTATTGCTAGGCCTGATGACCCGAAGGTTCTTGCTCCTTTCAGTGTGAAGGTGCTTACTCCGACTTGAGCGATGTTATTTAGGACCGGACCACTGCGTAGCGAATCCAGAGAGTGTCGTTCGCACGATGCTCCACCGATTTGAGCTTGAGGGGAACGGCAGTGTTTCTTGCGGGATTCACGCCGTCGAAGACAGCCGGGATGTCGTGGCGTCCGTCGATGCCGGGCACCAGCAAGAGGCTGACCTCATCGACGAGATCGGCCTGGAGAAAAGCTCCGTTGATATGGCCACCGCCTTCGAGCAGCAACGTGCGGATGCCGAAGTGCTCGCCGAGCTGATTGACGGCTTGGGTGAGGTCGATCGAGGACTCGCCGGCAACGACGTAGGAAACTCCTTTCTCCCGGAGCATGGGCAAGTAGTCCGCAGGCACTCGCTCGCTGACGACGCAGATAAGATGATCGCCGTCGAGATCGCCGCTCGGCCATTGCAGCTTGCCGAGCGTGTCCACCGAGATGGCATAGGACTCTGCGCGCCGGGCGACGAAAACGGGCTGCGGCCCGGCGGGCGCGATCGACGCGGAGACAAACGGCGCGTCCTCCGCAAAGTGCTGCTGCATCGTCGTGCGGCCGCAAATCCAGGCATCGCCTTCGAGCTTCGCGCCGGTGGCGTCATACTCGCCCTCCCCGGTGACTGCATCGAGAGCGTCGCCGTCGATCTTTCCATCCACGGAAGAGAGCATGTGGCAGATGATATATGGTTTCATCGAGTTTCTCCCTTACCGTACGGTGTATCCGCCATCGATGGCGAGGGCATGACCGATCACGAAACTTGCGCCCGGGCTGCACAGCCAAAGAACGGCGGCGGCAATCTCCTCCGGCTGACCCAATCGTCCAATCGGCACGTCTTTCATCAGCTCCTTCATGGCCTCTGCTTGAGTCGCTAGCATGCCCGAAACCATTGGTGTTTCGATGATCCCCGGGCAGATCGCGTTGATGCAGATGCCCCTGCAGGCGTATTCGAGAGCCGCACTTTTGGTTAGCCCGATCACCCCGTGCTTGGAGGCGTGATAGACGCCCCGGCCGGCAATGCCCACGAGCCCGCCAATGGAAGAGTTGTTGACGATGGCGCCACTTCCTTGCTCCCGCATCTGGCGCAGCTCGTATTTCATACAATTCCAAACGCCGCGGAGATTGACCGCATTCACGCGGTCGAAATCCTCGCCGCTCGCATCGGCGATTTCTGCGACAGGGCTCTGTATGCCGGCGTTGTTGAAGGCCGCGTCCAGTCGTCCGAAGGCGGTGATAGTCTGCTCGACCATGGCTGCCACCCCAGCCTCGTCAGCGACGTCGCAGTGCACGCCGATCGCCTTATGGCCGGCGGAGACCAGTTCTTCTGCTGCAGATCGAACCGCCCTCTCGTTGAGATCGGCGAGCGCTACCGCAGCTCCTGCCTCTGCGAAGGCTCTGGCTGTCGTCAGACCCATGCCAGAGCCCGCGCCAGTGACGAGTGCGACTTTATTCTCGAAAGACAAGTTCATCATCGGATTCATTTCTAGATTTTGTAGGGAGCTAATTGCAGCGTTTCTCGAAGACTTCCTTCGCGACCGGCAGCAGAACCGTAGCTCCGCTCGTCTGTCGTGCTTCGAGCCTACGTTGCGCTTCGGCCGCCTCGGTTAGGGGCATGCGCGCATGGATTTGGATCTTCACCGCGCCGCTCGCAACGACTTCAAAAAGATCGTGGCTCATTGGCGAGAACATCTTCGCGCTTCGCCAGCTGCATCGTCAGCACTGGCCATGTAGCGAAGAGCGAGCCTTTTTTGGCCAGGAGCATAATGTCGAATGGCGGGATCGGTCCCGACGCCGAGCCGAAGCTGACGAAATAGCCGAAAGGCCGCAGGCAATCGAGCGAACCCGGGAAAGTGGCATTTCCCACCCCGTCGTAAACGACGTGACAGCCTTCGCCTTTGGTGACCTCCTTCACGCGCGCGGCAAAGTCGTCCTTGCGATAGTCGATCACGTCGTCGCAGCCGTTCTGGTGTGCAAGCTCTGCCTTCTCAGGCGACCCAACCGTACCGATAACGGTCGCGCCGAGGTGCTTTGCCCACTGCGTCAGGATGAGGCCAACGCCGCCGGCCGCTGCATGCACAAGGATTGTGTTACCCACCTCGACCTGGAAGGTACGGCGCAGCAGATATTGCGCTGTCAGGCCCTTCAGCATCATCGCCGCGGCGGTCTCGAAGTCGATGGCGTCGGCAGGTGAACGAGGAAGTGCGCCGGCACAATGCACTCCTCGGCATAGGCCCCGAGCGTCTCGACATAGGCGACACGATCGCCGGGGGCGAAGTCAGCGGCGCCCTCGCCGACCGCTAGGACCTCGCCGGCCCCCTCCTTGCCGGGGGTGAAGGGCAGGTGTGGCGGCGCAAAGACGCCGGTGCGCAGGTAGATGTCGACGAAGTTGACGCCGATCGCCCGGTTGCGGACGCGGACCTCGCCGGGTCCGGGTTGACCGATGTCGACGTCCTCGTAGGCGAGCACATCTGGACCACCGTGGCTGTGAACACGGATTGCTTTCATGGGTTTGGTTCCAGGACCGCGTCGACGAGACCGTGCCTCATCCTGTTATGAAGATGAGAGGCAAATACCGCATTTACTCTCGGTTTGCTGTGCCCTTACAAATATTCCATGCATTCGGCTGGCTGCGAAAGCGACCAAGCCGGCAAGTAGGAGAATGCCGGCGCTGCCGAGGAAAGTAATGATCGCGCCTAGGGAATCGAACACCACGCCACCGATTGTCGCACCCACCGTAATGCCTAGCTGAATGATCGCGACCATGAGGCCGCCGCCCGCCTCCGCGTCATTTGGAAGTGTTCGCGTCAGCCATGTCGACCACGCGACCGGCGCTGCCGTACTGAGCATCCCCCACAAGGCAAGAAGGCCAGCGGTGAGCCAGGAAGAAGTACCAAAAGCGGCCATTGCGACTGCGACAGCTGCCATCGCCACCGGGATGACGGCAAGGGTGACATGCAACCTGCCATCCAAGACCTTACCGACGAGGGATGTGCCGATGAGACCAGTCAGACCGACGATGAGGAGCATCGCAGACAGCATCGACACGTTAACGCCGGTCACCTGCTCTAGAAACGGGCGCAGATATGTAAAGAGAGTGAACTGGCCCATGAAAGAAAGGAGTACCGCGAGCATTCCGATGGCAAAGGGACGATTTCGGAGTAGCGCCAGCATACCATCGGCGTCTGATCGGTTCTCGGGTGGCAACCGCGGAAGTGTCAGACACTGCCAGACTAGAGTTACAACAGCCAAGGGAACTACGCAGAAAAAGGCGCCTCTCCAACCGACGAGGCCCCCCATGAAGCTGCCAAGGGGAGCAGCGATGGCCGAGGCGAGCGCGTTGCCGCCATAGATGATGGCCAGCCCCCGCGGCACCGACTGTTCGGGGACCAGTCGCGTGATGGTAGCAGCAGACATCGACCAAAAGCCACCAATGGCAACACCAATCAGCGCGCGTCCAACCATTAGTATTTCGTAATTGGGCGCGAAGGAAACCATCGTCCCGGAGAAAGCCATAAGGCTGGTAAGGGCGATCAGCACGATCCGTCGGTCTAAACGGCCTATGATGACCGTGATTAAGAGGCTGGTCAGCACCGCAAAGATGCCAGAGACCGCTATCGCTTGGCCTGCCTGGCCCTTGGTGAGCCCAAGATCATGAGCAATTGGGCTGAGAAGGCTGACAGGCATGAACTCCGACGCGATCAGCACGGCGACGCAAAGCGCCATGGCGAATACTGCGCTCCACATCGGCCGTTCGGCTTTAATAAGAACGTCTTTGAGATTAGTCTTTGTACTCATAGAGGGGTCACTAACTTAGGCGCGACAACTAACCGGGTATTACGCGTTTAAAACCTCCCGCGTCGTTCAGACGGCCTTTGAGAAATACAGAGGTAGATTGGAGTGGCCGTAAGTGCCCTCTCTCCGACTTTTGGTGTCATCATTGATACTGTGTCTGTGCGCGGTCGTGGTTTTCTCACCGCCAAAAGAGGTGTAATTAGCCGAGACGTTGGGAAAAAAAGCGTCGCCTCGTGGTTGATATCCTTTTGGCATTCTTATTCACCGCGCCGTGTATCCGCCATCGACAACTAGCGCGTGACCTATCACGAAGCCTGCGCCGGGACTGCAAAGCCAAAGAACGGCAGAGGCGATCTCCTCCGGCCGACCCATTCGCCCAATCGGCAGGTCTCTTAAGTTTTCTTTCATCGCGTCTGGGTCCTTAGCCCACATGTCTGCAACCATTGGCGTTTCGATCGTCCCTGGGCACACCGCATTGATGCAGATTCCTCTGGAGGCATATTCGAGTGCGGCGCTCTTCGTTAGCCCGATCACTCCGTGCTTGGATGCGTGGTACATCGCTCGGCCGGGGATGCCGATCAGGCCGGCAATCGAAGAGCAGTTGACGATGGCGCCACTTCCTTGCTTGCGCATCTGGCGCAGCTCGTACTTCATGCAGTTCCACACGCCGCGCAGATTGATCGCGTTCACGCGATCGAATTCTTCGCCGCTGGCGTCGGCGGTCTCTGCGGCAGCACACTGCACACCGGCGTTGTTGAACGCCGCATCCAGCCGGCCAAAGGCGGACACAGTCTGTTCCACCATCAACTTCACCTGCGCTTCATCAGCCACATCGCAGCTCGCGGCGATGGCCTTGTGACCCGCGGCTATCAGTTGCTCGGCTACCTTGTGAGCTGCAGCTTCGTTCACGTCCGCCAGCATCACCGACGCGCCCTCTGCCGCGAATGCTTGCGCCGTGGCTAATCCGATGCCGGAACCAGCGCCGGTGACAAGTGCAACTTGATTTTCAAATGACAATTTCATGAACGAATTTCTCTCTTTTTCTTCGAGTTTCCCAAAGATGCCGCTCAAAGGTTGGTCATTCGCTCCAGTTCTTCAGGGTAACGAGCTCCTTGCACCGTGATCTTCGACGCGGCGCTCTCGATCTCGCTGAGATCGTCGGGCGTAAGGCTAACCGATGCTGCTGCGATGTTCTCGTCCAGACGCTCCAGCCTTCGGGTGCCTGGGATGGGAACAATCCACGATTTCTGGGCAAGCAACCAAGTGAGCGCGATCTGACCAGGTGTCGCCTTCTTCGATTTTGCGATTTTGCTCAGCAGATCAACCAAGGCATGATTCACCTTCCGGGCCTCCGACGTAAAGCGAGGGATGCGGCCGCGGATGTCGGAACTGTCGAACGCCATATTTTCGTCCACCTTTCCAGTGAGGAATCCCTTACCTAGAGGACTATATGGAACGAAGCCGATCCCAAGTTCCTCCAGGGCCGCCAGCACCTCCTCTTCAGGCCGTCTCCACCACAACGAGTACTCGCTTTGGACTGCTGTGATCGGCTGGACGGCGTGAGCGCGACGGATGGTTCGCGCTCCTGCCTCAGAAAGGCCGAAGTGCTTCACTTTCCCTTCCTGAATCAGCTCTTTCACCGCACCCGCGACGTCCTCAATCGGCACGTTCGGGTCGACCCGGTGTTGATAGAAGAGGTCGATCGTCTCGACCCGCAGCCGCTTAAGTGAGTCCTCGATGACCCGTTTGATGTACTCGGGCCGGCTATTCAGCCCTTTCGGCGGCTGGTTCCCCTCGGAACCGAAATCGTGGCCGAATTTGGTGCCGATCGCTACTTGGTTCCGGAAGGGGGCTAAAGCTTCGCCTACCAGTTCTTCGTTCTTGAACGGACCGTACACCTGGGCGGTGTCGAAGAAGGTGACGCCGCGTTCGACTGCGGCTCGTATTAAGGAGATCATCTCCTGTTTGTCTCCGGCCGGACCATAGCCAACGCTCATGCCCATACAGCCGAGCCCGATAGCTGAAACTTCTAGGTTGCTGTTTCCAAGTTTGCGCTTCTGCATTTGTTGATTCCTTTTGCGAGGTCGAAAGTCTTTAGTCAGTGCGAAACCATCAGCCATCAGCCAAGCCGCTGCTCTCGGGATCGTGCGGTGCCTGTCGTATTCTTGCGGAAAAGCGGGTTTGTAGGAGCGAAGCGAGCCCTAGGTGAACGGTAAAATAATTGCGCCAGCGCTACTTAGGACGTTTCTCGAAAACACCTTTCACGACCGGTATCGCGGAAAAAACCTTGGGCCAACCGGCATAGAAGGCCAAGTGCGTGAGCATCTCAGAGGCTTGAGCTTTCGTTAACCCATTATCCATTGCCCTATTAAGGTGATACGTGATTTGCGCTACTTGGCCTGAAGCGATGAGAGCGCCGACCGTAACCAGGCTCCGGTCCCGGGGCGCTAGGGCCGGACGTAACCAGAGATCATGAAAAAGTAAATCGCTGGTATAGTGCACAAGTCCCGGAGCCACGGGACCGACATCCTGCTCGACACGGGCCGCGCGTTGCGTCTCCGCGGCCTCATCGATGGGCAGATGCTCACCTGAGATAGGCTGATCGGATTGAATTCCACGCTTGGCAAACACCTCTTTTGCGACGGCAACCGCCGCCGTAGCATTCGCCCAGCCGGAGTAGAAGGCGAGATGCGTAATGATCTCAGAAAGTTCGCTCGGCTTGACGCCATTATCGAGCGCCAGGTTGAAATGGTAGGGCATCTCGATCGTCTGATTCCCAGCGATCAAGGCGGCGACCGTTATGATGCTGCGGTCTCTTGGTGATAGATCGGGACGATTCCACAGATCACCAAGCAGAGCACCTTCTGTGTATCTCGCTAAGGCCGGCGCTACCATCCGGACATCGTCGAGCGTGGGTACTGGCAAGAGAGCATTCGAGTTTGGCTCAAGCTTTTCCACCTGGTCGGACGATTGACTGGCGAGTTCAACCGTTACTTTTACAGACCCAGCTACGTTGAGAGCCTCTACGCCAGAATCAATTTTACCAATGATGACGATGCCGGGGGCCGGAATCGACTGCCCGTCATGGTGATAGTAGATCGCCAAATCAGGACCAGGCGACCAATAAGCAACGTCCCCAATTTTATATGTCCGCGTGCGCGTCCTGCCTTCCGAAATCCCGCGCGGCAGATGGGCAAATTTCTCTCTGCCGAACAAATCGTCCATTGTCAGTGTGACTGGCAACAGGGAGATGAAATCCCGAGCGGTTTTGCTGTCGATCAAAGTGCCAGTAAGCACCCGATCTTCGATTCTTAATCTGATCTTCATATTGTCTGGCTGTTTAGTGGCGCTTTCAGCCAGCGGTTCCGGTGAGGTGCCGCCGTTGGCGTTGTTGTCGGCGCCGCAAGCGAAGTGACTAATGGCCATCGCCAATGCGAGGACCAAGAAGTTGCGTCTCATCGTAGCTTGTTTCTCCTTTCGATCAGAGCGTCCCGCGTTGTCGGTACGGCAGCCGCCGAAACGTTCTAACGGTTCACCTGCGATATTGATCGTCGCTGACCTTCTCCATCCAGTCGACGAGGGGCTTCTCATCGACCTGTTCCTGAATGGCGATATGCGTCATCGAAGTGGTTGGGGTAGCACCGTGCCAATGCTTTTCACCCGGTGGGATCCAAATGACATCGCCGGGATGGACCTCCTCAACGGGACCACCCTCATGTTGGACCCAACCGCAGCCGGTGGTGATAATGAGGATCTGACCCAGCGGATGGGTGTGCCACGCGTTACGAGCACCCGGCTCGAACGTAACGCTTCCGCCGCTAACGCGAGCTGGAGGGTATGCATCGAACAAGGGGTCGATACGTGCTGTGCCGGTAAAATATTCAGCCGGCGCTTTGACTGAGGGTTGTGAACCAATTCTTTTGATTATCATGTTGAATTTCTGTTCTTGAGTTACGGCGGTATCTGTCTGGGCGCGGAGAATGCCAGGAAGGGTCAGAAACGCGCCCGCGGTTTTCAAAAAAGTGCGACGAGGAATGGACATAGATTTACCAAGCGCGGCGTTCATTGCTGGAACGCTCATCGCTGACTTTTGTAGCCATACCGCTTTACGAGTATGAACCATTGAGAGTCGACGAGACCATCGCCCATCGATCAGGTAGCTGCTCTCGGGATCGTGCGGCCCCTGTCGTATTCTTGCGGAAAAACGGTCCGCTCTCCCTTACTCTGGAAGAGCGTTGCGAAAATCACTGGGTGATTCACCCACTGTGCGCCGAAATACCTGAGCGAAATGGCTTGGATTCGTGTAGCCGACTTCGAGGCCGATTTCGATCAGGCTCCGAGATGTTTCGCGAATCAGCCGTTGCGCCTGTAGCATGCGTTCTCGAGTGACGAATTGCCAGAGGCGACATCCCTGTGGCCTGCTTAAATACGCGGCAAAAATGAAAAGGGCTAAGCTCCGCCAGCTCAGCCAGCATCTCGATCGAAATACTTTCCGCGAGATGTGCATGCACATAGTCCTCCATCTTGCGAAGCCGGGCGACCGGTAAGCCGCCACGATGATCCGGCTTCTGCGATGCGATATTGGTGTATCTCTCGGCGATGTGAATCGCGAGCAGGTGTGCGATGGCAGAGACACGTTTCGAATCACCCGCGGTGCCGGCAGATAGCATCTCGGCGCAGGCAGAGCTCAGATGCGCGAGCGTTTCATCGCGGCCAAAGAATTCAATGACCTCAACATCACTAGCCTTGTCTTGGTAGACCATTTCGAACGCCGCCAGGCACTGTTCCACGGCGAGGTGGATATGGATGACGTCTATTTCCGATCCCAAAGGGGAGCGCCAGCGCAATTCGTAAGGAGTTGTCGACTGGGTCACGAAGAGGTCGCCACGCCGCACACGGTGAGGTAACCAAGTCCCACCAACCTCGCGCTCCTCGAATTCTGCCGAGCCCGCTATAATACCTGCGATCAACGGCTCCGCCGTGGCGGGCACGAGGAAACCATCTACAACCCTAGGAAAGCGGTAGCGCCGGACGAAGAGCCCCGGCCATTTTAGCGTTGCACTATCAGCAACCACCTGGCCGCCGATGTACGTAGGAAAGGCATCGGCAGTGGTGCGCTCAGGGGCCTTCATAGAGATGAGGACAGATTTCTCGTTAGGGACGCTAAGCATCAACCAATACGTGGCCGACGTCCAGCAGTCCTCGGTTTGTCCACCGAGGCCCGCATTACTACCGAACATTCAAGCTTGACCGGCCCGGACACTGACCGGTTTACGTTGCCATCGGCATGAGTTAATTGATCGACTGCCCACGATCCCATTTCGAAATAAGGCATCCTCACGGTCGTTAATGGCGGACGAGTATGGGCGGCTAACAGTTCCTGATTGTCAAATCCCACTACTGATATGTCCTCAGGGATTTTGATGCCTTGCTCCTTTAAGGCATCATAGACGCCAACGGCGATGCGATCACTTGCGCAGAAGATCCCGGTCGGTATAGATTTCATTTCAAGAAGAGCTAAAGCTTGCTCATAACCGTCGTCCTGCCACCAGCCACCGGTTCGGATCAGTTTTGGATCCACCGCGATTCGAAATTGCTTTAGAGCCTTTCGGTAACCTTGGAAGCGCCCCGCCGCGGCAGGATATTTCTGGTCGGCGTTAATCATCGCAATACGTCGATGCCCCTTTTCTAGGAGTAATTTGGTGGCCGAGAAACCTCCGCCAACTTCATCCGGCACAACGCTTGGCGGCGAGCCGTTCCGCGCGAAGCAATCCACGAGCACCAGCGGGACCCGAAACGCCGGCTTAGGCACTTCGACCGCGCGGTGGTACATCGTCGCGAAAATGATTCCTTCGACTCCTCGTTCCAAAGCGGACTCGACGCCGGCCGCTTCCACGTCCGGATCACCGCCGGTGTTAAACATGAGGAGTAGCATTTCGTGCTGCCAAGCCGCTACTTGAGCCCCTTGAATGATCTGGCCGGCAAATGGCGTCGTCGCGATGTCGTCGCTGATGAACGCAAAGACTTTTGACCGCTGCGTTCGCATGTGTCTTGCGTGTAGATTCGGACGATATTCGAGAGCGTCAGCCGCGCGTAGGACCCTTTGGCGAATTTCATCTCTAACATTTGGGCTGCGATTAATGACGCGGGAAACCGTCTTGAAAGAGACTCCTGCCAATTCCGCGACATCTTTAATCGTTGCCATTTCCAGATCAATAGTTCACCCGGCGCTCTCCGCGGTCGCTCCATCTTCGTGGGTTCTATCTGGCCAGATCGGAGCCAGTTTCCACGCGGATAACCGATGCACGATTACCGAACCGCTAGTAACCCCAAAGCTCATCTGTACGCTATCATCCCGCTTCGGATAGAGACGCTGAGTGATACATGCTGTGTTCGCCGTGAAAAGCTCTAACACCGAGCGATCTAAGAACGCGCGAAAACACACTCTGTTCTGCCTATCCGGACCTAAGTTTCCGGACACAATATTATGGTCCACATTCGGATCTAGACTCGACTGGCTGCAATCGACCGTAATCACCTGCTCCGCGCTGTTATACCGGATTGTAGTCTGTTCTGTATGATTCGGACTAGCCCGAAGGCAAAGATAACAAATTGTGGGTTCGACGAACGAGAGTTCCGCTTCGATCTCGAGGCAGTCGCTCTTAAATCCTAGAAATGGATTTGCTGAAGCAGGGATAAGCTTCTGTCCAGTTACTGCTCGGCACTCTCTCCTGAGAGAGCTCAGTTCCGTCGCCGGTTTGATGGTCAGATTTTCGTTCTCATCGAGACTGCACTCCTTCGGCAAACTCAGCAACCCTGACCAACCGGCGGAGTATTGAGCCTCGGTCGAGCGTCCCTCTTTGATCCACGTCCATACCAAGTTCCGGTCACGCGCGGACTCGGACAAACATTGTGGCGCATACACGTAGGTGCCTAAATCGAGTTTACCCCGTTTATGTTCCCGCGGTGTGCCCTCACGCCATTCGCCGGCGATCCAATAGACGTACTTTGCTTCTGGGTGCGGGCATACCAATAGAATGCAGCGGTCACCAAGTCTGAGCAAGATCGGGCATTCCCACATATTGCAATCGGCTCCGATTAGTCCCTTGAGGATCGGATGCCGATAGCGCCAGTCACGCAAATCCGCAGAGTCATAGAGCAGCGCTGTACCACCGTCTTCGCGCAGGCCGGCACCAATTATCATGAGCCAACGTTCTCCTTCCCTCCAAACAAACGGGTCGCGGAAATCTGCCGACGGATGCCCCGTAATGGATGGAAATCCGGTTAAATTCACGCCCGCTGGGGGTTGGCTGATCACCGGAGTTTCGTGTTGCCTCCAATTTCTCAACTCATGATCGCCCGTTGCTATGCAAACCGTCTGCGGTTCAAGCCCTGTATACAAAGCAGTGGGAGTGCCGTTATCGTCGACCACACATCCCGACCAGCAACCGTTTCTATCGGGACCCTTTTTGGAGGGAGTCAGCGCAACCGGAAGATCGTCCCAGTGAACCAGGTCTGAACTGACCGCATGCCCCCAATGAATGCTGCCCCAGAACGGCCCATTAGGATTGTACTGATAGAAGAGGTGGTACTTGCCCTTCCAGAAAATGGGTCCATTGGGATCGTTCATCCAATTGCCCGGAGCGAGAAAGTGATAGAGGGGCCGATGGCGGTCTCCTGCTAGGGCAACGCGTAATTCGGCAAAATCCACCGTCACGCTCGCGGCATCTCCCTCCGATATTGCCAGTTACTCATCGACTATCGGCCCTCCTGACCGTCATATCGATGTCGAACGGCTCGCGCCTGCTCTACATTCAGCCGAGAATGCTCGCGCGTTCGTTCAACCTTTCGTTGGAGATGTTCATCGCGCAACGCCTTGTATTCGGCGAGCCGCTGGCGAGCGGCCTCGAGGGCGGCCTTTTGCCGATCTGAATAAACGAAGTCAGGGCCAGCCTTTTGGGGCAGTTCTGGAATAGCCTTCTTAGCGGAGGTAGGCAGCCGGTCAGTAACTGGCAAAATCGATTTAACCGGTGAAGGCAGCGTTTGGTACCAATAGGCGGTCGAGCTCCAGTCGTCCGCTAAATGGTTGGCGTGGCCATGTTCGAATGTAACCGCAATCCGTTCATTGAAATGAATTGGATCGGCGAGATGAAACCGGTAGCTCACCTGGTAACCAGGGATAATGCTTTCGTGCAAAGCAGAACCATTCATCAAAAATGCGTTATCCTGCATTCCCCAAGCATGGTTAAAATAGTCCTCGCTCCCAGTCCCGTGAAGACTCGGCGGCCAGGTGTCGTCATCAATAAAGATCATTTCGTCGCCCTCTCCCCACCAGCTACCTTGAAAATGGGCAACCGACAGGTTGCAGCCCACATAGTGCCCTCTACCGGTAGTCTCAAGCACGACGTAGTTACCGGTAGCATCCAGATGAGGCACATTGACTTCCGGGCTGTTAACCTGTAACTGCGGAGCCCAGCCGCAACACGGATTCTCTCGATGCCAGTGTGCGTGGAAGTAGGCGAGTGGCTCCGGTAGAGGTTCGGGGTATAGCTCGTAGTCGATGTAAAAGTATTGCCCGTAAGGCACATCATTCTGGTTCTCGATCACAATTCTTGCCTTTCGCTGGAATGGCATCGGGAAATAGCAATTGAGCGCAGCGCTACCCCCAAAGCGATAGCGCTCCTCCGGTTTACACGAAACTGTGATCGGCAACGACGCAAAATTCCCGGGAATGGAGTGCCCAATGCAGAAGAAGTCTCCCAATGGCGCAAGAACGCTTGGCTGGTCTTGATCATCCCAAAAGATCTTCAGGACGACTTTCCGATAGTAGAACGGATCGGGTTCCTCCCAATTCAGTCCGAGGGCGTTGTGAATTTCGAAGACCGGTGCGATGTAGCTGCCCAGGATGGGATCAATCAACCCAGGACCAATTAGTCGCCGGCAGAATTGAGTCATCCAGAAATGCGTAACACATCCCGGCCCGATCAACTCCGCCAGCACCACCTCTTCACCAGGTGGGATGACCCAATAGTCCTGATTCTTGCCGCTTTGGTCCCAACTCGATGCTCGCCCAGTCCGCGCACGGCGCAGCTTAGCCGTGTTCTGCAGGAAACCAGTTAGGTATTCGTTGGCCATATTTTAAAAAAAACCGATGCGGGTTGCTCATCCCTTAATCGCACTTCCAACCATCCCCGAAATGATATGGCGCTGCGCTACCAAAAACAGAATCAGGAGCGGACAAACGGCTAGGCCGACAGCCGCCATAATCACGGAGACATTGCCGCTGCCATATACATTGCTAAGGGCGAACATACCCACGGGCAGGGTCATCTTTTCCCAACTATTTAAGAAAACGAGCGGGAGAAAATAGCTGTTCCAGGTGTTCGTGAACGTAATGATCGCCAGAGCTGCCAAGGAAGGCTTGGCTAAGGGAAGTGCAACCCTCCAGAAAATGGTAAACTGGTTTGCACCATCGATTCGCGCCGCTTCGATCAATTCGCGAGGCAGAGTTAGAAAGAATTGACGCATAAGAAAAATTCCGAAGGCATTCGTGGCGAGTGGCAAAATGACTGCCCAGTGTGTGTCTACCAGGTTCAGCGCCGACATCATCAAAAACAGGGGCACGACAGTCACTTGGATTGGCATCATTAGCGACGTAAGTAGGAGAGGAAACAGTGCCTCTCGGCCACGAAAATGCAGATGAGCGAAAGCGTATCCAGCCAGCGAGCAGGTAAACAACTGCGCTACCGTGACCAGGCTAGCAATTTCCAGGCTATTCCATAGAAAAGTGCCGAACGGCACATTGGACTGAAACAGAGTGAGGAAGTTCTGAAAATGCCATTCAATGGGTAGCCACGCCGGCGGAAGATCGAAAGCATGCACGCCCGTCTTCAGCGAAGTCGTTAACATCCAAAGAAACGGAGCGACCATGGGAAGGCCGGCCGCAATAACCAAAGCCGTTCCGACAATTGCCGTAAACCTGCGAGGCTGCGAGTTGCACCGTAGTTTACTCATCTGATATGAGAATGTCTGCCTGCGAAGAGCTGCTCACGAGTAATGTACCCAGCGCCGACTCCCCCAGAACTGGAGGAGGGTAAGCAAGCTGATGAGCACGAAGAGTGTGACGGCGATCGCCGAGGCGTATCCCATGTCGAAGGAACGGAACTTCTCGTAAATATAGAGCACAACACTCCGGCTGGCGTCCCCCGGTCCACCGTTAGTTAACGCTACAATCGAATCAAACTCCTGAAGCGTATTAATCATTGTGATCGTCACGTTGAACAAGATCACTGGAGTAAGCAGCGGGATCGTTAGGCGAAAAAACGCCGTAATTGGTTTAGCCCCATCGATTCGCGCCGCTTCGTACAATTCTTGCGGAATGTTCTGTAATCCGGCCAATGTCGTGAGCATGGTGAAGCCTACGTTCTTCCAGACGTAAACCAGGATCACCGACCGAAGCGCCCAACTGCTGGTGGTTAACCAGCCGATCGATGGCACATCGAGAAAATGCAAATAGTAGTTAACCACTCCAAGGTCTCGATTAAACAGGAACTTCCACACCATGGCGGCGTAGATCATCCCGACCAGAACCGGAAAAAAATAGACCGTACGTAATCCGTACTTAATTGGTCCCGGTAGACGCTGATTGAGCGCCACGGCTAAGATCAGCCCCAGAGAGACAGTGACGAAGATTGCCGCGGCAGAAAAAAAGATGGTGTTTCGGTAAACGGTCGCCAATCGGGCGTCCGCGATCAGTCGTGCATAGTTGTTAAATCCGATCAGCCGAGGCGCCGAGAGTACATCGTAGTGCGTGAAGCTGAGTGCGACAGCGGCAACCAAAGGGCCGAGAACAAAGACTGAATATCCCAGCAGACTCGGACCAACGAAAAGGTAACCCGCGAGGTTTTCTGATGATGACTTTTTCATGAGCGTTCCGTTGTTATGGCCAACGCTTCAGGCTAGCGAATTTCCTAGTTACCCTTTTCGCTGGTTCTCTCAGTCTCCGAGGTTTTTCATCGCCTCGGTCAGTTCCTGATCCGCGGCTTTCAAGCCATCTTCAGGTGTCACTTCGTTCGCCATCACTTGTCCTAGGTGGCGCATCAGAATGCGCTCGACGTCTGCGTAGTTCACGGGCGCTTGTACTGGGGCAGCATAGCTCAAGCTTTTGTAAAAGAGGCCAGCATGTTCCGGCTGAGCCAAAAAGTCGGCCGACTCAGCAACGCTGCTCCGAGCGGGGATAGCGACGCCTACTCCGGCTGCTTGACGCTCACTTTCTGTACCAGCTAATTCCTTAATCATTTCCCAAGCGAGCGCCTTCTGTTTCGTTCTCGATGAGATACCCCATCCTGCAGCGCCAAAGACTGTCTTCTGCGCCTTGTTCCTTGGCCACGGTACGACATCATAATCGTTAAACTGGTTTGCTTTAAAGAACTGCATCGGCCAATGGCCGCCACCGGTCATCGCGATTCGGCCGGCAGCGAACAACTGAAACACTGCGTTCGGATCCGTATTGGCAGGATCAGGCGATACGCCACTCTCGTGGACCAGTCCATGAATGAATTTCACTGCTTCGAGAAACCGCGGATCGCTCAGATTTGATTCCTTCAGATCGTCTTTTAATACCGAAGTCCCGTTCGAATACCAGAACGGCGTTAGCCCAAAGTTGAAGTAAGGAATACCAAACCCAAATCGCTTACTCGATCCCTCGCCAGAAGTCAGTCGTTTAGCAATGGCCAGAAAATCATCCCAGGTCCAATCGTCTGCTGGTCTAGGAATACCCGCTTCCTTAAATATTTTCGTGTTGTAGTAGATCATCATGTTGTTCCAGGCTTCCGGTACCAGGTAAAGCTTGCCCTCCACCGTAAATCCCTTCAGCAAAGTCGGGTCGATGTCGCTCAGCAGGTCGTTTCCCGGGTCGGTTTTAGTAAACTCATCGAGCGGAATTATGAGCTTCTTCTGAATTGAAAGTTGTGCACCTTCGGTTGCGATATGAATTAGGTCAGGCGCTTTTCCGGAGGCGACCTGGGTGACTAACTTGTCGATATAGTCCGGCCAAGACGTGATCGGTGTGAATTGATCTGTCACTTTGACGTTGGGGTAACGCTTGTTGAACCTCGCGATCGTCGCATCGCGCACTTGTTTGTCGTTAGCATCGCCGAAATCGAAGAGCACCAACTCGCCCTTTGTATCTCCGGGCGGCGGGGATTGCGCCAAAGCGGCCGATAATAGTTGATTCCCAAACAACAAACCTAGACCAAGAGATTTCAGAACTCGGGAAATGGATTTGAGCAACCCACGAGACGGATCCGAGGGCGGACAAAAAGGAGGGGGGTAATCCATAGCCAAGCACATAAGGACAGAATGACAACGTTGTCAATTGTGAGTTGCCCAATGCTCGAGAGACTCATTAGTGGACTATCGCAAGTGTCATCAGCGGGAACTTAGTGTTTTGCGACAAAGAGAAGAACGAACATCGTGAAACGCGCGTACGCAACCCAACCACCTGATCGGAGGCGCAGCCTAACGAAGCGGTATGCATTGGTCGCCTCACTGCGCTTTTCCGCAAGAATCCGACAGTGTCGGCACGATCCCGAGAGCAGCCAGCGAGCCGATGGCTGATAGTCTCGCAGGAACTAAAGGGTTCAACCTCGCAAAAGGAATCAAAAAATGCAGAAGCGCAAACTTGGAAACAGCAACTTGGAAGTTTCGGCTATCGGCCTCGGCTGCATGGGCATGAGTTATCATCGCGGCCCCGCCCCTGACAGGAATGCAATGATAGCGCTGATCCGCAAAGCAGTGGAACTCGGTGTTACCTTTTTCGATACCGCAGAAGTCTACGGCCCGTTCATCAACGAAGAACTGGTGGGCGAAGCGCTTTTTCCTTTCCGCCAGGAGGTCGTCATTGCCACGAAGTTCGGGTCCAAGTTCGAGAACGGAAAGCCAACCGGTCTGGACAGCCGGCCGGAGCATATCCGCCAAGTGGCCGAAGAATCTCTCAAACGGCTCAAATCCGAAAGCATCGACCTCTTTTACCAGCACCGCTTTGATCCCAACGAGCCGGTCGAGGACGTAGCGGGGACTGTTAAAGATTTAATTGGGCAAGGCAAGGTCAAGCATTTCGGTCTTTGTGAGGTTAGTGCGGAGACGATCCGCCGCGCCCATGCCGTTCAGCCTCTTACCGCTGTTCAAAGCGAATATTCCCTAATGTGGAGGCAGCCGGAAGAGGAGGTCCTGCCGACCCTCGAAAAACTTGGCATCGGGTTTGTTCCTTACAGCCCACTCGGCAGAGGTTATCTCTCCGGCACTTTGAACGAACACACGAAATTCGACAGCGATAACGACAACCGCGCCACCTTGCCGCGCTTCACAGCAGAGGCGATGAAAGCGAACCGGTTCTTGGTGGATCTGCTCAATGAAATTGGTGAACGGAAAGGAGCGACCTCGTCCCAGATCGCGCTCGCCTGGGTGCTTGCTCAAAAACCGTGGATTGTTCCCATCCCGGGCACCACCAAGCTGGAGCGTCTGAAAGAGAATCTGAGATCAGTAGACGTGGAGTTCACCCCCGAAGAATGGCGCGACCTTAATCACGCCGTCTCGAAGGTTAAGCTACAGGGGGATCGATATTCCACAGATCAGGAAAAACTAGTCGGACACTGAAAACGTTACCTCAATGTCATTGATAAAGACGGTCAGGGGCGAGCAATGCCCCAAATGACGACAACACCGAAGAAAACTATGCCGCATATCATCATAAAACTCGTGCCCGGAAAATCCGAACAGGAGAAAACTCGGCTCGCCGAAGAGATCACCAAAGACGTGATGGAGGTCTTGCACTACGGCGAAGAGGCAGTGTCGATCGCCATCGAAGAAATCAAACCACACGATTGGGCGGAGAAGGTCTATACCCCGGAAATCCTTAATAGTCCGGAGAAGCTCTACAAGGAGCCGGGATACACAATGTGAAAAAGTAATTAAATATGAACATATCTTTTGAAAACAAAGTCGCGCTGGTTACCGGCGCCGGATCTGGACTGGGCTTGGCGACGGCGAAGGCTTTTGCTGAATCAGGTGCTTCAGTAGCGTTGGCGGACTGGAATGAGAAGGCAGTGCGTTCCGCAACGGCGGAACTAGCTGCCCAAAGTCACAATGCACTCGCCATCCATTGCGACGTAGCTGATGACGAGCAGGTAGAAGCAATGGTTGAACAAACTGTCGCCACTTTCGGCCGGCTAGATGCCGCCTACAATAACGCTGGCGTTCAAAATATTGTTGCGGAAACCGCTGACGCTCCTCGAGAAGATTTTGACCGAGTGATGGCTATCAACCTCCGTGGTGTATGGAGTTGCATGAAGTTCGAGCTGCGTCAGATGTGCAACCAAGGAAACGGCGCGATCGTCAACTGGTCTTCGCTGGGAGGGTTGGTGGGCGCTGCCGGGCGTGGAACCTATCACGCCGCTAAGCACGGAGTCCTCGGGCTCACGAAGAGCGCTGCTCTCGAATATGCCTCTCGTGGCACTTGCATCAACGCAGTTTGCCCAGGCATTATCGAGACCCCGATGGTCGCGGGGCATGCTAGCCACTCAAGCGGAAGCCATGAAAGAGCTGATGAGAGAGGTGCCGATCGGACGATTGGGCCAGCCGGAGGAGATCGCCGCTGTCGTTCTTTGGCTGTGCAGCCCTGCAGCCAGCTTCGTGATCGGTCAGGCACTCGCTGTCGATGGTGGATATACCGTGCATTGACTAAAGTATGTCCGCGTAAACGGTCACTCTAAAGCCGCTCCACGTCCTGGAAGTCCGTCCGATAGACGCTTTGGAAAAGTACCGTTCGCAAAGCCGGGCACTTAGCGATCTTTTCGCCTGACGCGACCGCGGGTGAGTTTGGCCATAATAACTTGACAGTGGCTCATCGCTCAACAAGATTTGCGATTGAAATGTCTTTGCTTTTAACAGCGCGACTTACACAGCTCCCTTCGTTTTTCGACCGGTAAATCTTTTACCGCGAAGGGAGCTACTCACGTGTAACTGTCGGCTGCGCGGGCCACATACTCTAGAGGTTGTGGTTGTGCGTTTACGGCTTCGTTTAATCAAATAATTAGCCATCAACCCCCACCGTAGAGCTTCATGGTGATCTACTCCCATCGAAGGTCTACCAAACACCTAATTTATGTTTAGTGATCCTACCCAGAAATATTCCGCTTTCCCGTCGGTCCCACTTTTTGACCGGCGATGGCCAAACCAGACCATAACCAATGCGCCTATCTGGTGCAGCGTTGATCTACGCGACGGTAACCAATCGCTACCCGTACCCATGAATATCTCTCAAAAACTGGAGATGTTTCAGGCGTTGGTCCGATGTGGATTTAAAGAAATCGAAGTTGGATTTCCGTCCGCGTCCAATACCGAGTTCGAATTTAACCGCCGTCTCATCGAAGAAAATCGGATTCCCGATGATGTTGCTATCCAAGTGCTCGTCCAAGCACGCGAGGATCTGATCGAGCGGACCATCGATTCCCTGCGCGGCGCCAAGAATGTAATTATTCACCTCTATAACTCCACCTCGCCGGCTCAGCGCCGCGTGGTCTTCAATATGAGTAAAGGCGAAATCATCAAGGTCGCGATCCGAGGTGCAACCTGGATCCAAGAACGTTTGCCCGAATTGAAAAGCGCCAATGTAAGGCTGCAATATTCGCCCGAAAGCTTTTCTGCGACCGAGGTGAAATTTGCTAAGGAAATCTGTGAGGCGGTAATTGATGTCTGGAAGCCGTCACCCGACCGCAAAATAATCGTTAATCTGCCGGATACTGTAGAAGTGGCCATGCCGAACGTTTATGCCGACCAGATTGAATGGATGAATCGCCACCTGAAAGATCGCGATTCGCTCATTTTAAGTGTTCATACCCATAACGATCGTGGTACCGGTGTCGCTGCAACGGAGCTAGCCATGTTAGCCGGCGCTGAGCGGGTTGAAGGAACTTTGTTTGGAAACGGTGAACGCACCGGGAACCTTGATATCGTCGCCGTTGCCTTGAACTTGTATGCGCACGGGGTTGATCCCAAGCTCGATTTCTCAAATATTAACCAGCTGCGCGAGATTTATGAGCGTTGCACCGGGATGTTAGTTCCGCCGAGGCAGCCATATGCCGGCGAGCTGGTATTCACCGCGTTTAGTGGTTCCCATCAGGACGCGATAAAAAAAGGATTGCATGAATGGGCAAACAATGGTGGTACTCAACGTTGGGATGTGCCCTATCTCACGATAGATCCCGCCGATATCGGCCGCGAATATCGAGAGGTCATCCGAGTCAATAGCCAGAGCGGGAAAGGCGGTATCGCTTATCTGTTGGAAAACGAATTCGGGATCGAGTTACCTAAGGATATGCAACGTGAGTTCGGCCCGGTTGCGAATGACGAAGTCGACCGTCTCGGACGCGAAGTGACCGCAGGCGAGCTAAAGGAGATGTTCTGGCGCGAATATATTCTTCGCGATGCGCCCTGGAAATTGATCGACTTCCATTTGGATGGCGATACTGGCCGGTTCGGTTGCAGTGCCAGTGTGCTTCGCCATTCAGAACTCCTGGAGTTATCCGGACAGGGTAACGGCCCGATTGCGGCGTTCGTGGCTGCACTTGAGAGCGCGAGTGCGCCACCGTTCCAGGTTAGCGATTACCGGGAACATGCTCTCAGTTCAGGATCCGATGCTCAAGCCATCGCCTACATTCGCGTAATCAAAGGGAGCGCTACCCGCTGGGGGGCGGGAGTAGATACCAACATCGAGCTGGCCTCGATTCGTGCGGTCTTGAGCGCATTGAATCGCTTGGAGTGTTAGCTAGTCTGCCCAATCTCGGACACCGGATAAAACGATGAGCGATCCAACGACTATCAGCCGAGCGCGAAGTAACGAGGAAGAACCGATCGTACATCTCCGGTTGGCAGACCAGGAGATCTGGATTCTTCCGGATGCCGTTTCTGGTACAGGACACTAGTGTGATGAAAGATAAGTCAGTAACATTAGTGTTGCAATCTGTGTAAGCAAACTGTAATGACCGGAGGATGCCGAAGGGACGACCGGTTAAGCCAATTAGACTAAGCAAAGAGCAGGAAGAGAAACTGAGGTTAATCGAGCGGCGGCCTAGTAGTCAGCAGAGTTTGGCGCTGCGAGCCAAAGTGATATTGGAATGTGCCCAAGGCAAAAGCAATCTGGAGGTGGCCAAAGAATTAGGCGTTTGCCAGCACATGGTGGGAAAATGGAGGCGGCGCTTTATTGAGCAGTCCTTGGAAGGCTTAGTCGATGCGCCTCGCAGCGGAGCGCCACGAGAGATCTCCGATGAGAAAGTAGAAGAAGTGGTGACAAAGACATTGGAGACTACGCCCGTTGCTAGAACCCATTGGAGCAGTTGGCTCATGGCTAAGGAAGCCGGCATTTCCCAAGATTCGGTTCGACGAATCTGGCAAGCCTTCGGTTTAAAGCCGCACTTAGTAAAGAGCTTCAAACTCAGCACCGATCCGATGTTTGTCGAAAAGGTACGCGACATCGTGGGCTTATATTTATATCCGCCGCAGAAGGCCATCGTGCTGTGTGTCGATGAAAAGAGTCAAACCCAAGCTCTAGAAAGAACCCAGCCGATCTTGCCGATGAAGCCGGGCTACCCAGAGCGCCAGAGCCACGACTATTATCGTCACGGGGTGGTTTCACTCTTTAGCGCTTACGAGGTAGCTACCGGTCGAGTCATTGGCAAATGCCACAGTCGTCATCGCGAAGAGGAATTCTTGAAATTTATGCAACTCATCGATACCAAATTCCCCGGCTCGGCTCCCATTCACCTGGTGCTGGATAATTTGGCCACTCACAAGACGCCCCGAGTGCGCAACTGGTTTGCTCGCCGACCTCGATACGTTTTGCATTTTACCCCTACGGGCAGCTCCTGGATTAATCAGGTCGAACGCTGGTTTGCAAAAATCACTACTCAAGCCATTCGCCGTGGCAATTTTCGTTCCGTTAAACATCTCATCCAAGCCATCGACGACTATATTGCCCAGCACAACCAGGACCCAAAACCCTTCCAGTGGACCGCCACAGCCGAGAGCATCTTCGCCAACCTAGAAGCCGCCTTAACTTAATGTTACTTACTTATCGTTTGGCACACACCGAGAATAATTGGAAACGCAAATGCGCTATGGAGCTGCTAAATACCCTAGCTCCGCAAGTGCGCTAACTACTTGAAACGGGGATTCATTGTTGGTGGCAAAAACGAGGTGCGGGAGAAAAGGCGAGACAAATAGTAGCGCCGCAGTGACAAAGAAAAAGA
>Ga0209647_1000911_pt1 | contig 26567 bp, 26 predicted proteins | sample GraSoi_2013_60cm_FD_185827 | JGI IMG/M metagenome (GOLD analysis project Ga0209647, IMG submission 185827) | Grasslands soil microbial communities from the Angelo Coastal Reserve, California, USA - Sample 9_17_2013_60cm (SPAdes) (version 2) | ecosystem: Environmental > Terrestrial > Soil >... | reverse complement strand
CCCAAACTGCAAATCGCCCGCCCGGCAGTGTCTCCGGATGGTCAAAGCATCGCCTTCATTGAAGGTTTGATGAGCGACGAAGATTCCGTGGGCGGCGACGTGTTCTTGATTCCGCGCGCCGGCGGCGAGCCGGTGAACCTGACGCCGGAACGCAAGGCTTCTGCGGTTTTGGTGGCGTGGACCAGCGACGCAAAAATCATCGACATGGAAAATGTGGACGGGCAATCCAGTGTGGCGCGGATTGACCCGGACACCGGCCAGATTAATTCTTTGTATCTTGCGCCGGAGATGCTGACCAGCGGTTTCTGGTCCACCAGCCTTTCCCTGACTGCTGACGGCAAGACCGCGGCATTCGTGCGCAGTTCGTTCCAGGATCCGCCGGAGATCTGGGCCGGGGTGATCGGAGCGTGGAAACAAGTGACGCACCGGAACACTGGCGTAAAGCCGGAATGGGGCGAAGCGAAGAGCTTGCACTGGACGAATGGCGGATTCGACGTGCAAGGCTGGCTGATCTATCCGAAAGATTTTGACGCTTCGAAGAAGTACCCGCTGGTGCTGGGCGTGCACGGAGGTCCCGGCATCGGACTGCAGCCCAGTTGGCCGAGCGCTCACGCCTACCAAATGGCGTTGCCCGCGCACGGCTACTTTTTGTTGCTGCCCAATCCGCGCGGGAGTTTCGGGGAAGGCGAGGCGTTCACGCGCGCGAACGTGAGAGATTTTGGATATGGAGACTGGAGCGACGAACTTGCGGGCGTGGACGAGGCCATTCGGACGGCGCCGATTGACCCGGAACGCCTCGGTCTGACGGGCTGGAGCTACGGCGGCTATATGACGATGTGGGGAGTCACGCAGACCGATCGTTTCAAAGCGGCGGTGGCCGGCGCGGGAATCGCCAACTGGTCCAGCTATTACGGCGAAAACAAAATTGATCAGTGGATGATTCCCTTTTTCGGCAAATCGGTTTACGACGATCCGGAAGTCTACGCCCGCAGCGCGCCGATGACATTCATCAAGCAGGTGAAGACGCCTACACTGGTGGTTGTTGGAGACAGTGACGGCGAATGTCCGACGCCGCAGTCCTACGAATTCTGGCACGCGCTGAAGACGCTTGGCGTAAAGACGCAACTGGTTGTCTACGAGCGCGAAGGCCACATCTTCGTGAAACCCGACCACCTGCGGGATGTGATGAGCCGGGCGGTCGCGTGGTTCGACGAATATCTGAAGTGAACGGGAAGTTCTGAGCCGAGTGGTTTGGCGCGTGCCGCGAGGATTGAGCCGTGCTCGGGGTATACTTTCACATCGCTCGTGAATCATCGTTGAATCTGAGTCTCTTGATGACGCCTGTACGATCTATCACATCTCTCTTGTCGTTCACGGTTTACGCCTTCTTCGTGCTGCCGTTGTGCGCGCAAAATCCACTCGGCTCGTTGCGCGGCACGGTTCAGGACAGCGCGGGAGCACGAATCCCACAAGCCAAGGTCTCGCTTAATAACGCTGAAAAATCGCTCACTCGCAATGTGCAATCTGACGCCCAGGGAGAATTTCGCGCTGAGGACCTGCCCGCGGGTTCCTATCAAGTCACCGCAAATGCCGCGGGATTTGCCTCCGCCAACGCGGAAGTCTCCGTCGCCGTCAGTTCATCTCGCCAGATCACCATCACGCTGCGGCCGAGTTCGGTCAGCCAGAAAATCATAGTGGATGGGAGCGCCTCGGTAACCGCGGCAGAATTGCAAACGGAGAGCGCGGTGCACCAAACCGTGATTTACCGCCAGGATCTCGATGCGATTCCTCTTGCCGCGCGGAGTTTTGCCAACATCGCCTACCTGGCCCCGGGCACGGAGCCGGTCGAGCCGTCTGATCCGACCAAGGCTCGCATCACCGCGGTGGCCACGGGCGGAAGTTCCGGCCTGAACAACGAAGTCTCCGTCGACGGCGGTGACAATTCCGATGACTACATCGGAGGCGTTTTGCAGAATTTTTCACCGGATGCCATTGAGGAATTCGCCTTTCGAACCGCGCAAATGGACGCGGACACCGGCCGGACGACGGCGGGCTCGGTGGTGATCACCACTCGCGGAGGCACCAACGATTGGCATGGTGATGCGGCATTTTACGAACGCGCCGACGCGCTGAACGCGCGCTTCCCGATCGACAATCCGTCGCCGGATCCCAAGCAGCCGTTCTCTCGGCAAAACTATGTGGGAACATTGGGCGGCCCGATCGTCCGGGAGCGCCTGTGGTTTTTTACCTCGCTTGAATATGTGCATGAGAACGCCAGCGTCGCCTACAGTTCCGCCAGCCGCCAGCAATTCAACGCGCTCGCGCAGTTGGCGAGCGATGGGCTGATTCCCGGCGCGGCCAGCATCGCTGTACCGGACAACGTTCCGGTTCCATTTCGGGATTATCTGGCGACGGCTCGGCTCGACTGGGCGCAGTCGAATGATTCGCACTGGTTCTTGCGCGGCGCGCTGGACACTTACACGCAGCACAACGCCCTGGTGCAGCAAGGAGCGCTGCCATCCACGGGTGTGGCCTCGCACAACAACTACTTCAGCCTGGTGCTCGGCCAGCAATATTCCTTTTCGCAGGATTGGTTTGGGGCTCTTGTATTGAACGCCAGCGGCCTGCACCTGACGCAGGCGCGTAACGAAACGCAAGGCTTTGCGCTGGCATTTCCGTTCACCACGACCTCCAGCACGATCACGGGATTTGAAACTTACGGCGACAATCAATTCGTCACCGGAATTGCCGCGTTTCCCGTGCTGCGAAATCAGCAGAAATACCAGTTTCGCTATGACGTAACCCACACGATGGGCAGTCATTCCTTGCGGTTTGGTGTGAACTTCATTCACGAGCCAGTGTTGAGCGGCGCGCTTACGGCCAATCCTGAGACGGTGCTGACCTACTCGCAAAATCCGGGCTTTTACGCCGCAAATCCTACCTTGTTCTATTCCCACACAGACTGCCGGTTGCCAATCCCCGCCGATGCGACGTGTCTCGCGATTCCAGCCACCGACGGAAGTTTTTCGCAGAATGTGCAGCGGCTCGGTCTTTATGCGGAAGACTCCTGGCGTGCCGCCTCGAATCTCACTGTGAACTTTGGTCTTCGTTATGACACTACGTTCGGACTGTTCGTCGCTTCGGGACGCGATCAAAGTTTCAATCCGGCGCCCGCGACAGGACTTGTGACGGGCATACCCCACGATTACCGGAAAGCCTTCGCGCCGCGGCTGGGCATTGCACGCACGCTTGGGCCTTCACAGAAAACGGTATTGCGCGCTGGCGTAGGGCTCTACTTTGACGATCTGGCACAGAACGGATGGGTCTCCGCGTTCCAAGCAGTGAACAATGGCACGCTGAGCGGCGGCCCCGTCGCGCCTCCGCCCCCGGCTTTGATCGATCCGAACTATCACACCCCCTATGCGCTGCATGCCACGGCGGGAATCCAGCATGCGTTTTCCACAAACTGGCTGGTCAGCGCCGATTACACGCGTGAAACGGGCATGCACGCCTATCGCAATTATGGATTTGAACAGGCAAACGTATTTCGTACCGACAATCGTTCGGCGTACGACGGGCTCTCCCTGCGCCTGCAAGGAAATGTTTCGCGGCGCGCGCATTTCACCGCGCATTACACGCTGGCAAAGGCGCAGACCTGGGGCTGCACGGTCGGCGAATTGTTCGATTACGTGAATGGCGTGTGCGACCCGAACAACGCGTTTGCGCCCGGCGATTACGGGCCATCCGGCGAAGACGTGCGCCACCGTTTTGTGCTGGTGGGCACGTTTCAACTCCCTGGTGGAGTCCAATTGTCGGCGCTCGGGCAGGCGGAAAGCGCGCGGCCCTATACGCTGACGACCCCGGTGGGCGATCGCGCCGTGGTGAATGGCGTGAAGACGACGCTCGATGAGTTTCGCGGGAGTCCGTTTGCGCAGTTGGATCTGCGCGTCAGCCGTCCGTTTACATTTCATGATCACTGGTCGGTTACGCCATTCGCGGAGTTTTTCAACCTGTTCAATCGGAACAACCCCGGCAACAACTTTATTGCGGATATTTCCGCGCTGCCGGTGCCGGTCAACGATTTTGCCAACGCCACAGCGTTTTGCCTGAACTCCGATTGCACCCTCACGAAGCCGATCACCAGCCTTGGCCAATTGCGGGCCTCCGCCGGCGCGCTCGGCGATTTTTTCGGGCCGGGCACCACCGTCGGCATACCGTTCGCCGCACAAGTAGGCATAAAACTGGCGTTCTGAATTCACTCGAAGAATCAAGAAAACACAAGCTGTGCTGCAGCCGGCGGCGGCTGGCGGTACAATAAAAGAGTTATCGCCAAGAGCCAACTGAGACCATGTTTGAAAACCTGACAGAACGGCTGCAACGAACATTCAAGAACCTCCGCGGGCAGGGCAAGCTCTCCGACGAGCACCTGGACGCGGCGCTGGCGGAAATCCGCGAGGCGCTCCTGGAGGGCGACGTCGCTGTCGCGGTGGCGGACGAATTGCTCGCCAACATCCGCAGCAAGGCCCTGGGCACGGAAGTGATGCTGCAGCTTTCGCCGGACCAGCAAGTAGTCAAGGTGGTTCGCGACGAACTGCTCAACCTGCTCGGCAAGCACGCCAAGCCATTATTTTCATCGCGACCTCCTTCGGTGTGGATGATCGTGGGCTTGCAGGGCTCCGGCAAGACCACCACCACCGGAAAACTTGCGAAATGGCTTTCGCAGCACGGCCATCGCCCGATCGTGGTTTCGACGGACGTCTATCGGCCTGCCGCGCGCGAACAGCTTTCCCAGGTGGCCAAGGCGATTGGCATTTCCGTCTGGCCTGCCACCGGCACGGACAAACCGCTGGAAATCGTGAAGGGTGCGATCAGGGAAGCCAAACTTTCCGCCAGCGACGTGGTCATCGTTGATACCGCTGGCCGCCTGCATATTGATGATGATTTGATGAATGAACTTTCGGCGTTAAAGAAAGAATTACAGCCTGCCGAAATGCTTTTCATCGCGGATGCCATGATCGGTCAGGATGCGGTGCGCTCCGCGGGAGAATTTCACAAGCGGCTTGGACTGACGGGCGTGATTCTTACCAAGTTGGACGGCGATGCGCGCGGCGGCGCGGCGCTTTCGATCAGCAAAGTTTCCGGCGCGCCGGTGAAATTTGTGGGCCTGGGCGAAAAGTACGAGGCCCTCGAAGCGTTTTATCCCGAGCGCATCGTTTCGCGCATCCTGGGCATGGGCGACATCATGTCGCTGATCGAACGGGCGGAATCGGCCTTCGACAAAAAAGCCGCGATGGAGCTCGAGCGCAAACTGCGCAAGGAAGAGTTCACACTGGAAGATTTCCGCGACCAGTTGAAGCAGATTCGCAAGATGGGCCCGCTCGACCAGTTGGTGGACATGCTCCCGAAAGTCGGGCCGCTGCAGAATCTGCCGAAGGACGCTGCTGTCGATGAAAGCAAGCTGAAGCAGGTCGAAGCGATCATCAATTCCATGACCAACGAAGAGCGCCGCGACCACAATGTGATCGATGGAAAGCGGCGCAAACGCATTGCCAGGGGCAGCGGCACCACGGTTCAGGATGTGAATCAAGTGCTCAAACAATACTTGCAGATGCGCACGATGATGAAGCAGTACGGCGCCATGGCCGCGCGCTCCCGCATGAAGGGCCTCGGCAAACTCGCCGGAATGGGATGAGGGCGAGCCCCGGCCTTCTGCAGACTTACATTCTTGCGAAAGCGCGAAAGATCGCAATTGGGCCAAGCACTCCCACCGCAATCCCGTATCCCAAATCGGCCCAAATCACTCGCCCGTAATTCAGCACTACAAGCGCAGCGCTAAGTGGCAGGCTGACGATCGCCAAAATATTTCCCTTTTTCGCCAGGGGCGGCGCGGCTTTCCAAACGTGCGAAAGGTCGGTAGTGGACGGAAACGCGTGCATTCCGATGGAGAGCCCGAGCCAATAATAGAAAAATGCAAGCGGGTCGTTCACTTTCAACTCCCAAACGGGCAGAAAGGCCGCGGTGCAGAAAACCACGCAAAGCACGGTATTCACCACGAACGGGCCCATGCTTACGAAAAACTGGGCCGTAAAATTTTCCGAATTTTCATGGATCACATACCCCGCGGGGTTCCCAAAGCGAAAAAAGCAGACGTTGAATACCTTTAGCCTAAAAAGTTTGCAAAAAAACAGATGCGCGGTTTCGTGAATAATCACCCCTGGAAACGTCAGCAGGGCGATCACCTGGCCTGGTATGAAGAACATTTTTTCCTCGCTTCACTCGCCCGTGCTTTTTGAGTTGCGAAATTTCTGATCGTACTCGGTTTTGCTAAGAATCTGGCGGCTGTCCAGCCGGTAACGATTCCGCACCTCAAACTCCGCCAGTCTGTCCAAACTTTCCTTGTCGCCGTGGGCCAGTTCCTTCGCCTTAGCCAGCATCTCTTCCGACCGCTGCCGATAAGTCGCTTCTCCCGACACCGCGTATTTGCAGGCTAGCGCACTGGAAATCATGGCGGCGGTTCGGCTGGCCCGCAGCAGGTTCCAGTCCCGTTCGGCGAGAGCGAGGAAGGTGTCGTAATCCTTCTTCGCGAATGCCACACCTTCGTCGTATTCGTCCAGCAGAATGTTCGCCTGCGGAATTTGCGGATAGATGGCCACCGCTTCGTGAACCAGCTTTGCGGCCTCGACTTCATGCCCGTCCTGCGCCTCGAGTTTCCCGGCTTTTTCCAACTTGTCGAACGCTGCATTCGCATTGTTCCAGAGCCGTTTCACCTCTTGAAATTCCGGTTTGTCGGCATTCTCGAAGCGACCGTTGTCGTGGCTTTCCAGCACCTGCGCGGCAGTTGATACGTCACCGCTGAGCAGGGCGGCCTTTGCTGCCAGCAAGGCGCCTTTGTCTGAATTGGGGGCCAGCTTCATGGTCGCCTTCAGGTAAGGCAACGCTTCCTGGTAGCGCCCTTTTTCAACCAACTGCTCTCCCCGGTATAGATCTTTTCCGGCTTGGAAATATTTTCGGCCGTGGAGCAATGCGAAGGCGAGCAAGAGTAACAACCCGGCGAAGCTGAACTTCAGCCATCGGGGATACGGCCAGTTCTGCACCATTTCTGAACACGCAAGACACATGCGCGCGTTCCCCGCGGCCATCCCGCCTCCTTCACCGATGTAGGTGTTGCACCGGGCACAGATGGACTTATCCACATAACGGGCGACTGCGACCGGCTGGCCAGCAGCCTTTGCTCGTTCGGCCGCTGCCTTTACACACGGGCCGCAATAGACTTTTCCATTTAGCTCGTAGGCTTCCGCTCCCGGGACGCTTTTAGAACACTCGCAACAAGCAACTTGGCTCATATTGGCGCATTATCTAACAGGATGGCTATGCGGCTAAACAATAATTGTTAAGTGCGTGCCAAGTAAAGACCAGGCACCCGCAGCATGACTTGGAACAGGATTTCGTGGGGAGGAATCCGAAGGTCTGGAACCAAGGCCAAAGACAATTGCAACTCATTGGAATGGCATGATTTTCGGTTGCATTATAATAAGTATGGCCATATACTCTCTTTATGAAACTCAAGCTTCGCTCCATCGGCACTTCCACAGGCGTCATTCTTCCCAAGCAATTCATTGATCGGATGAAGCTGAAGAAGCACGACTTTTTGTTTGCCTCGGAAACTCCGGATGGCTACTTGCTGACACCGTACGATCCGGAAGTCGAGAAGCAGGTGAAGCTCGGACTTGAAATCATGAAAGAGCATCGGGAGACGCTTCGGGCTTTGGCAAAATGAATGATCCGGTGTGGCTCCAGCGTCAGGTTGTGATCCTATTGCAGTCGGAGAGTCTGGCTCAGCATGGCGGAAGCTCGGGAATTCGCGATGCAGGCATCCTCGATTCCGCACTCACACGCCCACTCAACAAGTGGAATTACAATCCGGGGGCGGACTTGGCCGAATTGGCGGCAGCTTACGGTTTCGGCCTGGCGCGCAGTCACCCGTTCGTGGATGGCAACAAGAGAATTGCTTTTATCGCCACAGCGCTATTCCTCCGCCTGAATGGGTATCGGCTTTCCTCAAATCCACTCGATGAAATTCAAACTATGCTGAGCGTCGCCGCGGGTGAAATAAGAGAGGAAGATTTCGCGGTTTGGATCAGGAACCATACAAAATCAACGAAATGAGACTTCTGCCCTCCGGACGGGAATCCAGGAACCAGCCGAACCCATCGGACACAGGTTTGCCGGGCGCAGATGGTAACGCATCGTGTGTGTGTATGAATTTAGGGCGCCAACTCGCATATACTAAAAGTGCGGAAGGAGCCGCCCCCGCAGAACCCGCGGTACCCGCCGAAGAAGTTCAGGATTCCCTAAATGCGACCGTTTGATCTGGTAGTCATAGGCTCCGGCCCTGGCGGGCAGCGAGCCGCGATTCAAGCTTCAAAAATCGGCAAAGCCGTAGCCGTGGTGGAAAAACAGACCATGGTCGGCGGCGTGTGCATCAACACGGGAACGATTCCCAGCAAGACGATGCGCGAGGCCGTGCTGCACCTCTCGGGGTTCTACGACCAGGCGTTTTACGGCGCGAATTATCACTCCAAAGAAAACGTCACGATGAGCGATCTGAATTTTCGGGTGAATCGCGTCATCGAAAACGAAGCGGCGGTATTGCAGGACCAGTTGCGCCGAAACAATGTGGAGTTATTTCACGGCGTCGTTCACCGATCCGCACCACATCCGCGTGGAGAACAGCACCGGCTTCAGCGAACTGGAAGGCGAGTACGTGGTGGTCGCCACCGGAACGAAGCCCGCGACGAATCCGAAAGTGGCCATCAACGGACGCAACATCATCAACAGCGACCAGATCCTGTCCATGCCGATAATTCCGCGAACCATCATCGTGGTCGGTGGCGGCGTGATCGGCGTCGAGTACGCCTGCATGTACGCAACCCTGGGAGTACGCGTGATCATCGTGGAAAAGCGCCCGCGCCTGCTGGAATTTGCCGACGCGGAAATGGTGGAGGCGCTCAGCTATCACATGCGCGACCGCCGAGCGACCATGCGCCTGAACGAGGAAGTCGAAAGTGTCGAAGAGTTGCCCGACGGGAAAGTTGCCGCGATTCTGGACAGCAACAAGCGGATCGTGGGCGACGCGCTGCTCTATGCAGTCGGCAGGCAAGGTAACATCGACCGCTTGAATCTGGCGGCGGCGGGAATTGAAGCGGATGATCGCGGGCGAATTAAAGTGGATAAAGACTTCCGCACCAGTGTGCCGCACATATTTGCCGTGGGCGACGTTATCGGATTTCCCAGCCTGGCTTCCGTATCCATGGAGCAGGGCCGCATCGCCGCCGCGCGGGCGTTTGGCCTGCAAATGGAATCCGATCCCGCCGGATATCCGTACGGTATTTACACCATTCCCCAGATTTCGTTCATCGGAAAAACGGAGGAGCAGCTCACGGAAAGCGATGTGCCTTACGAAGTTGGCGTCGCTTACTACCGCGAAATTGCACGCGGCCAGATTTCCGGGCACACGGACGGGCGACTTAAGCTTCTTTTCCATCGCGAAACATTGGAACTGCTGGGTGTACACATTTTCGGGGAGGACGCCGCGGAACTCCTGCACATCGGTCAGGCGGTGATGCTGCTGAAGGGCAAAATCAGCTATTTCATCAACACTGTGTTCAACTATCCGACGCTTGCGGAATGCTACAAGGCAGCCGCCTTTAACGGTCTGAATCGGCTGAGTTAATCCTGAAAATTTACGGCAAGGCAAAAGGTTGCTAGGTTCCCGGAGAGGATTCGATGGGAACTTCGGTGGTCTTGGGCTTTTCGATGGTCTGGCGGTCGTCCACCCAGAACAGCAGATAATTGCTCAGATCCTGCCGCCGGTGAATCCGGTGGCCGTTGAAATCCAGATACGTTTCTGTCGCCAGCGGCAGCCAGAGCACCAGATTTTTTTTCTGGAACGGCACCGGCCCGTACAGAATGTCCTGATGTTCGGTATGTAGGCGGATTTCCGGCACTTTGGAAACTAGATCGGTTTCCATGCGAAGCACTTGGGAAGTTTCGGTCGAAATCCAGGCACGGCCCTTGACGCCTACACGAAAATATTGGTTTCCCAGCCGGTAACTGCGCAGGCGCGAATCGCGGTCGGCTTTTTGCAAGAAATGGATTTGCCAGGCTTCTTGATTGCCTTGATGCGCACGCCCCTCGCACCGGAAATCGAAATCTCCCACGTAATTGGGATGAAATACGAAGACCATGGCCACGGTCCCGCGAGTGGCCACATGCTCGGGGAAAATTTCGTTAGTCGTAAGGCCGTCGCGGTATTCCTGGACGTCGAACACGCCAGGCTTCATTTCCTGGATGGAGACCAGGTAATTAAATTTCACTTTTTCGGAGCGCACGGCGAGTCCGAATTCATTCAGTGTCTGATGCGACAGCGATTCCGTCGCCGTGAAGCGGTCGACATTTTGCACAAATTCCAGCACGCGCTCGCCCGCTTTCCTGAGGATCTGGGGTAGCGGACAGGAAGCCGTGGCGTCCGCTGGGGGGATTGAGTCATCGACACCAGCGGGAAACCAGCGCGGTGAAGGGGTCAGCGGATTTGCCAGTGCCGAGGGTAGATTCGCGGAACTCAGGATCGGCGCAACCGCGAAGGTCGCATAGTTAGGATTCGAAATTCGAGCGTCTTCATTGGAGGGCGGTGGCGCCTGCGCCGCACGGTTTGCCTCCAGCAGCTTGCTGGCTTCCTTCGTCTGTTCCTGGGTGGGATTTTCTTTCAACAACTCATTCAAAACTTGGACGGAGCGCTGGTGATCGCCGGTGGCATACAAGGCGTCAGCCAGGGTGAGCCGTGCACCCTTTGCTTCCATCTTGCCGGCTTGCAATGCGTGCTCTGCATGCTGGATCGCTAACGGATAAGAGCCCTCCTTCAACTCCACCGCCGCAAGCAGTTGATCCGCACGCCACGTATTGGGAGCGATCTTCAACGCGGCTGCCAACCGTTGCTGAGCGAGAGCGAGATTCCCCTCATTCAGATAAATTTCACCCAACGCGGTGAGCGAAAGAATGTGCTGGTAGCGAGTTGCTCCGTTCTCCAGATACTGTTTTGCCGCGGCCATGTCCCCGGTCATCGAGGAAAGAACACCCAAAAGATAATCGACGTCGGGATGATTAGGAGCAGTCTTCGCGGCAATCAGGAAATGCTTTCGCGCTTCATCCAATTTTTGTGCTTGCAGGGCGCGCAAACCAGCCGTCAGCTCCTTTTGCTCATTCAGTGAAAGCGGCCGGGGAGTGTTTGCGCCCGCCGGGCCAGAACCAGGGTGCACCGTCACGTCGAGATTGTGGGTCTCCCCCGCCTTAGCAAGGGAGACGCTTGCCCTTGTGGTGGCGTAGCCCGGTGCCTCCACCTCAGCTTCATATTCCCCCAACCCGATCCCCCGGAAAGCGGCCCGGCCCTTCTCTGACATTGCCATCCCGCGGGACTCACCGCTGCGGGTTCGCAGTGTCACTTTCGCGGCTTGGGCCAGATCGAGATTCTTGTCGTCCCGGATGGTAACGACAAGGTCGGCAACACCGTTGGAGGCATCAGACTGATTTGAGCGCGGAGTTTGTGCGGGCGGACCCGGTCGTTGCCCAGTTACACGGCTCGGCACCACCAGGTAACCCACCTGAATGCACGCCAAAAGGCAAATCGAACGAAATGGCTTGGAGATCACAATGCTCCGCCAAGAGTCGGAACCCGGGATTTAATTGCGCGGAGGGGCCATGGAACCTGCCCGGATTGGTATCGGAAGTCTTGCCGACGGAAAGGAAGAAAGCAAGAACTTTAAACCCGTGATTGGGGAGGAAAAGAGCGAAGGAAAAGTTGGAGGCGCGGAGCGGAATCGAACCGCCGATGAGGGTTTTGCAGACCCATGCCTTACCACTTGGCTACCGCGCCATCCTGTGTTGCAAAGAAAACCGAAGCGCCAAAAAATGAAAAACCCACCTGCCTGGGCTTCCAGTGGTGGGTTGCGATTTCTTGGGGCTGAAGGTGATTCCGTTACAGGTTCAGCCTCCCCACACCAGAAGACACAAACGCGCAGCAGTTACAGCAACAAAGGAGCGCGGCATTCTGTGGGGGTGTGAACATAGTGGGAAGCTTAGCTGGGAAATTCGAACTTCGCCAGCGCAAAATTTGAATCGATGAAATCGAAGACAGAAGGATCGACCCGTTGTTCATGCCTGGCTGCTCGAGGGTAATCGGCGCAGGTAGATGCCTGGTATAGGCTGGTTAGGCCAGGCCGAGCTAAAAGGGGTGAACACCCGATTGCTGCGGGGTGGGAACTCACGTAGAATAGAAAGTCTCTAGGGAGGACGTACTTTAGTGTTAACGATTCGTTTGGCCAGAATTGGCAAAAAGAAGAAGCCGTATTACCGCGTGGTGGTCATCGAGCGGACCCGCGCCCGGGACGGGCGTGTGCGTGAAGCCGTCGGGACTTACGACCCACTGAAAAAGCCGGCGGAGATCAAGTTGAATTCCGATCGCATCAAGTATTGGCTGGGGGTTGGCGCACAGCCGAGCGATACTGTTCGGAGTTTTCTCAAGCTGCAAAAAATAGCTTAGTTCAGGTTCTAGCTCAGCTCTCTTGCTCGTGTCCAGGTCAGAAAGTCGCTGGCACTCCTTTCGGCGGAGGAGGGGCCAAGCGGATAGCTACGTCGATTGGACGCGGAAGCGAGGGTCCCGATGAAGGATCTGGTTGAGGAAATTGCCAAAGCCCTGGTGGATCACCCGGAAGGTGTGCGAGTGAATGCGGTAGAGGGCTCGCAGGTGACCGTTCTTGAGTTAAGAGTTCACCCGGAAGATCTTGGCAAAGTTATCGGACGCCAGGGGCGCACAGCCAAGGCCGTTCGCACTTTGCTCGGCGCCGCCGGAATGAAGCTGCACAAGCGCTTCACGCTTGAGATACTCGAAGATTGAATCCTCCCACTGAAGAGCAGAGCTGGGTGCTGGTGGCGCGCATTATTCGTCCGCGCGGAAACAAGGGCGAAGTTCTGGCCGAACTGTTCACCGATTTTCCCGCGCGACTTTCCTCCCGCTTGCAGATTTTTCTGCGCCAAACACAGGGCGAACCGCGAATCATTGGTTTGCAGAATTTCTGGGTGGACCGCAATCACCCGGAACATGGAATTTTTCACTTCGAGGGATACTCTTCGATTGACGCCGCGGAAAAGCTTCGCGGATTCGACGTGCTGATCCCGGTTGCCGACCGGGTGAAACTTCCGGATGGCAAATACTTCGTCAGCGACCTGATCGGCTGTTCTGTGTTTGAAACTCCAGTTCTAGAAACGAAGCTTGCGTCTCCAGCGTGCGCGATGGAAGAAGCGCCGCGCCTGTTGGGAAGCGTGCGCGATGTGTTCTTTCCCGGCGAAGGAACGGCGGGCACACCACTGCTGCAAGTGGACACTCCGGCAGGCGAGCTCCTGGTGCCGTTGGCGGAGGACATCTGCCGCCGCGTCGATGTCGCCGCCCGGCGCATTGATGTTACGCTGCCAGAAGGCCTTGGCGAGCTGAACGCAGGCGGCTAACGTGCGATTCGACCTGATCACCATTTTCCCTGAATTTTTCACCGGCCCACTGGACCATGGCATCGTGCGCCGCGCCAGAGAAGCCGGGATTGTGCAGATTCACGTGCAAGATCTGCGGGAGTTCACCAAGGATCGTCATAAGACTGTGGACGATCGCCCGTTTGGCGGCGGCGAGGGTATGGTCTTGAAGCCGGAGCCGCTGTTTGAGGCTGTGGAGAAATTGCTGGGACAACCGATGGGAGATTCGTTGCAGAAACCCGCGCTCCCGGCAGGAACTTCAGTCGTGCTCCTCTCCGCATCTGGAAAATTATTCACGCAGGAAACAGCGCGGCGTCTGGCCAAGTTGGAGCGAATCATTTTGATTTGCGGCCGATACGAGGGTGTAGATGAACGCGTGGCGGAGCATCTGGCCACGGAAGAAATTTCCATCGGCGATTATGTTTTGAGCGGCGGAGAATTGCCGGCGGCCATCGTGCTGGATGCGGTGACGCGGTTGCTGCCGGGCGCGCTTGGCAATGAAGCGTCCACGGAGAATGAGTCGTTCCGTAAACTCGACGTGGATAAATCCGCTACAACGGCAAGCACCTCGCCCCTACACAAGGCTCGATTGCTGCTGGATTACCCGCACTACACGCGCCCGGCTGAGTATCGCGGCTGGAAGGTGCCAGATGTGCTGATCGGCGGGCATCACGCGGAAGTAGCCAAATGGCGCACTCAACAGGCCGTGGAGAAGACCCGGCGCAACCGGCCCGACCTTTTGGTATCCTGACGAATCACTGGAACCGCGCATCCAAAGAAAGGCAGCCAAAGAGGAACACATGAGCGGAACAAACGGCGGCCCCGTGCGCGGGGTACAACTTTCGAAACCAATCGGCATTTTCTACGAGCACCCGGATTGGTACCGGCCGCTGTTTCAGCAACTGGACGCGCGCGGCGTGAACTGGCAGAAAATTCACGCCGGCGAGCATTCTTACGATGTGGCGCTACTCGAACCGGAGTACTCGCTGGTATTCAACCGCATGAGCCCTTCGGCCTGGCAGCGGGGCCTGGGCCATGTGATTTTCTACACGGTCAACTATCTGAAGCATCTGGAAGCGCAAGGCGTCCGCGTGGTGAATGGGTCGCGCGCGTTCACGCATGAAACCTCCAAGGCGTTGCAACTCACCTTGCTCGAATCGCTGGGGCTGCCGTATCCAAAGGCGCAGGTGATCAACCATCCTTCGCAGGCGCTGGCGGCCGCGGAGAAAATAGGGTATCCGCTGGTGGTGAAACCAAATATTGGCGGCAGCGGCGCCGGGATCATCCGCTTTGACCGGCCGGAGCAGTTGAAGAGCGCCGTGGAAGAAAACCAGCTCTACTTTGGGATCGATCAGGTGGCGCTAGTGCAGGAATGTTTCCAGGCGCGCGACAGCATCATCACGCGCGTCGAGGTGCTCGGCGGTAAGTTCCTTTACGGCATTCAAATCCATACCACCGGCGATACCTTCAATCTGTGTCCCGGGGACATTTGCCAGAGCACCAAGGGCGAAGAATTGGCGCGGACAATCTGCCCCGTAGACGCTCCGAAAAACGGGCTGAAAGTGGAAGGCTACGCGCCTCCGCGGCAAGTGGTTCAGGATGTCGAGCGCATCATGCAGGAAGCGGGCATCGAAGTCGGCGGAATCGAGTACGTGATCGATGACCGCGACGGCCGGCTCCTTTATTACGACGTGAATGCGCTTTCGAATTTTGTGGCCGACCCGGAGCGCATCGTCGGGTTTAATCCGTACTCACGCCTGGCTGATTATTTGATTTCCGAAGCGCAGGCCCACGAAGCAAAACAAGCGCAGCAAGCCGTTGGCACGGGAAAGGCAGGGTGAGCGGGCCATGCGCTACGGATACTGGATGCCGGTTTTCGGCGGGTGGCTGCGCAATATCGAAGATGAGCAGATGGAAGCAACCTGGGGCTACGTCAAGAAACTAACACAGCGAAGTGAAGCGCTCGGCTATGACCTGACGCTGATCGCGGAGCTGAACCTCAACGATATCAAGGGGCCACAGGCGCCTTCGCTGGATGCCTGGTCGACGGCCGCGGCGCTTGCGGCGGTGACCGAGAAAATCGAGTTGATGGTGGCGGTGCGTCCCACGTTTCACTTACCGGCTTTGTTGGCCAAGCAGGCGGCGAACATCGATCAAATCAGCAACGGACGGCTTTCGCTGAATGTGGTTTCGTCGTGGTGGGCGGAAGAGGCGAAAAAGTACGGTGTTGCGTTCGAGCAGCACGACGACCGTTACGCGCGCACCAGTGAATGGCTGGACATACTGAACGGGGCATGGACTCAGGACAATTTTTCGTATGCGGGAAAATACTACCGCGTGGACACCAATCTTCTTCAGCCGAAGCCTATTTCGCGGCCGAGGCCGGTGATTTACGCGGGCGGCGAATCGGAAGCGGCCAAGCAACTGATCGCGGAGAAGTGCGACGCATACGTGATGCACGGCGATTCGCCGGAAAAGATACAAGCGAGGATTGCCGATCTCAGCCAGCGGCGGGAACGTCTGAACCTGCCGCCGATGCAGTACGGTGTGGCGGGCTACGCGATCGTGCGCGAAACCGAACGCGAAGCGCAGGAAGAGTTGCGTCGCATCACCGACGTGAAACAGAGCGCCGCCGGCTACGCGAATTACCAGCAATGGCTGGCAAATACCCAACTGGAGCAGCGCGTTTCGCTGGAAGATTATTCGGTATCAAATCGCGGGCTGCGCTCGGGCCTCGTCGGCACGCCAGAGCAGGTGGCGGAACGCGTTGCGGAATTCGAACGTGCTGGCACGAACCTGCTGCTGTTGCAATTCAGTCCGCAACTCGAAGAAATGGAGCGGTTTGCGGCGTCGGTCATGCGGCGTTCGCATCCGCACATGGCGCGGGCCTGAGCGCGGAGTAACGTTTTCTCAGCCCAAAACCGCTAGGCAAACTGTGCGAGTTTGTCTATAATTGATGTTTGCTTTAGAAGTGCTGGCCCCGCCTGAGTGGGTCTGCAGGGAATAACGAAAATGAATCCGGTCATTCAGAAATTGCATGAAGCGCAATTGCGCAAAGATCTCCCCGAGTTCCGCTCCGGCGACACCATCAAGGTGCATGTGCGCCTGATGGAAGGCGAAGGCGAGAAGGTCAAGGAACGCATCCAGACGTTTGAAGGCGTGGTGATTTCGAAGAAAGGCCGCGCTAGCAGCGCGAGCTTCACCGTTCGCCGCGTGAGTTTTGGCGTAGGCATCGAGCGCATCTTCCCGCTGCACTCGCCCTCGATTTCTTCAATCGACGTCGTGGGCAAGGGAAATGTGCGCCGCTCGCGTCTCTATTACCTGCGCAATCTGCGTGGCAAGGCGGCCCGCATCAAGCGCGCCGCTCGCGAAGAGGCCCCTACGCCAGCCGTCGCCGCCAAGGCGTAGCCAATACAACAAAAGAATTTTCCGAGGGACAAGCGACTGCTTGTCCCTTTTTTATTTTTTGCAGGCGGTGTTTCTCGTTCCAGATTTTGTTTGATCCGGAATTATTCGATCTCCACGCGGACGTCGCTGAATTTTCGGAAGTCTTGATCGAACGAAGCAACCGGGATGTTCTCGCTTGCTGCGGTCGCAGCGATCAAGCAGTCCACGAAATGAACCTTGGTTCTCGCAAAACGGTCTAATGCGTCGCGATGTATCGCGCTGTCAGCAATTTCCATGCCGGGGCTGGAAATGAGCCTGGAGAGGGCCGATGCGATGTCTTTTCGCGGATGCTCGTAAAAAGACTCCAATACAAAGACGCATTCGGCGAGAACGGAGGGCAACACCACGATCACTAGTTGCCCTCGGTCACATGCATCAAAAAGCCTTCCCGCAACGGCGGCCTGCTTTTCGTTATCCTGCACCAAGTGGCGAACGATCAGGTTCGTGTCGATGATTCTTCGTTTGCTCAGCGGACGCCTTCTTGGGTGCGGGCAGCTTTTGTGGCAGCCTGGCGAATTTCAGAGAAGGACATTCCCTTACCCTTCTTGCTGGCAAGTACACCTTTTAGCGACCGCGTGCCCAGATGAACGCGGACGGTGACGCGATCTCCCTCCAGTTCATACTCCAGCGTGTCGCCCGGCTTGATGCGCAACGCTTTACGGATTTTCCCCGGGATTGTCGTTTGTCCCTTTCTGGTCACAGTGGAATGCGGCATGATGCCTTCCTTGCTTTCAGTAAAGTGCCTTACCTTTGTGATTATGCCTTACTCCCCAGTGCTGGGCAAGGGGGGAGACGGCGTGTGCGGATAGATGAGGGCAAGAATCCCGTTGCGAGCGAGCGCCTCGGCTGGGCCTCGCGTTGCGCGAGCGAATTACCAGATTGTTTTCAATTGTTTGGACGCGCGGATGTTTCTGTCTTTCGTGACGAGGGCGCAGCCATGAGCCAGTGCCGTGGCTCCAATCAAGCGGTCACACGGATCATGGGAATAAGTTTCCGGCCACTGATTTGCCAAGACGGCTACTTTTGCCGTGATAGGCTGTATCGATGTCCTGGAGCTGACGCGTTCGACGAAAGCCTCAACCGTTCCGGTAAGCGCCAATCGACCGTGTGAAGCCAGCCAAGCCAATTCCCAAAGCGTAATCGCCGAGATTCCCAGCCCGCCTTCCTGATTCGCAAGGCGAATGGCGTCGGTGGCCTTTCTGGAAAGCTTCGCGGGTTCGATTGCAAGCCAGACCAAAGCGTGGGTATCCAGGAGAATCACTTCTTCAGGACTTCCCAGTCCTTGAGGGGAACAACGGGAGACTCGATGTCGCCGACAATCGTAAATTCTCCGGACATGAAGCCAAATAGCTCTTCAGGCGCAGAGTTGGCGGGGACAATCTTGACGACGGGCGAGCCGCGCTTGGTGACGACGACAGGCTCGCCAGTGGACTGAATTTCGTTCATGATTTTCAGGCAGCGGGCTTTAAAGAGGCTGGCGTGGATCTGCTTCATGGTGACTCCATGGTTAAGACTATGGTCAGTGTAACATGACCACAATCGGAAAACAAAGTCGTTTGAGTGGTGCTGTGCTGCGCCGCACTCCGAATTGACGGCCCGCCTCGGAGGCGGGCCCTACACGGGATGCTTACTAGGGGAGGATTTTCGGTGGAGAGAAGGAGATGGGGTAACGCATTTTCAATCATGGGTGGTAAAATCCGGGTTCGACGACACGAATATGGCGCGACTCTGCTCTTCCCGTTTCGAGCGAGCGGCGCGGCGGCTTGGCTGGACTCGCATTGCGGGTCTGGATGAGGCCGGGCGCGGCGCGCTGTTTGGTCCCGTGGTAGCCGCGGCTGTGATCCTCAATCCCAAGCGGCGGATTGTGGGTCTCGACGACTCCAAGAAACTGCTACCCGAGCGGCGTAACGAACTCGCCGGGCGGATTCATGAGTACGCGGTCGCCTGGGCGGTTGCCGAAATCGATGCCCAGCGCATCGACGCATGGAATATCTACCAAGCCAGCCGCCAGGCAATGCAGGCGGCGCTCGAACAGCTCGCCATCCAGCCCGACTACCTGCTGATTGATGCGATGCAACTTGACGTGATGATCGAGCAGAAATCCTTGATCAAAGGCGATGCGCGAAGCGTCTCCATAGCTGCCGCATCCATCCTGGCCAAGACGCACCGTGACGCCTGCATGGAAAAGTGGGATGCGGTTTATCCGCTCTATGGCCTGGCGCGCCACAAAGGCTACGCCACGCCAGACCACCTGGAAGCGCTTCGCCTGCATGGGCCTTCCCCGCTGCACCGGCATTCGTTTGCGCCGGTCCGGGAAGCCGGGTGCTGGGCCGCCGGAGCGGTTCAGGAGCCGCTGCCGCTCGAAATCTGGCCCGCCCGCTCGTAATTCCCCTTCGCCATTTGTTCTCCGCGAGTATCGTATCCGCCACGGGGATAACTGCCTGTTCACACGCGCCAGCGGTTTCGTTGACGCCCCTCAGGTGGGGGCGTAGCGTGAGAAAAGTAAGGTTGCGTGGTCCCAGTACCCGTAACGAGTTGAGGAGAAAGTTGCCGTCAGCTTTCGATGGGGGAAGCTGTCGCCAGTTCGCATGGCTTATAACAAGAGCAAATACGTCGAAGCCGCGCAGAAGCTGTTGAACCAGGGCAAAGTCGCGCAGGCTATCGCGGAGTATCAGCAGATATTGAAGTACGAACCGCGCGACCAGGTCACGCTGATGACCATCGGCGAGCTGTACATCCGCCAGGGCGAAACCTTTCAAGCCATCGAATATTTTGAACGGCTGGCGCAGTTGTTCGTCAGCGACGGATTCCTGACCAAAGCCATCGCGGTTTATAAGCGAATTTCGAAACTCGCGCCGGAAGAAGTGCGCCCGCTCGAAAAGCTTGCGGATTTGTATGTCCAACAGGGCGTAATGAGCGAGGCCCGGCCGCTGTTCCTGCAATTGGCGGAACTCCACCTGAAAAACGGCAAGCAGCCGGAAGCGATTGCGCTCCTGAAGAAACTGCTCCTGGCGGAACCCGACAACATACGAATTCAAATCCGGCTGGCCGACTTGTACCAGGCGATGGGGCAATCGGGAGAGGCGCTGGAATGCTACGTCCAGGCGGCTCAACGCGCCTTGGCCCGCGGCGACCAGGCAGAGTGCGAGCGTTTAGCGGATCGGGCGTTGCAACTCAATCCGAAAAGCCTTGACGCCCTGATCGTAAAGGCGCGCAGCTTTTCTTCGGTCGGCAATACGACCAAGGCGGCGGAGATCCTGGAGCGCGTGCCAGACCTCGACAAAGGCGGCGAACCGGCCGAGTTGCTGCTGGAAATTTACTTGAAATCCTCGAAATGGGACGAAGCCTCAGCGCTGGCCCTGCGGATCTTCTCGCACGATGAAAAGAATTTTACCGCCACGCAAAAGGTAACCGAAGGATTCCTGGAATCCGGGCAAGGCGAACGGGCCATGAGCATCCTTTCGCGCATTCGGATTCCCATGATCGACGCGGGAGAGCACGAAGGCGTGGTGCATCTGCTGCAAAGCCTGGCAGCGGGCATGCCGGGGAGGCTGGAACCCCTGGAGTGGCTGGTGGACACGTTCGGCCGTACCAGCGATTCGTTCCGTTTGCCGGATGCCATGGCAAACCTGGGTGACGCGCTGCTGGCAAGTGGAAAGACGGAGCGGGCCAAGGAAATTTTTGAGCAACTGGTCGACCGGGATCCGGAGAACGACTCGGCCAAGCGCAAACTGAATGAAGTGCTTCGCAGGACCGGAGCATCGCCGGCGGAACCGAAAGCCGCGGACGAGCCTGTTGCGTTCGCGGAGAATCTGCAGGCGGAAATTCCCCAGCCGCCCGTGGCAAAGATACGCGGCGGGTTGCACGACGATTCGCCAACCGTGGACGCGCAGGCGACTGGCGCGGCAAAGTCACACCTTGCCGAGCAGGAACTCGACGAGGAAACCCAGAAATTCATTGCGCAGTCGCTGACCGACGTGGACCTGTTCGCGAGCTATGGGTTGACGCAGAAGGCGATCGGGCTGTTGGAAGCCATTCTGCGGCGCGCCCCGATGCACACGCCGACGCTCGAGAAACTTCTCGACTTCGTGCTGGGCGCCGGGGATGACCGCCGGACAGCGGAACTGGCAGCGCAACTGGAGCACATTCACGCAGGCCGCGGCGATCTGCGCAGCGGCGAGCGGTTTGGCGAACTGCGCCGGCGATTCCAGCGCGCTGCGGGATTGAGCGACGAAGAGGTTGCCGCGGCCGTGGCAGCCGCGATGCCGCAACCGGTGGACGTCCAACCGGTCGAGAAAGTGGAAGCAGCGCCTGTGGATGCGGTGGCCGCCGCGCCGGCTAGTGCAATGCCCGCAAAAATTGAAGCCGTGCCTCTGAAAGCAGGAGTTGCGACGCCTGCGCCCGTTGCAAAAGTTGCGGCGGAGCTTCCCGGAATCGAGATTACCAAGACGCCCGAAGTGGCGGGTATCCCTTCTGCGGCCTCCGAACCGGCTGCGGAAGAAGTCGATCTTTCCGCGGAGTGGGCGTCCCTGCTGGAAGAGACCAAGGAACCCGAAACTCAACTGGAAGAAATTACGGCCAACCAATCAGCGCATGCGGAGCCGGCGTCTGAAACAGCCGATCTGGCGACTTCGTTCCTGGAGCAGGCGATGTCGATGAAGAAATCGACGCCGGCTCAACCGAAAAAAGACTCCCAGCTGCCTGAGTTCGAAGTTCCGGCGGAGCCGCCTTCTGCGGAAGAAGAAGCAATAGCGGCCGCCGAAATTCCCACCGAACCGACGGCTGCCGAGCAGCGCGCCGCTCTTGTCGAGCAGGCTTTCAAGCAGCACAAAGCGCTTCGGCCGGACGAGCAACTGGAACCGTTGGCTGAGCCGGTACACCCCGAAGTGGCTGCGGAAGGACGCGATCCTTCACTGGATCTGCCGCAAAACACGGCGCCGGGAAAGATCGCGCCCGATGCGGATCTCGATCTGGACCAGGATTTCGAACTTGTGCTCGAAGCCGAAACGATTGTGCCGGCGCACGAGATGTTGGCGAAGATTCCGCCTGCCGCGCAAATACCAAAGCCTCCCAAGGTGGCGGCCGGCGCGCCTGGAAATGCTCAGTCGCTGACGACCGACGACTTTCTTAGCGATCTGGCCAAGGAAATGAACGAATTGGGCTTGGGCGAATTGACTCGCCCTGTGGGTCATGCGCCGGAGGCAAAATCCGCGCGGGCCTCGGGTAGCGAAAAGGCAGCCGCGGGTGGAGAATCCGGACCGCTGAAGGAGGTCTTCGACGAATTTCGCGCCGAACTCGGCGAAATGGGTGCCGAAGACGAAGACCTGGAGACGCATTACAACCTGGGAATCGCGTTCCGCGAAATGGGCTTGCTGGAAGAGGCCATCGGCGAATTTCAGAAAGTGGCGCAGGCCACCGACCGCGGCAAGGCATTCCGTTACGCCATGCAGTGTTGTACGCTGCTGGGACTGGCATTCATGGAAAAAGGACAACCGGGCATTGCGGCCATCTGGTACGAGCGCGCGCTGCTGACACCCGGCATGGACACGGAAAGTAAACTGGCATTGCGGTATGATTTGGGAGTGGCCCAGGAGTCGGCGGGCGAGCAGGGCGCGGCACTCAAGAGCTTCTCCCAGGTTTACGCGATCAACATTGATTACCGCGACGTGGCGGAACGCATTCACTCGCTGCAGAAACCGGCTCGTTGAACGCCGCACAAACCACACTTAAGGCCAACTGGAACCCGATGAATCGAATTTTGCGCGCGCTGACGGTCGTGCTGTTGTTCGAATTGGGCGCGCTGCTGCTGTATCTGCCGTGGTCCGCGTTCTGGGAGCAGAACTATTTCCTCAGTCACTACCCCTGGATGATACATTTCGCTTTGCATCCGGCAACGCGAGGGATTGTCAGCGGCATCGGCGTTCTGGATATTTTTGTCGGGTTCGGGTTCTTTAATTCGCGTCCGGTGCCGGCCAGTGTGCCCCCTTCCTCCAACCCGTAAGCCGTTGCTGTGCTATGTGACGGATCGCCGCGGCCTGGCAGGCGCGCCGGATCTGGCCTGGAAGCTTCTAATTCAAAAAATAGAGCGGGCCGCAAAGGCTGGCGTGGATTGGATACAGATTCGCGAGAAGGATCTGTCTGGCCGGGAATTGGCACGACTTGCAGAGCAGGCGATCTTGTGCGCGGGAAGCGGCTCAGCGGTTCTGGTGAATGACCGGGTGGATATTGCATATGCCATCGGCGCTGCCGGTGTGCATCTGGGAGAGCAGAGTCTGCCGACTTCAGAAGCCAGAAAATTGTTGAATCGGGGTGGTGCGAGGACTAATTTCCTGGTGGGAGTGTCGGCCCATTCACTCGAAGGAGCGTTGCAAGCAGAACAGGGCGGCGCTGATTATGTGATCTTTGGACCGGTATACACGACGCCATCCAAAGCAAGTTTTGGAGAACCGCTGGGAGTGCAGCACCTGAAAGAGATCTGCAAACGTTTGACGATTCCGGTGCTGGCGATCGGTGGAATCACGCTGGAGAATGCTGGGGAATGCGTTGCGGCGGGTGCCGCCGGGATCGCGGCGATTCGCCTATTTCAGGACGCCGAGGATCTGCACGAGGTAGTGAGAGAGTTGCGAAAGGTTTCTTAGAGTCAGCGGCGCCGCCGGCGAGGCGGGAGAAACTTCAGGATATCAGGCGGCGAATCAGGCGAATTTGCCCAGCGTGGTAGATGTCGTGGAAAGCTACGCCGTACAGCGCTGGAAGAAGTTTTTTCGCGCGCGGAGTTTTCAGGACGCGGCGGATTGCCGCCTCCAACGCCCTGTGTTCCCTTTCCAGTAAGGCCAAATCAGCGCGCCAGGCCGCCTCGGTGATTTTTCCTTTTTCGGGTCTCGCGAAGAAATTGCTTCCCTTTAGCTCGAAGGATCCGCGTTTCCCGCCTTCAATGCGCCGGCGCACGGCGTATTTCCAATAAGCGGAATGAAGCACGAGTTCCCAGATGTTGTGACGACCCGATGCGGGACGCCAAGCCGCCTGGGCGGCCGAGACGCCCTTGAGCGATTGACGCAGATTCGGGCCATGCCACGTCTTTCGCGAATAGCCCTCATCAAGAAGAGCAAGAACCAGATCATCGGCTTTCATGCAGGCTCCCGAGTGTGTGATTAATCGCCAGAATTCGTGCTGGCCGGATCATCGTGGCGCCAGCCAGGATTTCCGAATATGTAAAGAAACTTATTGCGCCAGCCGGGAGCAGTCCAGGCGTCCCGAAACATCTGAACCCATTCGTGGAAAGCGATGCGAACCGGGTTATAGGTGCCGAGGTTGTGGGTCAGGCCAAAGCGTGGTGGATCCGCGGGATTTTCCGGCTCGAAGCTGCCGAAGAGCTTGTCCCAAATAATGAGAGTGCCGCCATGGTTGCGGTCGATGTAACGGGGATTCGAACCGTGATGCACGCGATGGTGCGATGGAGTGTTCAAAACTTTTTCGAGCGGCCCCATGGAGCGAACGAGTTCGGTGTGAATCCAGAACTGGTAGAGCAGGCTGATCGCTTTCATGGTCATGATCATCACCGGCGCGAATCCGACGATGGGCAGCCAAATCCAGAAGATGAAGCTGGTGAAGGTGCCGGTCCACGTCTGGCGCAGCGCGGTGGAGAGGTTGTATCGCTGTGAGGAGTGGTGCACTACGTGCGACGCCCAGAAGAAGCGGCACTCGTGGCTGGTGCGGTGAAACCAGTAGTAGCTGAACTCGTCGCCGAAGAAGAGCAGCACCCACGCCCACCACTGGAAACCGATCGAGATAATGGCGAAGCGATGCAGCCAGGTGAGGAGGCTGTACTGGAGAGCTTTGGCGAGCAGATCTATAAACACGTTGCCCAGGCCCATGCTGATGCTCGCCGCCGCGTCCTTCAGTTCGTAAATCTCGCGCTTCATGATGGCGCCGGCGATTGCTTCCGCGAAAAGCAGGGCGACGAAAGCGGGAATTGCGAATGTGATCAGGTCAGGCATCGGTCTGGCAGCATGGAGCCGCGAAGTTTGAAATCGAGATGACCTCAGCGGAGTACGAGTTTACACCCGGGCGGGAACGGTTGCAGGAATGATGAGGGCAGTGGAGTTCAAGTCCGAGCAGACTCCGTGTGCTGGTTGTCCGGATTGGGCGCGCAGGAATGCCGGGATTTCTTGCTCTGGTAGAGGCGCTTATCGGCAGCTTCGAGAAGTTCCGTAGCGGATAGGCCATCGTTGAGGTAGACCGAGTATCCGGTGCTCACCGAAAGTGGCGGAGAATCATTCTGAGAACGGAGGCATGCGGAGATGCGCTGGGCGACATTTTGTGCGCGTTCACCGTCGGCATCCAGCAGAAGAATCGCAAACTCATCTCCTCCGTACCGGGCGGCAAGATCCGTGGTGCGGCACTGCTCTTTCATTACCCGGGCCAACCGATTCAGGGCTCGATTCCCAGTCAGGTGGCCCAGGCGATCGTTGATAGCTTTCAAATCATCCAGATCCAGCAGCAGCAGCGCAAACGGTTGGCGCGTGCGTTCCACGCGACGCACTTCCTGCTCCAGGCTCTCAAAGAATTCCCGATAATTGGCAAGACCCGTTAGGCCGTCGTGGCTGGCACGGAAGCGTATTTCGTCCTCGGTCTTACGGCTTTCGGTGATATCGAGGGCCATGCCGATGCACCCGATGATCTTTCCCTGGGGATGGAGGTACGGCCCGATGCTCAGATCGTAGCGGCGATTGCGGCTGGAGTATTCCACGCGGGAAGAGACGCCATGGAGCGCGAGAAAATGCTGCTTGGCGGGTGGTTCGCCGTCATCACGGCAGCGCAGGTATTGGTAGATGGTCTGGCCGACCGGATAGCGAGGAAAGCTCTTGGCGAGGCTGGCTGTGCGCCCCCAATGGGAAGTTACGCGCAGTTGCAAATCTGTGGTCCAAAAGAAAAGTGGAATTTGTTCCACCAGCAAACGCAGGTGCGCTTCCGCGACGGAGCAGGAACTGCCCGGCGCAAGAGCCTGTGAACGCTCTACAATCCCGATGATTTCGCCCCGAGCGTCGCGTACGGGCGAACGCTGAATCCGGACGGAAACACGCAGGCCGCTCTTGCTAAGGCGTTCCGCCAGGGCGCCGGAGAGCGACGCGGGGCACGACGGATCTTTCAGCATCATCTGGTGGGTCCGATGATTTCGGGCTGGGAGAAACCGTAGAGCTCCGCCGCGGCCTGATTCCAGAGAAATATGGCTCCATCGAGATCGAAGCCGACGACCGCTTCGTCAGTATTCGAGAGAAATGACTTCAGGAGGAATTCGGCATTGGGCTGGACAGACATCTTCGACTGACAAGTCCTTGCCGGCTGGAAACCGGCTTAGACGGAGGCGGAGACACGCGACCGTAAGGGGGTGTGAGAACCCACTGGCAAGAGGTGGAAGCCAAGTGGGCAAAGGCGAAATACAGCTGGTGACAACACAGGAAGATTACCACTGGAATACTGATGGGGGAAGCATGCTGTGGAAGGAAGGGACGAAAGAGTCAAACGGAGAGGAGGTCGCAGATGCAAAT
>Ga0209647_1000910_pt1 | contig 26583 bp, 20 predicted proteins | sample GraSoi_2013_60cm_FD_185827 | JGI IMG/M metagenome (GOLD analysis project Ga0209647, IMG submission 185827) | Grasslands soil microbial communities from the Angelo Coastal Reserve, California, USA - Sample 9_17_2013_60cm (SPAdes) (version 2) | ecosystem: Environmental > Terrestrial > Soil >... | reverse complement strand
TTGTGGCCTTCTGGTTTCGCTTCTGCGGTTGTTTTTGGCTAATTGCTAGTTGCCAATTGCTAGCTGCTAAATTTTCAAAGATCGTTACCGGTCCACACCCCTTGGGGCTGCTTCATCCTACCCCGATTCTTCCTCATACTCACGCGCGAACTTGTACACCATCACCGGTCACTGTCTTTTGCGACCCACTGCTTGAACCGCGGACATGTCCGAATGGTCGAGATGCATGTCCAACGGTCCACTCGCTTCGGCTTCCTCCCATTTTTTGGCATCTATTTAAGAGGAGCAAAGCCGCAGGTATCAGCAGACGTTCATCGCGGCAGCAATGAAGCCCAAGCCGCAGGTCCGCGTGGAGGCCGCATGAACAACGAGGCAATGAAGGAAGTCCTGAACGAACTGTTTTCTCACCTGGAGAGACTGGAAACTCAAAACGCGGCCATCCTTCAGTTTCTGAAAGAGAAGAAACGCGTTACCGATAAGCAGCTTGCTCCGTTCCTGGAACAAGCCGGCAATGCCAGCAATGTAAGGTGGCGCGCCGCGCGAGTAAGGATTGAACATCTTTTGTCACCGGAGCACCCGGAAAAGGAAATCAAGCTCGGCAAACAGCCCGAGTTGCAGGAAGATACGGCCCGCGCGGGCTCATCCGAAGATAAGCGAGCCCAGTCGAGCGATAGAGACGGTAAGCAAACCGAGCAAGGTGATAAAGATGAATCTGCGGCTGATGCGATGAAAGCCCGCGTCGGCGACGCGAAGGCGGAAAAGTCAGAGGAGAAATCAGAATCGGGGCAGGAGACCAAGGTTGCGGAGGGTAAACGTGAGCAACGACCCGATTCAGGCGATTTACGACATCCGACGGAAGTTACGTCAGCGGCGGCCGAGCAGGAAGGCGCTGAGCCGGCAGCACAGTTAAAGAACAAAGAGAAAAGGAGTGAGGAAAAGGCGGCGTAGGATTTTCTTTAGCGCGCTCCGCTACGCTGCGCGCGAGCCTCAGAGTGATACAGTTTTTACATCGCGTCGGATTCCGTCACCGAACAAGGTGGCATATGGGATCCTTCTCGGCCACGGCGACGGGATAACTCTCGCCAAGCGTCAGCGCGGATTGTCAAAATTACTTAGCCGAACGTACCTCACGCGGCAACATTCACCTATTACGCTTACGGTCCTCCGGCTCCACGGGCCTGCTTCACCGGTGGAAAATAGGTGGGGCTTGCCAACCAGCTTTCATTGCGCTTTTCGGCGTTCTCACCATCTTGATCGTGAGTAATTATGTAAGGACCGCCGCCAATCTGTTTCTTGTCACGGTCATAACCCAGCCAGCACCCTTTGAAGTCTCCGCTATCCATATCTCGCTCCACAACTATCGAGCCGCTGCCTCGCTGAGAATCTTCATGCCAATAGCGAAGGACCAGCACATTGTCTCGATAGGCACCTCGCACCTGCCATTCAGTTTTGTAACCCTGTATCCTGCTTATCTCGCCAGCAACTTGCTCATCGGCCTGGAACAATTTGATACTCTCGTGGTATATGTCTTCGCGCTGCTGCGCGCCGCGATATTCGCGTGAAATGCCAATCCATGCCGGCTCAAGCGGGGCTGGAGGACTCGGAAGTGCGACACCCAGGAACTTCAAGATTTTGTACTTCAGCGGCAGACGGATATCTTCAGCGGAGATGCGCTCCTTAAGTACGAGAGAAACAAACGCGATGGTAAAAACAATTTTCATACAGATAAAAGCAGATAAGAACCCCGAATCCATTGGTGGAATCGGCGGCGATCTAAAAAAATCGGGCGGGAGGGAGGTTACTGGGCCGGCATGAATATTGCAGTACACTGCAACGATCGTATATAGGCTGTCGAGAAGCGCATAAGCAGCGAGAATTATTGACATCAGTAACTTGCCTATACGACTTGTCGAATAAGCTCTGATGCCTCCATGTATTGCGTAATAGCCAATCAACAAAAGCAAGGTTGGAATCACCGGCTCAATGATCTTGTTCCCCGTTGTAAAATTTCTACCTGGAAACAGCAACGAAATAATTGAAGATGCGACAGGAATCGCTGACGGAATAATGAGAAAGCGAAGGAACCAAAGCGCGACCGCCTGGCTATTGTTCGCGAAATGATCCTGTCTAACGAGGGGCTCATGTATGCCTGTAAATCGCTGCTGGAAGACACTTGGATTCTGTCTTTCTGCTCGCAGCAATACTCCGATATAGGCGAATAGAAATCCTGTAATGCCAACCAGCAGTTCAGGAGGATTCGCACTGTAATAGTAAGGGGTAAGAACCGCCCAACTGAGCGAAAACAACGCCAGAATACTGAACACTCTGGGTGCGTGACGCGCAAAGACGGAGGCGCTGCGCACCGTGAATGCGAAACAGGCAGCCGTAGCGAACCATGCGAAAATCTTGAGCCAAGACATTTGGTGTCCCCCAGTCTGAGCGCATGGCGGGAAGCATTGCCAATTCCGGCTTGCGGTAGGCAAGACCTCTATACGCTCAGGTCATTTGACAGTACAATTCAAAAAATGCGGGCAGCACATGATACCTCTTCTCTTAAGCTGCGATGATCACTAACTTCGTCTAAGCGACTTAATTAGAAATATTTAACCCTTACGGTAAATAGTCAGCAAACTACTTTTCGCTAGACCGACAGCAAGCCGGGTGCTCCAGGTTGCGTTTGGGGGGTTCTATCATCACGAGACAATCGAGGTGCCCTGCCCTTCGCGGTTTTTGCGGGTGGGAAATGAACTGCGGTGTCGTCTCATGTTTTTAGCGCACTCCACTCCGTTGCGCGCGGGCCTTCGGCGCAAGGAAGGGTTTCTTCGCTTGCTTACCCAGCACTTACCCTTCGGCGCGTGTTACGCGCCTCGGGATGTACTGGGCTAATCTCTCGCCGCGCCTAACAGCGCTTCATTCTTGGAGTTATTGCATCATTGTTTTGCTTTGTAGTGGCGTTCAGGTCGGGTCCTGATACGTGTTTCGTGGGGGAGTAAGGACTGGAAGTATTTCAGACGAAGACAGTGTTGAATCCCACCCTTTCGCAAGTACGCAAAAAGATGGGGGCACCCGGCACCCGGCGTATGATTATTGCCGAATTTTTCGACAAGATCATGTCCCCGATAGTAGGGTTCTCCAGGAGGTCCAAAGTGCGTGAGACACAATGGGCGCTCGGTCTGTTGGTTGTGTTTCTATGTTCTGGTTGTGGCCTAAACATTCAGGCGGAGCAAGCAACAGCCACGAAACGCGGTGCAGAACAAGGTGTTGCTGTTACGGAGCGCCCGAACGTGTCCGCTCCCACTCCAGCACCAGCCGCGTCCAAGAAGGACGGCGAGATCAAGGGAACGCAACCGGGAAGTGCAAAGGAAGACATCCCACGTTGTCTTCAGATTGCGAAAGCGATTGCAGAAACACTTGCTTTGGTTCTCGCATTTCTGTTTTTCTTGTTCAAAACGTATGTTGGATATCTCACCAGTAACTTGTCCTTGACAGTCGACTGCAAGAGATATGCTGCCGCTGCGCAACCTGGCCAAAAAGCAACTGACTATCTCGCAGTGACTGCATCTGTCAAGAAGGGAGAGAACGGCCTCCTCAGACTCTTTCTGGCCGAAGCGAGAGTTGCCGGGGTTGGCACAAACTGGAATGAAAAGAAGCCGTTCGACATCAAACGCATTGGTTACAACAGAACTCGAGTGCTTGAACGGAAGGGGAATGCCATTGCGTGGGATGAGGAGAATAAGTGCTTTCCGTTGTTGCAGCTGCCTCCGGGGGATGGCACCCACTTTGCATGCTGTTTCGAAGTTCCATCTACAAATGTGTACCTGGTTGACGTCGTAATCATGGGACGTGGGAAATTCCCTAAACTGATGCTCAGCCAGTGGCGCGCCTCCCGTGTCTCTATTCCAGGTGAGAAGGAAAGCAAACCTGCCAAGGAAGGCCCGTGAGGGCAAAGGGCTTTACTTCCTTTGTGCTCCACTGCGTTGCGCGCGGATCTCCACCCCACCACGCGAAAACCGCGCGTGTCGGGGGGGCCCGGGGCCTGCGGCGCAAGGAAGAATCTTTCAAGCCGTCTTTATGGCACGACTCCGCAGCCCTCGATTCGCTACCTCATCTCGCGCTAAAACGCTAGAGTCGTGCCCTGACACGTGTCCTAGCGTGGATGCGGCATGACAGATGCCCATCGGTTGTTGTGCGGATAAATCTGCTCCGCGACTCTTCCTGCCAACCCTTGAGCGCAGCGGAGCAGACCCCTCCCGCAGCTCAGGCAGTATCGGCGCCAGCGGCTGAATATCTGCTGCGGTTCGGGGTGTCGCGTCCGTGGGAGGTCACTGTTGATTGCCATTTCGCCAGGGTTCCCTGGTTTTGCGGGGATTTTAGTGGAGCGCCAGAGATGCCATCTCATGGGCGAAACTGTTCCATTGACAACCAGCGTAGAAGTCCAATAGCATCTGCAAGTTACGCCCTTTCTGGCAATTTGAGGAGAGCTGACCCGTGATTAAGCTCGATATCATCAACGAAGTGGTCAACAAAACCGGCATCACCAAGACCAAAGCTGAGCTGGCCGTGGAAACGGTGTTTGAAAGCATGAAGAAAGCTTTGGCCCAGGGTGAGCGCATAGAGCTGCGCGGATTTGGCGTTTTCAATGTGCGTCCGCGCAAGACCGGCATCGGCCGCAACCCCCGCACCGGGGCTGAGGTCAGTATTCCCCCGGGCAAGGCCGTGCGCTTCAAGCCGGGGAAGGAGCTGCAGTCCATCGACTAACGATCGTCGCGTAAAACGACCGTCGCGTAAAGGCGTTGCTCTTGAACGCCGTTCCCTCGATGCAGCAGCCAAGGCCATCTGTTCATGCCGCAGCAGCCTCCCCCACAGGAATACCAAGTCTATGACCCTGAACGCCAGGAGATCAGGGTCGTTGTAATCCATCCGCCGAAGCGTCGTTACTGGCTGCACGCGCTGCTGTTCCTGGCGACGGTCTTTACCACGCTTTGCATTGGCGCCCGGATGCAATACAGCTTTGACCACAACCTGGGATTGTTTGCTCCGGATCTGGACTACTGGCCGTGGGAATGGGTCTGGCAGGATTGGAGCCGGTTGAAGCTCGGCATTGGGTTCTCCGCGTGCCTGCTGGGCATCCTGACCGCGCATGAGCTTGGCCACTACATTGTTTGTGTGCGCCGGAAAGTCTTTGCCACGCTGCCATTTTTCATTCCCGCGCCCACACTGATCGGGACGTTGGGAGCCTTTATCCGCATCAAGTCGCCGATTCGCAGCCGCGCTGATCTGTTCGATATCGGCATTGCCGGGCCGATTGCCGGCTTTGTGGTAGCGGTGCCGGTGTTGATCTTCGCATTGCTGGCATCCAAGCCGCTTACTGGCGAGGCCGCACAGGCAGCCGCCGCCACTCTCGCGCACTCTGAGAATGGCGGTAGCATTCTGCTCGGCTTCCCATTGATTTTCAAACTGGTGCAATGGGTGATGGCAGCGACGGGCAGCCACGCAGCCGCCGCGCAGCTTCCCGTAGCTGGTCTCTATATCCATCCCACGGCGATGGCGGCATGGGTTGGAATGTTTGCCACGTCGCTCAACCTTTTGCCGGGTGGACAACTGGATGGCGGACACATCATCTTCGCTGTCAATCCCCGGTTGCATCGCCCGATCTCCTTGCTCAGCATTGTTGTGCTTCTGCCGTTGAGCTGGTTCTGCTGGGCGGGATGGCTTCTGTGGGCAGTGGTCTTGCGCTTTACCGGCAGCCGCCATCCCGACGTTCCGCTGTTTCCGCCGCTCGACGCCAAACGCCGCGTGCTGGCGTTGTTCGCTCTGCTGATGCTCGCTCTCACTTTTATTCCGGCGCCGTTTACGGGAGAGGAACACAGTTTGCGTGGCGCTCTGGCCAAATGGCGGGCCGACCGGCAGACGATCCAGCAGCCGCAGCCTTCAAAGTAGTGACAGCGCGTCCACGTCCACGATCACATTGGTGCGGGGAATTTTTTCTCCGTCGGCAAAGGTCAGCATCTTCCTGAGCGACGCATTGAGCTTTTCGCGGCTGGCGGCCTTCAAAATGAAGTGATAACGAAAATCGCGCTTCAGCCGCATGATCGGCGCCACCGATGGCCCCAGCACGCGCACGCCTTCATTGCGCGTTGACTCAAACCACTTGCCCAGCTGCCCGGTCCAGCGCAGCGTGAGATCGAGCTTGTCACTGCGTACCAGCACGTTGGCCAGCGCGCTGAACGGCGGATAGTGCATCCATTTGCGGAAGCGAACTTCTTTTTCGTAGAACCCGAGATAGTCGTGCTGTTGCGCGAACTGAATCGCATAGTGATCGGGATGGTAGGTTTGCAGGACGACCTTTCCCGGCATCTCGCCGCGGCCCGCGCGTCCGGCAACCTGCGTGAGTAGCTGGAAGGTGCGCTCGGCGGCGCGGAAATCAGGGAAACCCAACGCGTAATCCGCGCCCACGACCCCCACCAGCGTGACGCCATGCACATCGTGCCCCTTGGCGATCATCTGCGTGCCTACCAGCAAGTTGATCTCGCCCCCATGGAACTGATTGAGCACGTGCTCAAAATCGTGGCGGCTGCGCACGGTATCGCGATCAAGACGTCCAATGCGCGCCTGGGGAAAGGCCGCATGCAGCCGCTCCTCAACCTTCTCTGAACCGGCGCCGAGGAAATAAATGTGCTCGCTGTCGCACTTCAGGCAGCGCTTGGGAACGGCCTGCCGATAGCCGCAGTAATGGCACTCCATGCGGTGCGCCGCCTTGTGGTAGGTCATGGCGATGGAGCAGTTCTTGCATTGCAGCGTCTCTCCGCACGCGCGGCAGAGCACCACCGACGAATAGCCGCGGCGGTTGAGCAGGATCATGGCCTGTTCGCCCCGTTGCAGCCGGTCGGTGACTTCCTGGATCAGTTGCCGCGAAAAGATCTGGTCGCCGCCGGTCTCCTGAAATTCAAACCTCATGTCCACCAGTTCGACTTCCGGCAGCGGGCGGCGCTCTACCCGCTCCTTCAATTCGATCAACCGATACTTCCCTGCTTGGGCGTTATGGTAGGACTCAACCGACGGCGTGGCCGATGCCAGCACCACGGCGGCGCCCGCCAGCTTGCTGCGCATCACCGCCACGTCGCGCCCGTGATAGCGTGGCGTCTCTTCCTGCTTGTAGGAGCTGTCATGCTCTTCATCCACCACCAGCAGCGCCAGGTCCGTCACCGGCGCAAATACCGCGGAGCGGGTGCCCACAACAATGCGCGCTTCTCCGCGGCGAATTCTGTGCCACTGCTCGGCGCGCTCGTCGGCGGAAAGCGCTGAATGAAGGATGGCGACCTCATCGCCAAAGACCTGATGCAGGTTGGCGGCAGCGGCCGGCGTAAGACCGATCTCAGGCACCAGCAAAATCGCCGACTTCCCCGCCTCCAGCACTGCCTGCATCGCCGCCAGGTAAACGGCGGTCTTGCCTGAGCCGGTCACTCCGCGTAGGAGTGAGACAGAAAACTTGTTTTCGCCCACCGACTTTTGAACCGCCGCCAGCGCAGCCTTCTGCTCTGCGTTAAAGATAAAGTCCAGGTGCGAAGGACCGCGCTTCTTCATGCTGCTCACGCTGAATTCCGCCGCCTCTTCCACCAGCTCAACCACTCCGCGCTTGACCAGCGTGTGCAAAGTGGTTCGTGGCACGTCCAAAGTGCGAATCTGCTCCACGAAGGCCTTGCCCTCCTGCTGCTGAAGAAAAGTGACGATCTTCTGCTGGTTTTCATTCAGCTTGCCGCTCACTTCCTTTAATACAGCGATCTGCACGGTGCGCCGGGCGTCGCGGGTGGAGGTTGCGTCTTCGCGCGCGATCCACTTCTTGCGCAGCAGCAGATCCAGCACCTGGCGATTCGCCCCGGTGGCGGAACGGATGGTCCCTTCTAAAGCGTTATCTGACATCGACAGATAGTCGAGCACCGCATACTCGACCATCTGGGTATCAATGTCCTGCCGCGAGCGTCGCGACGAACCGACGGTCGCGGAAGCATGCAAGGCCTCATAACCGGCCTCAGTGATGCGGTAGAGCTTGGCCTTTTTGATTTCAGCCGCCAGCGGCAGCATGCTGCGGAATACGTCGCCAATCGGCGCCAGATAATACTGGGATATCCATTGCCCCAGCTTCATCAGGCCTTCATCCAGCACCGGCTCTGAATCCAGCACCTGAATCACGGCCTTGGCCTGCATGGAGGGCGCACGGTCATGCAGGGCCGTTACCACTCCTGAAAGCCGCTCTGTGCGAAACGGGACCAATACCCGCCCGCCGACCACCGGCTGGTGCTCGCAATCTTGTAGGTAAATGCCATATCCAGCGGGACTGGCAGAGCTACGTCACAGAAGGTAGGCATTGGCAATGCTGATTGTAAAGGGAAGGACGCTCTGCTGGTGGCAGACAAGGTGGTCACCCCGCCCATTTTTGTCAATAAGCATCCAACAACCCGCTTTTCTGCATCATATTTCAATACCAAAGTACCCGGAGAAGGCCAAAGCGCGACCAAGCGCTCCGGGGAAAGTTCGCGGAAGAATATCTCTTGTATTTTCTGTTCTTTGTTACTGCTCAACGAGCCCATTGCAGGTTGTCAGTTCGGGCCAGCGTAGTTAACAGGCGCGTGCGCCTGATGCAAGCAGGACTTGGATCATGACACCTGTAATCTTTCCTTTACGTCCGGCTGAGCTTGCGGGTCCAAAAGCTTATGGCGTGGCGACCGCCGCCGTCGGCGCGGCCTTTCTTCTGAGCTGGCTGCTGACGCCGCTCATCTACGCCGTTCCCTTCATGTTCTTTTTTGCCGCGGTGATGGTGAGCGCCTGGTTCGGGCGCTTTCGCCACGGCATCTTCGCCACCCTGCTCTCCGTGCTGGTGGCGGACTACTTTTTTGCCCGCCCTATTCACCAGTTTTTCAAAGGCCCGGAGGAATTGGTCCGGGACATACTGTTCGTGCTGGTTGCACTCGGCATAGCATTTTTGGGCAGTAACCTGAGCCGTTCAGAAAGCCGCATGCGCAAGGTGCTGGCGAGCATTACCGATGGTTTTCTGGCCATCAATCGCGATTTCATATGCGTCTTTGTCAATGAGCCTGGCGCGCTTTTTCTGCAGCGCTTGCCCCATGAGTTGCTGGGAAAGAATATCTGGGACGTGTTTCCCGAGTCGGTCGGCGGCAAGTTTCATAACGAACTGCGGCGCGCCGTGCGCGAACAGCGGCCGGTGCATTTTGAAGAGTATTTTTCTCCGTTGAACGCCTGGTATGAGGCAGCTGCCTATCCTTCAGAGGAAGGCGTGACTATCGTCTTCCGCGACATCACTCAGTGCAAGACCGCGGAGAAAGAGCAGGAGCGGCTGCTGTTATCGGAAAAGATCGCCCGCCACCAGGCGGAGGTGGAACGGGAAAAGACCGCGCATATCCTGTCCAGCATCACCGAAGGCTTCTGCGTCCTGGATCACGACTGGAATTTCACTTATATCAATGATGTGGGCGTGGAGATCGCCGGCCGGCCGAGGGAAGCAATCCTCGGCAGAAATCATTGGGATGCGATGCCGGAAGCCAAAGGTACGATCGTGGAGCGGGAGTACCGGCGTTGCGTGCGCGAGCGGGTACCCGTGCAGTTTGAGATCCCGTCGCGGCGGCTCGGCATTTGGCTGCAGGTCCGCGCGTATCCGTCGGCAGAAGGCATCGGCATTCTGTTCAGTGACATCACGCAGGCCAAGCGCAAGGAAGACGAGCTGCGATCGGCGCTGGACCGCCTCGCCATCGCGCACAAGGCCGCGGGCATGGGCACGTGGGAGTGGAACGTCCGCACCGATGAGTTGTCATGGTCGCCGGATATCGCCCGCATTCATGGCGTTCCTGAAGGGCAGTTTGACGGAACGCTCAACGGCTGGCTGCGCACCATTCATCCAGAAGATCTGGCAGGCGTACAAGCGAAGATCCAAAAAGCGCTGGCCGATAAGAGCGAATACTACGTTGAATTCCGCGTGCTCCCGCCCGATGGAGAAGTGCGCTGGGTTTCCGGACAGGGACGCGTGATTACCGATGGCGATGGAGTGCCGGAGCGTTTGGTCGGCATTGGAATGGACATCACCTCCCGTCGCGTCGAAGAAGAGGCCCTGCGGCGCACGGAAAAGCTGGCAGCCACTGGACGGCTGGCCGCCACAATTGCGCATGAAATCAATAATCCTTTGGAGGCAGTTACCAACCTGCTTTACCTGATCAGCCGCGATCAGGTAATCCACGGGGACAGCAAGCGTCTTCTGGCCATGGCTGAGGAACAGCTCAGCCGCATCAATCACATTGCCAAGCAGACGCTTGGCTTCTATCGCGAGCGCAACAAGCCAGAAGCTGTGGATCTGGCGCAGATCATGGACGAGCTTCTCTTCATCTTCAAGCCGCGCCTGGGAGGCAAGAAGATACAGCTGGTACGAGAATACGAAAAAGTGGGTCCGCTGGAGGCTTTCACCGGAGAATTGCGCCAGGTGCTATCCAATCTGGTTACCAACGCGATTGACGCCTCGAACTACGGAGGAAAGATCGTTGTCCGCGTGCGCGAAACCGGAGATGGCGCCCGCGTTGAGGTTGAGGATTTCGGAACCGGCATCCAGCTCCGCGACCAGCCAAAGATTTTCGAACCTTTCTTCACCACAAAAAGTGATGTGGGCACCGGGCTGGGTCTTTGGGTCACCAAGCAGATCCTGGAGAAGCATGGCGGTAAGATCGAGTTCCGCACCAGCACGGAAGAGGGTAAGAGCGGGACCTGTTTCAGCGTTCTTCTGCCGCGGACCGTCGACCTGGCGGTGCAGGCCGGAGCGAAAATCGCGTAAGCGCCGGACGCCTTTTCTTTTCGCCGATCAAGGACCTTCTCTCGTCCGACCTAGGCCTCGTCGGATTTCTTCGGCGGATTCAGTCCCAGATATTTCATCGCCATCTGCAGGTCCTTCCACGCTTCCTTCTTCTGCCGTGGATCACGCAGCAGGTAAGCCGGATGGTACGTCACCAGCAGTTTTGAATCCTTAAAGTCATACCAGCGGCCGCGCAGGTTGGCCATGGAATCATTCATGGCGAGCAGGTTCTTGGCCGCAACCGCACCCAGGGCAACGATCACCTTGGGCTTGATCACCTCAATCTGGCGCATGAGAAAAGGTGAGCAGGTATCACACTCGTCTTTTTCCGGCGTGCGATTGCCCGGCGGGCGGCACTTGACCACGTTGGCTATGTAAACATCTTCGCGCTTGAGGCCCATGGCGGAGATCATGTTGTTCAAGAGCTGCCCCGCGCGTCCAACAAAAGGCTCGCCTTGCGCGTCTTCATCCGCGCCCGGGCCTTCGCCGATAAACATGAGGTCAGCATTCACATTGCCCACGCCAAAGACCAGGTTCGTTCGCCCTTTGTGCAGGCGGCAGCGCGTGCAATCGCCAATGTCCGCGCGGATGAGCTTCAGCGCGGCGGGCTTGTCCTGAATGATCGGTGGAAGCGTGGCAGAGCCGGCCGCGGCTGGCACGCCTTCGACCGCCCTTAGCGTAAGCTCGGGTCCATCTTCAACCGCGCGGCGATAGAAATCGTGAATCCCCATCTCGCGATAATAATTCACGCGAATGGCAAGTTGTTTTTTGGTTGCGGCGTCCAGAGGCTTGGGCATGTCTGAGGCAAAAGTAAATGTTCACGCGACAGAAGTAAATGGGTGAGGGTAGCTTTTCGCTTGTCTTTGTACCGATAGTGGGCTTCTAATGTAAGTATTCATCTGGAGGCAACAACTCTGTGGGAACGACGACCAAGCTGACGTTTGAGGAATTTCAAAAGCTGCCCGAGCGGGAGGGAGTAATCTATGAACTCGATAATGGTGAGCTCCTGATGGAACCTTCGCCGGCAGTACGGCATAATTTGATTCGTCAGCGCATCGCAATGAAATTGATGGAATTTGTTGAATCCAAGCACCTCGGGATTGTTCTTGAAGAAATGGATTTCCGCCTCGCCCCTGATACTGTACGAAATCCCGATGTGGCATTCGTTAGCGCAGCACATGTTAAGCGGATCGATCTGGATTGTTCGCCGGTCGAGGGCGCTCCGATTTTGGCTGTCGAGGTCATCTCGCCCAGCAATACTGCTGAAGACATGGTCAAAAAGACCCAGCAATATTTACGGGCTGGTTGCCAAATAGTCTGGATTGTCTATCCCTCTTTGCGCCTGGCTGAGGTCCATTCGCCCTCAGGTACCAGGCAAATCCGGGAACCGGAGCTTCTGGAAGCTAAAGAGTTGTTGCCCAGATTCTCCCTGTCGTTGTCCTATGTTTTCGATGGCCCTGGCACGTAGACCGCCAAATCTCAAGACCACCATTTCTTGTAGCCGCTTCAAAATTCAAAACTCAAGCCTGCCGTCGGTGTTACCGGCAAGCCTCGCGCCGTCACCGCGACGAAGCGCCCGGTCGTGGGGAGGAATAAGAGTACAGGAGCTGTTAACGGGTCGGGTGGGGTAAATTCGGCCTGCGGGCCGACTTGATCCGCACTACCGCATCCAGCACGCGGTGTGCCACTTCCCATTTGCTGGTCTCAGGAACAGTCTCGGCTCCCGCGTGGGTCAGGATGGTGACGGCGTTGCGCTCGGAGTCAAAGCCGATGCCGGGCTGCGCAACATCGTTGAGCACGATGGCATCGAGCGACTTGCTTTCCAGCTTCTTACGCGCATTAGCCAGCACATCATTGGTTTCGGCGGCAAAGCCAATCACAATGCGGCTGCCCTTATTGGCGCCAATTTCGGCCAGGATGTCGGCCGTGGGCTCCAGGTCCAGCGTCATCGGGCCTTTGCGCTTGATCTTTTCATCGGCAGCCCGCACGGTAAAGTCGGCTACCGCCGCAGCTTTAATCACGATGGTGGCGCGCTCAAAATGCGCCATGGTGGCGTCGCGCATCTCTTTCGCCGTCTGCACCTGCACGGTCTGCGCTGAAGCAGGCGGTGTAAGCGCCGTGGGGCCGGAGATCAAAACAACTTTCGCGCCCCGGCGCAACGCAGCTTCTGCCAGCGCGTAACCCATTTTGCCGCTGGAGCGGTTGCCGATATAGCGCACCGGATCGATCGGCTCGCGCGTAGGGCCGGCAGTGACAAGAACGGTTTCACTAGCCAGGTCCTGCTCAGCGTGCAGGGCCTTGAGCACCGCCCGAACAATAGTCTCATTCGCCGCCAGCCTGCCCGCGCCAATCATGCCGCAGGCAAGATACCCGCTGTCCGGCTCGACCACACTGAGGCCGCGAGCCCTTAAGGTTTGCACGTTGGCCTGGGTAGCAGCGTTCTCCCACATGTTCACGTTCATGGCCGGCGCTACTACCACGGGCGCAGTGGTGGCAAGGAAGAGCGTGGTAAGGAAATCATTGGCCTCGCCATGAGCGAACTTGGCGATAACGTCCGCCGTGGCCGGAGCTACGACCAGGGCATCGATCGACTGCGCTACGGCGATGTGTTCCACAGCGGAATCGATATTGGGCTCTTCAGTGCCTGCGCCAAACAGGTCTGTGATGACCTTTTCTCCGCTCAGCGCGGCGAAGGTGAGCGGGCGCACAAATTCCTGCGCCGCACGGGTCATCACCACTTGCACGCGAATGCCTCGGTCCTGCAGCAGGCGAACCAGTTCCGCCGCTTTATATGCGGCGATTCCGCCGGTGACTCCCAGAACAACCTTCATACCGATATTCTAGTCTGGTTGACAAGCAGAGTCATAGTAGCGGGCTTGAGGCCGGACTTGCGGCAGATAACCGCCTCAAGCAATCTCGTTAAGACTACTTGTTTTCTTCCGAAGGAGGCGGCTCCGCAGAGATCGGCTCTTTCGCTTTGGTCTCTATCGTGAACTGGATTTTGCCCGCCTCGATTTCTTCCTGGGCAATCTTGCACGGCTTGCGCGCATTGGTGTTCACCAGGGCGGGTGCTCCGCTGGAGAGTTGGCGGGCGCGGCGGGCCGCTACCAGAATGAAGCGATAGTTGCTGTCAAATCCATCTTTAAGCTTCATAGCTCTGCACCTCAATCCTCAGGTGGGAGAGGAATTGTCAAAGGAACCCAGAATACCCTTGATCTTGTCTTCCATTCTCGATTTCAGGCATTTCTCCGCCGTTTCTAGGTACCGTTTTTCTTCAGTGGATGGCGGTTTACCCGAACGCCGGAGACGTTCGCCCAAAACGATGGCCTGCAGGCAGTCCACCGACTGCTCCAGCCGGTCATTGATCAAAATATAGTCGTAGTTGGGATACTTCTCAATCTCCCGGCGGGCCGTGTCCAGGCGGCGGCGGATGGTTTCCTCGGAATGCATGTTCTCGCTCAGGCTGCGCTTCCGCAGGCGCGATTCCAGCTCCTTCCGGCTGGGTGGCAGGACGAAGATGCTCACCGCGTCCGGCATTTTTTGTTTTACCTGGCGCTCGCCTTGCACGTCGATATCGAGTAGAACGTCGTTGCCGCGTTCTTTGGCCTGCTGTAACACGGACTTCGCCGTTCCGTAGTAATTGCCGAAGACCTGCGCATATTCCAGAAATTCGTCGCGGTCGATCATGTTCTCAAATTCACCGCGCGTGATGAAATGATATTCGCGGCCGTCCTGCTCGCTGCCGCGCGGCGGGCGCGTGGTAAATGATACAGAAAACTCCAGGTGCGGGACATACTGGCGCAGCTCGTTCACGAGTGTGGTCTTGCCCGAGCCGGAGGGCGCGGAGATGATATAGAGAATGCCGCTCATTCCAGGTTTTGCACCTGCTCGCGGCATTTCTCAATCTCTGACTTCATCTGCAAGCCGAGTTCGGTAATGCGCAGGCCTTCGCCGGCCACCCCGGATGTTTTGGAGAGCAGCGTGTTGGCCTCGCGATTGAGTTCCTGCAGCAGAAAGTCGAGCTTCTTGCCCACCTCGCCGCCCTGGTCCAGCAGCTTGCGGAAATGGTCGATGTGGGTGTGCAGGCGGACGAGCTCTTCCTGTATGTCACTGCGTTCGGCCAGGATGGCGGCCTCCTGCAGGATGCGGTCCTGATCAGCATTCTCCAGCAATTCCTGCATGCGCGACCGGACCTTCTCCATGTAAGCCCGCGAGACCGCACCGCGAAGCTTGGAAACCTCTTGCGTGGCCTGCTCCAGCGCGGTCAGGCGGCGGCGAAGTTCGGCCTCCATACCACTACCTTCCTGCTCGCGCATGATGTTGAGCTTCACAATGGCCTGGTCCATGGCGGCGAGCACGGCGCCTTCAAAGTTTCCGTCGAGCGGCGTGACGCCGCCCAGCGCTCCGGGCATGCGGAAGACGTTGTTGAGGTCGGGCTCACCGCCGGTGGAAAACTCAGCGGCAGCCTTGCGGAAGGCCGCAACGTAGCCGCCTACCAGCTCGCGATTGAATTCATAGCCCTGGCCGCCGCGGCGCTCTACGCTGAGCGTGACCTCCACGTGGCCGCGCGCCAAACGCTCTTTCAGAATGCGCCGGATCTTCATTTCCAGTTCGTCCATCTCCATGGGCAGGCGGAGCTGGGGATCCAGAAAGCGGTGGTTGACTGATTTTAATGACAGTGTGAATGAGGTCCCCTCACCTGCATGGGACTTCACTTGCGCGAATCCGGTCATGGAGCGGATGGACATTGTTTTGTTTGTGGGACCTTTATCTGGTTACGGCTCGCGGGTGGCTACCCCGGCGGCTTCGTCACCCATTTTGGAGTCTAAATCCATAAACTGCAATTCATATAATTTGCGGTATGTGCCCAGGCGCGTCAATAAGTCTTCATGGGTGCCTGAATCGGTGATGTGGCCACCTTCCAGGACCACGATCCGGTCAGCGTGGCGCACCGTGGTCAGGCGGTGGGCAATCACAAAAACCGTGCGCCCTGACATCAGGTTCTGCAAGGCCGACTGCACCAGCGCCTCAGATTCGGTGTCGAGCGCGGAGGTAGCTTCGTCCAGGATCAGGATGGGAGCGTTCTTGAGCAGAGCGCGGGCAATGGCAATGCGCTGGCGCTCGCCTCCGGAAAGCCGCAGCCCGCGTTCGCCGATGACGGTGTCGTATCCTTCAGGAAGACGCATGATGAAATCGTGGGCCAGCGCGGCGTTGGCGGCTTCCGTAACTGCTTCAAGAGTGACGTTCGGCTGGCCGTAAGCGATGTTGTTGCGCACGGTGTCATTAAAGAGGATCGTCTCCTGCGTAACGATGCCGATCTGCGCGCGCAGCGAAGTCAGCGTGACGCCGCGGAGATCGTGGCCGTCAAGTTTGATGGCCCCCGAGGTCACGTCAAAGAAGCGCGGGATCAGGTGGACCAGCGTGCTCTTGCCTGCGCCGCTGGAGCCAACAATGGCGACGATCTCCCCGGCCCGGGTTTCCAGGTTCACGTTGCGCAGGATCTCCGGCTCCGAGCCGTTGGCGCCGGTGTAAGAAAAGCTGACATTCTCAAAACGCACGCGATCCCGGAAGGCAGGCAGGGCGACGGCGTTGGGGCGGTCCTGGATTTCTTCTTTTTCGTCCATGAAGCGGAAGATTTCCTGGGAAGCTCCCAGGGCCTGCTGGAAACTGTTGTTGAAAAACGCCATCTTGCGCACAGGATCGTAGAGGCGGAAGACCGCGATGATAAAAGCAATGAAAACGCCGGGGGTCATCTCACCACTATTGATCTGATTGCGCCCCACCCAGAGCAGTAATGCGATGGCCAGCGCGCCGACGATATCCATAAGAGGCGAGCTCACCGACTGCACCGCCACTGATTTCAGGTTGGCGCGAAAAAGTTTCCTCGCCGCAGCGCGGAAACGGCTGCTCTCCCAGCCTTCCATACCAAAGGCCTTCACGATCCGGTTACCGGCAATGCTCTCATGGAGAATATTCTGGATGTCGGCCAGTTTGTCCTGCCCTTTGCGCGTTGTGGTGCGCACGCGCCGCCCAATCTTACCGGCGGAAACAATCACAAACGGAACGAAGATGAGCAGCACCCACGCCAGCTTGTGACCCAGCACAATCACCACGGCGATGAGGAAAACCAGGGTGAACAGCTGCTGCAGAAACTCAGCCAGCGCGATTGTCAGCGTGACCTGGATTTTTTCTACGTCGTTGATGACGGTGGAAACCAGCGTTCCCGTGGAGTGACGCGAAAAAAACGCAATCGAACGCTGCAGAATCCGGTCGTAGAGACGGTTGCGCAGATCAGTGATCAGGCCAAAGCCGGCGTGATTGACGAGATACGTGCCAATATAATCGCAAGCGCCTTTGATCACGGCCGTCCCCACCAGGGCCACGGCCACCACTGTGAGCGGGTTGCGGAAGTGCTGGGGAACAAAATCCTGCAGATAGACGACGTGGTGTGTTCCCGGCAGATTAAACAGGGTAAGCGAACGACCCGGCGTTTTGGGATTCAATACCTTGTCAATAATTGGTCCCATCAAAATGATGCGGAAGCCTTCCATGGCTCCGACAACCGCCATCAACAGCACAGAACCGATGAAGTGCGGCACATACGGGCGGAGGAATGCCAGCAACCGAGTCAGTTGTCGCATATGGCACCCTTGGCGGCAGGAAACATTGCTTCCATTCTAAAGGAGTGTGGCTGAATCGGGAGCCGCTGGATGAAAGTAAAGTATTGTTAATCACCGCGGGGCGTCGCGATGGTTGACCTTAACCCGATATCCCGACCGGGCCAGAAGCTTCTTCACCTCTTCCCCGATCAGCACGGAACGATGCTGCCCGCCGGTGCAGCCAAACCCGATGGTCAGATAGCTCTTTCCTTCGCGGACGTAGTGCGGGATCAGGTAGACCAGCAACGCCGAGATGCGATCAATGAATTCCTGGGTCTGCGGAAATGAGCGGATGTACTTGGCCACCTGGGGATGGCGTCCGGTGTAAGGCCGGAACGCAGGAATGAAATGCGGATTGGGCAGGAAGCGCACGTCAAAAATCAAATCTGCATCACTGGGCACGCCGGCTTTGTAGCCGAAGCTCACGATTGAAACCAGAATGTCTTTGTCCGTGCTGCCCCCGGTGAACTTGGCCGTGATGTGCGCGCGCAGTTCGTGCACATTGAATTTTGAGCTGTCCACCACCATGTCTGCCAGCGCGCGGATTGGCTGCAGCAGGCGGCGCTCCTGCTTGAGCGCGTTTTTCACTGTCGAATCCTTGCCCAGCGGGTGCGGGCGGCGGGTTTCACTGAAGCGGCGCAGCAGCGCGTCGTCAGAAGCTTCAAGAAACAGCACCGTGGTCTTGAGCTGTTTCCGCAGGGACTGAATGATCCGGGGCAGGCGGCGGAGCTGCTCGCCTTCGCGAATGTCGGCCACCAGCGCGGCCTTCTCGATTTCCGCGGACTGCTTGGCCAGATCAGCGAAGCGCGGGATCAAATCGATAGGCAGGTTGTCAACGCAGTAGTAATCCAGGTCTTCAAAGGCCTTGAGCACAGATGCCTTGCCGGAACCCGACATTCCGGTGATCACCACCAGCTGCGTGGCAGCTTGGCGAGGCCGCGATTTGACACGTCCGCCTCGCTGCAATTTCCGGGAAGGGGACACACAAAAATACTACCACGAGGCGATTTTTTGATTTTCCGGCGCGGTAAATGCCGCCTGCAATGAAGCCGGCTCAATCTGGCGCGAAATGGAATACATGCTGCGCCATGCGCGCGTCAACATACGGGACTCCATCTGGCGCTTCCACTCCAGCGCGCTTTCTTCGGCCAGATGGCGTCCGGGCGATTCCGGCAGTTCGCGCAGCAGCGGCATAAAGCTTTCACCCAGCTTCTCCCAGGCGTCAAACAGCCGTCCTTCGGCCCATAGCAGAGCGATATCGAGACGCATCTTCTGCAGGCGCGTGAGCTTTTTGCTGCGAATGCGATAGACCCAGAAGAGCGCTTTGGAAGGATTATCACGGAACCATGCTTGAAAGACCGCGGCCTCCAGGAACAGGTGGTTGCGCAGCTTGGGTGTGGCATAGCCCAGCACCTCCAGCGCGCCTTCCAGATACTTGGTGGCGCAGGTGATGTCCTGGCGCTCAGCGGCCCATAGATAAGCCAGCCAGCGAGCGATAAACGCATCGCGGGAATCGTCATTGACGGCGGCGGCGCGGGTGACGCTTGCCTGGTCCCAGTCACGCGGGTGCCGACCCTGGTTCAGGGCAATCTGGCATCGGATGTTGGAAAGCCATCTCTGGGCTTTGTCATCGTTTCTGAGGAGCATGATCAGGCGCGCTCCATCAGAGAAGCTGCCGCGACGATTCACATCCGGCAGCAGCGCGGCAATCCCCAGCAGCGCGGAGAACACAGCGCCTACACGCAAAGCGTAGCTGGCGAGAAAGCCCGGCTGCACCAACGCCAGTGATAATCCCAGAGCAGCGGCAAACAGCAGGTTGCCGAGCGGACCACCAAGCGAGAGAAACACCAGCCGGCGGCGCAGCGTGGCATCGTTGTGTCCGGCAACCCGCGGCTCCAGCACAGACAGCCCAAGGGTAAGCACGTCTCCACAATAGGGTTCGCCGCAATTGCCATGCTTTCCAAAATGAAGCGGGCCCATCTTAATCTGCGTGAGCTTAAATCCTGAAACGTACGCGGCCAGCAGATGCCCGATCTCATGCATTGCGGCCACAACCATGGCGGCGGCAACGGGAACCAGCAGCGCGGCCCAGTAAACCAGAGTGTCCGAGATCGACGACATGGCGGCAACTACAGCGCGCAGGCTGGGCAGGCCAACCAGGGTGAGAATCACCAGGCTGCTGACCAGAAAATATTCGCCCGCGCTCAGACCGTCTTTGGTTTGCGGCGGCAGCGGACGAAAGACGTCCAGCACTGGCGTGGACGTCGGCGAATAATGTTGTGGCGAATTCAGTTTTCTCTCGGCTGTAAGTTCCATGGGGAGTACGGTCCAGACGGCCCTTCCACTGCCATCATAAGGTCAACCGCGATTGATGGCATGAGGCCGTTGGTAGATGTCCTTTGGTCACCGCCTGGCGATGCGCCTGAATTTAGCATAGTGCTCTCATCTGCCACTTAATGATTTATCGGCAGCCCGCCGCCAATTCTTAGTGATCTCAATCTCAGCTCGTCCGTCGCCCAATTAGCAGCAAAAAGGGCCAGGCATTTGGCCCCTATGTTCGCGACTGAAGACAAACTTCGCCTACTCGCCCCCCAGCGTTACCTTGATCCCACCGCGGACATTCAACGGCAGAGCGGGAAAGCCAGGTGCGGGATCGTAATGCTGGCTGGCCAGGTTTTCGATGGTGGAATAGAGCTGTAGATGGCGGCTGAGCCGATAGCTGCCGCTGGCATCGATCTTCTGATAAGCGGCAGCAAGGTTATGGTTGGGCAGGAGCATGCTGGCGCCGAAGGATGAGTCGAGGAGGAAGGTGCTGCTGTCACGGCGGCCGACAAAGTTTCCGCTCAACGTAAGCGCCAGCTTGCGGCGGGCGTATCCGAGATAGAAACTGGCGGTGTGCGGAGCACGGTTGAAAGGACGGTTCCCCACCAGCGGCGAAAATGCCCCGATGGGGATGGTGGGAAATTGAGGATTGAAGGAGGGGAAAAGCTCGTCACTGGAGAACGAATGTTGGACACGCCCATCCAGGTATGTATAGGCGGCGCGGGCGGTGAAGCCATGGCCAAGACTGAGTTCGAGTTCGGTTTCAGCGCCCAGTGAGCGCGTGGCCAGAGAGTTGATGCTGGCGCCGAACGGCGCAGCTGCGCGCACTTTATCAGGCACACCAAGTTGAAACAGCCCGCCGGGACTGACAAACTCGATCTCGTCAATAAAGCGGTTGTAGAAAAAAGTAACTCCCAGCTTTGCCCGGCCGTTCCAGGCCAGTTGTTCGACGCCTGAGTCAAAGCTGCGCGAGCGCACCGCCCCGATCGGCCCGATGTGAAACTGCGAGATGAGCTGCGGCCCGTTGGGGAGCTTCGACAAGAGCGCAAACAGCGAATTGTCAGCGGAAAAAATGTCCGGCTCCTGGATTCCCTGCCCGTAATTGAATTTGAGCTTGGTGCCGGCGAGTGCGCCGCTGGAGCGCGGCCGCACGAGATAGTAAGCCAGAGAAGCTCGGGGCGTGGCGGCCACGCCGAAGATCTCATTTTTTTCCACGCCCACGCCAAGAGTCGCGTAAAGCCGGCTCCACAGATTGCCGTGGAGTTCGCCGGTATAGCTGAAATTTGTACGCTCGGCCGGCTTGGGCCCGCGCTCGTTTACGTAATGAAAAGCAAAGAGCGCGCTCAGGCGAGCGCCGAACGAGTAATCCGACTGGAAGGTCACCAGGTCACTGTTGTTCAGAATAAAAAACCGCTGCGGATAGTCGCCTGCGAAATCGAGGATGGCCTGCCCGGTCGTGCTGAAACCATTCGCGCCGTGAATGGTGACGACGTGGCCGAGAAAGTCTCCAAATGCATCAGAAATCCCGGTGGGCGAGGGATTAACAAACTCCGAATTCTGGCGTGTCGCGCCGTAACGCAAGAGGTTGTGCCAGCGTGAGGTTGTCTGGTTTTCGAGCGTAGCGCCAAGGTAGGTGTTGTCCTCGGTTTGGAAGGAATCGTCGGCGATGCCGAAGAAATCGATGGCGTTGGGAACGTCCACCTTCGCTGCAACACGCCGGAGGGTCAGGCGCAGATTGGTGGAAGCGCCAGGAGTCCAGCCAAAGTTTCCCGCGTAAGTGGCGTTGTGGAAGTGAGGATTAACTGAGGTGTTGCCGCCATCGAAACGCGAGAACTCGGAAAAGTAATCCAACTGGCGGAAGATGCCGCCGAAAGACGCGTCATGGTGCAGGCTGCTGAAGTTCCCGGCATCAAACGCATAGCTGAGTTGAGGAAGGAAAGTTGTGCCTCTGGCAGTGGTCAAGTTCACCACGCCAGCCATCGCGTCTGCGCCGTACAGCGCGCTGTTGGGGCCGCGAAGCACTTCGATCTTGTCAATGCCGGTGGTGAAGACGCCGCCAAAATCCACGGTGCCGCCAATCTCATTCAGGGGAATGCCGTCGAGAAGGACCTTGTTGGCTTTGCTCTCTCCGCCGCGAATAAACAGTGATTCATTGATTCCGCGCTGGCCGTTCTCCAGCACTTGCACACCGGGCGCCTGTCGTAAAGGTTCCAGTGCCGGAAGCTGATATTGAAACTGGTCGGCGGTGATCACCGAGACGGAAGCGCCGGTCTGCGTTTCCGGCACGCTGGTCCCGGTAGCGGAGACCACGATCTGTTGCGACACAGTGCCGATCTTGAGCGTGAGGTCCTGGGTCGCATTGCTTCCGCTGCCCAGATAGATGGCATCACTCTGTTGCGACGTGAAAGACGGCGCCTGTGTCTTGACCTGGTAGCGGCCCGGCGCCAGCGAGCCGAATTGATATTTGCCTTCGGTATTGGTGGTGGTTGCGGCAATTGGTTTACCCTCACGGAAAAGCTGGACTTGAGCGCCAGGCACTACGGCGCCCAGCGGATCGGTAACTGTCCCGTGAATGCTGCTGCCGGTTGCGGCCAAGGCCAGAGTGGATATTGCTGCGAGTGCGAGCACCGGCGCAAGGCCGGCGCGACGGAATAATTTCATCGATGACTCCTCCCTCGGAAGTAGTCACTGGGACGTTTGCTGAATGCGCCAGGCGGATGGAGAGCATGACCGGCCGTGAAACCCAGACTGTGCAGCCAAGGCGGCCGACTTCGCGATACAAGCGGCGGAACTATAACGCCGGCCTGGACTGGAAAGCCCTGGCCGAAGTCCAAAACTTGATCACGCGAAAATCGAAAGAAGCTCTCCGGCCCTCCCTGCGCAGCCGGAAACACCCAATGACGGGCATCTGGCCGGTCTCCTGACTTACGCCTCAGCGAACTTTGAGCGCCTTCCCGGAATCTTCTCGCCCATTCACGCCAACATCAGGCGCGACTGGGGAATCTCCAGTGGCATGCTGCTCAAGTTCTCAGCGAATACAGTTGCGGGGCAGTGGCGGATTCTCACCGCGCTTCCCATTAACCAGATGGAGGAAAGTTATATGACAGAGCGAGAGAGGTCAAGCAGATTGGTAATCGGGTAATGAGAATTTGGTAATTTTGTAATTTGGTAAATGAGAACCAGCAAACTTGAGCGTCTAACCCAAGGACGGCATGGCTTGCGATCTCGATCCGCTTTTCAATTACTCAATTACCAAATTACCCAATTATCAAATTCTTCGATTACTCATTTACCAAATTCTTTCAGCCTTCGCTGGGTCGCCAGGCGTAGACGCTGCCGGTCCAGAAGAGGAAGCCCTTTTTGTTGTTGCGAACCTGCTTGATGATTTCGGTTTCATAAGGCAGATGCATGGCGCGAATGGCTTTCTGGCTGAGCGACGGAGCGGTGCCCATAAAAGGGGCCGCCGCATGCTTCACGAGATAAGCCTGGCGGGCGTCGGGATTGCGCCAACCAGCTGCACCATAGCCGTGAATGATGGCCAGGACTTCCTCACCCTGGCTGACTTTGGGCGGCTCTTGCCGGGGCGGAACCACCACGGCTTTGCCGGGCGGCGTGATGAAAGCCTTGTCTGCATCCTGGATGATCCAGTTGGCAAATTCACTGTTGATGTCATCCAGTTTGCCCGCGGCCGGGCGGGCGAGAATGGCAATGTCTTCAGACTGGTCGCCGTTGAAGTCGCCAGCGATGAACGCCACGCGGCCGCTATTAGTCTGGGCGACCAAATCGTCGCCAAAAACGCGGTGGAACGCGGCTTTTACTTCGGCCTGGGTGGGCGGAGGCAGTTTGGGCAACGGCGCGGACGCAGGTTCAGGCTGTGAAGCGGGCATGGAGATAGGTTTTTCCACCCGAGCTTGAGGGCTGGAAGAATTGTTACTGCAGCCTGGCAGCGCAATCAGCGTGGCGGCAAGGGCGAGAGTTACGAACAGGAAAAATTTCACGCGAGTCATGATGGGTCCCCGGAGCTTGGATTGAAAGCGGGCGAGACCCTCAGAAGAGAGACTCGCCCGGAAATAGTGGAAACAAGAAACTACAGAGTCTGCAGGAACGTAATCAGCTGGTTCTTCTGCGTGGTGCTGAGCGAACGGTAGTTGTTGATGACTCCCGTAGCTTCTCCGCCATGGCTCAGAATCGCATTATTGCGCGTGAAGGTGAGCAGATCATGCATCAGCCGGTCGCGAGTGCGCAATCCCCAGAGAGGAGCGGTGCGCATCTTGTTGGCCGTGGCCTGCCCGCCATTCTGGACAATGCCATCACCCGTGCCTACGTCGTGCAACAGAAAATCGCTGTACGGGTGGATGATCTTGCTGCCCAGGGCTGCCGGCACGGTGAACGCGCCGCCATTGATGACCGTCCCGGCCGGGGCCGTAGTAATCGACGTCACATGGCAGATGTTGCAGCCGATCTGGTTGAACAGGTTAGCGCCAGTCACTGCATCACTGGTCGCAGCCAGCGCCGTGTCACGCGGTGGGGCCTGCGTGGCGCGCATGAAGCGGGCAAAACGGTCGATGTCATTCAAACCATCGGGTCCGGTTTCGTCCTCAGGGTCGGTAGTCGTCTTGCAAACGGTGGTGAAATCGGTGGGAGCAAACCGGTTGGTAATGCCCATTTCGTTGATGTATGCGTCACTGGAAAAGGAGAGCAGGCTGGCCTGCTGGTTCTTCCAGCCGAAGCGTCCGCCACGGACCGCTCCGTTGGCTTCCGCCACCGGCACCTGGATGAACTGGCCGGCAATCTGGCCTCCGCTCTGTCCTGGCTGATTGTTGGCGATGGCCAGCAGGGTGTTGCTATCAATGGACTCCACAAAGCCGTCACCCAGAATACCCAGTGATGACCGCAAAGCGATAACGTTCTCCGTGCCAGGTACGCGCTCCGCCGCCTCGGGGCAGATGGAACGATCATTCACCAGGGACCGATTGGGAATGCTGTTGGCGCCGTCATTGATGGTAATTGTGGGATTCACGAAGTTACCAGCGCCATCGAGGTGGCCGACACGCAACTCGGTGACCTGGCTGGTACCGCCCACGTTGGGCTGCATGTGGCAGTCAACGCAGCCACGGGCATTGAACGTAGGCCCTATCCCCTGCGGGATATCTTCTTCGTTCATGAACGCCTGCTGGTCGGCGATGAAAGTTGCAGCTGGAGTAAAGCCGTTGCCCACTGCCCCGGTGGCAGCGTTGTTAAGGGGTGTAGCGAATGCCGCTGGAGCCTGTGTGGCTGTCTGTGCAATGCCCACTATGGCGCAAGCAGCAGCCAGAGCGGCGATGCACAGCAATAAGGGAAGTTTCCGCCTCGTCATTGCGAGTTCCTCCTAGATTTTTGGAAATGCGCTTGCAGCGAGAACTCTGCCGTACCGCAGACGATTGGGGCTTGTCTGCCATTAGGTGCACGGGTGGTTTAGGGGTGAGAACCCAGCCGTACTGCAGACGATTAAGGCTTATCTGCCAAAAGGTGACGGGTACGAAGATGCTGGTTTTGAAGTGGTCTTTTTCTTCTAACTGCTTCGCCGCTTCAGAGCTGCTGAATGCGACAAAGCCGTGCCAAAAAATACAGGAACTCTCAAGCTCTGTCAATGGAAGAAGTTAAAGAATTTCTAATTTTTATGCTAAGAGTACCGATATGGAACGATTTAGAGCGATGCCCGGGGGCATATAACCAGCAAAAGACACGAAGAACCGGGACAATAAAGGATTTACCACTGATTGACATTGATCACACTGATCTTGAAAAAACAGCAAATCGCGCGTTATTGCCGTTCGTATCCCCGCGATTGCTATTTGCTAGCGGCTGAATTTAGGATGTGCGGTTCCAAACAACGATTGTTCCCTCGGAGAGGATTACAAAATGTCTTGCGCTGCTTCTGTGAAAAACGTGCTGTGCCACTGCCGGCTGGTGCTGATGGCCGCTCTGCTGCTGTTCTGTGTTTGTGCCTTTGGACAGGAAAACACAAAACCACAGCAAACGAAGTCGGGAAAGAAATCGCAGGCGACAAGCAGCGGCCAAAAGACCACGGGCGAGACGGCGCAGGAAAAGAAGCCCGAAGGGGCCAAGTCATCCTCTGAGAGCGGCGAGGGCGACCAGGAGGAAGCCAAAGGCCCGTGGCATGGGCTGACGTGGCGGCTGGTCGGGCCGTTCCGCGGCGGGCGCGTGCTGGCGGTGAGCGGCGTAGTGGGAGATTCGCACACTTATTACTTCGGCGGAGTTGGCGGCGGGGTTTGGAAGACCACGGACGGCGGGCTTACATGGCGTCCAATGACCGACAAGGTGAAAGAGATGGCGCCTTCCATCGGCGCGATTGCGGTAGCGCCGTCTGACGCCAATACCATCTACGCCGGCACAGGCGAGGCCTGCATTCGCGGCGACATTATCAATGGAAACGGTGTCTATAAATCGATTGACGCTGGCAAGACCTGGACGTTTGCCGGCTTGCGCGATACGCGAGCCATCGGTCGCATTGCGGTGCACCCGAAAAATCCTGATATCGCGTACGTCGCGGCTCTTGGTCATCCATTCGGCGCCAATCCCGAGCGCGGCATCTATCGCACCACCGATGGCGGAAAGAACTGGACCAAAGTTCTTTATAAAGACGAAAACTCCGGTGGCATCGATCTGGCGCTTGATCCAACGAACCCGAATGTGATTTTCGCGTCGCTGTGGCAGGCGCGGCGCACGCCCTGGGGCATGGATAGCGGCGGG
>Ga0209647_1000908_pt1 | contig 26613 bp, 25 predicted proteins | sample GraSoi_2013_60cm_FD_185827 | JGI IMG/M metagenome (GOLD analysis project Ga0209647, IMG submission 185827) | Grasslands soil microbial communities from the Angelo Coastal Reserve, California, USA - Sample 9_17_2013_60cm (SPAdes) (version 2) | ecosystem: Environmental > Terrestrial > Soil >... | reverse complement strand
TCCTCCGGGAAAAGGCCGGGGAGTTTAGCCGTTCCGGGGCTCGTCCAGCAATCGCAATGCCCGCGGAAGTACCGGGAAGCTAAGGAATTTTCAGACCGTGAAACTCTCGCCGCAGCCGCACTCCCCCTTGATGTTGGGGTTTGTGAAGCGAAAGGACTCGCTCAGGCCCTGCCGGACGAAATCGACCCGGGTGCCATCGAGTATCGCGAGGCTGCCGCGATCGACCACCACCCGCACGCCCTGGTCCTCGAACACGAGGTCTTCGGGGCCGGCGGCATCGGCGTAATCGACGACATAGCTGTAGCCGGAGCAACCGGTGGTCTTGATCCCGAGGCGCAGGCCCAGGCCGCGACCCCGGCTGGCCAGATGGCTGCGGACGCGCTCGGCGGCGGAAGGGGTGAGGGAGATGCTCATGGTGCGGGTTCCTGCCCGGCCATTGTACCGCGAGTGGCCACACCCTGTTGCGCGGCTGCCAGCGCGGCACGCAGCGCGTCCTCCACGACCAGGAGCCGCGTCAGGCGGTCGGCCGGCAGAGCGAGCACCTGTGCCCAATCCAGAGGTCCGCCGACGCCCGGCTCATGCCAGGGCCGCCCGCGCAGCTGTCCGGCCAGCCATTCACAGGCGGCCAGGGTCTGTGGGCAGCCGTAGGCCTGATAACGGGCCTGCTCGATCTGCCCGTCGCGCACATTCAACATAAAGCGCACCCAGGTGCCCTGCTCCCGCGCGCCGGCCTCGCCCGTAGCGGTGGTCGCGCTGCTGGCTTCGCCGCCCGTGTCTGCCGGTCGCACCCGCCCGGGCGCACCGGCGAGCGAGCGCAGCCGCAACACCTCGCGTCGCACCGCGGCAATCGCGACTTCGATCTGCGCCGCGCCCGTGCCTCGGCCCAGGCTGAAGCGCAGCGAGCTCTGCGCGCTCTCACGGTCGTGCCCCAGGGCACGCAGTACATAGGAAGGCTCGTCGCTGTCGGAGTTGCAGGCCGAGCCGCTCGCCAGCGCCAGCTCCGGCAGGCCCGCAAGCAGGCTCTCGCCTTCGATCCCGGTAAAGGAGACATTGAGCAATCCGGGCAGCGACACCTCCAGCACAGTGTTGAGCTTCACCCCCGGCAGGTCGGCGAGTCCTTCCCAGAGCCGGGCACGCAACCCGGCCAGGCGCGCGGACTCGGCGGCCATGTCCGCGGCCGCCAGCTCGCAGGCCAGGCCGAAGCCGACGATCTGGTGCACGGGCAACGTGCCCGAGCGCAGGCCCCGTTCATGTCCGCCGCCGTACAGGAGCGGCTGCAGGCCGACACGCCGCGCGGGATGGGCATACAGGGCGCCGATGCCCTTGGGCCCGTATAGCTTGTGCGCCGTGAAGGACAGCAGGTCCACGGCCATCGCCGCGACGTTGATGGGCAGCTTGCCGGCGCTCTGTGCCGCATCGACATGGAGTGCGGCACCGTGCGCGCGGCACAGCGCACCAAAGGCCGCAATGTCGTGGATGACACCGGTCTCGTTGTTGGCGTGCATCAGGGAGACGAGCACCGTCTCGGGACGCAGGGCTGCCTGCAGCTGCCCGGGACTGATGCCTCCCGAGGCATCGGGACTCAGGTAACTGACGACGCAGCCCTCGCGCTCGAGCTGGCGGCAGGGATCGAGCACCGCCTTGTGCTCCGTGCGCGCGGTGATGAGGTGCGGAGCCACCGCGGCGGATCGGGCTCCGGACTGCGCGGCAGCGGCCCGCCCGCCCGCGGCCCGGTGGCCCCGCACCAGGCCCAGGATGGCCAGATTGTCCGCTTCGGTCGCGCCGGAGGTGTAGAACACGTCGGCGGCACGCGCGCCGATCAGCGCCGCCGTCTGCTGCCGCGCCGCGGCCACCCGCTCCCGCGCGGCGCGGCCGTAGGCGTGATTCGAGGCCGGGTTCCCGAACACGCCGCTGGCCGCCAGGCATTCGGCCATCCCGGCGGCGACGCGTGGATCGACGGGCGTCGTCGCCGCGTAGTCGAGGTAGATCGGCAGGGCCGCGCTCATGGCCCGGACACCGCTTCCCCCGCACGCCGGCGGCGCTGCTGCACCGAGGTGAGCAGGCCGCGCAGGATATTCACTTCGTTCCCGTCCAGCTCGGCGCGTTGCAGGAACCGGCGGATACGGTTCATGAGGTTGGTGCCCGCCTGCGTACGATCACGGAAATCGATCTGTTCGAGCACCATTTCGAGATGCCTGTAGAGCGCAGTCATGGCAGCCGGATCGGCCAGCGGCTGCTCGCGGCGTTGCACGACGGGCGCATTGCTGCGGGCGCGGAAAATCTCATAGGCCACCACCTGCACGGCCATGGCCAGGTTCAGCGAGGCGTAGGCGGCGCCGGTCGGGATGCGCAGCAGCGCGTGCGCCGGCGCCAGGTCCTCGTTGCTGAGCCCGCTGTGCTCGGCGCCGAACACGATGCCGACGGGGGACGTGGTGCTTTCCGCCACGGCGCGCGCGGCCGCCTCGCGCACGTCGAGCACGCGGTAATAGTGGTCCCGCTCCCGCGAGGTGCTGGCCAGCACCAGCCCGCAGCCCTCGAGCGCCTCGCCCAGCGTCGCACAGACGCGCGCGCCAGCCAGCAGGTCATCGGCACCGGAGGCGCGCGCCACGGCATCGGGGTGCGGAAACTGCCGCGGCCGCACCAGCGCCAGCTCGGCGAGCTCCATGTTTTTCATGGCACGCGCGGCGGCCCCGATATTGCCCGGATGCGAGGTGTCGACCAGGATGAAGCGGATCGGCGCTGCTGCCATTCCTGCTATTCTAGTCGACTATGCACCCCCTGCTGAATATCGCGGTGCGCGCCGCACGGCGCGCCGGAGAGGTCATCGCACGGAGCATTCCGCGCCTCGAGGGCATCGAAATCCACGCCAAGGACCGGCACGACTACGTCACCGAAGTCGATCGCGCCGCCGAGCGGGAGATCATCGCCATCGTCCGCCACCACTATCCCGAGCACGCCGTTCTGGCCGAGGAGAGTGGCGCCAGCGGCACGCATGAGACGCGCTGGATCATCGATCCGCTCGACGGCACCACCAATTTCCTGCACGGCTTTCCGGTCTACGCGGTGTCGATCGCCTGCGAGGTGCGCGGCCGCCTGGAAGTTGCCACCGTCTATGACGTGCTGCGCCAGGAGCTGTTCACGGCGACGCGCGGCGTGGGCGCACAGCTCGACGGCCGGAAGATCCGCGTGAGCGGCCGTCGCGGCTTCGATGGCGCATTGATCGCCACCGGTTTTCCGTTCCGCGCCAACGATGACCTGGACACCTACCTGGAGATGCTGCGCCTGGTGATGCCGCAGGTCGCCGGCGTGCGCCGCGCGGGTGCCGCCGCGCTCGACCTGGCCTACGTGGCGGCCGGACGCGTCGATGGCTTCTGGGAACTGGGGCTCAAGCCCTGGGATACGGCCGCGGGCACCCTGCTCGTCACGGAAGCCGGCGGCCACATCAGTGCCGTCAATGGCGATGAATACCAGCTCGGCGCCGATGTGTGCGCGGGCAGCCCGAAGATCCATGCGGCGATGGTTGCGACCTTCGCACCGCTCGTCGCCAGAGCCACTGACGGTGTAAAGTCGAGCGGCACCGTGACGGTCCGCGCGCCGGGAGAGAAGGCCAATGCATAAGCAGTTGCTGGCGACCAGGCCGATGCAGGACCTCGAGGCGGAGAACCGCAATACCAAGCTGAATCGCGGGGAGAACGCATGAGTCTGTTCCGCACCAAACCGATCGACGTCAACGCCAACACTGGACTGAAACGCTGCCTTGGCGCGTTTGACCTGACCATGCTCGGCATCGGCTGCATCATCGGCACCGGTATCTTCGTCCTTACAGGCGTGGTCGCCGCGCAGTACTCCGGCCCGGCCATCGTCTTATCGTTCGTCCTCTCCGGTATCGCCTGCGCGTTTGCGGCGTTGTGCTATGCCGAGCTCGCTGGCGCGATTGGCGGTGCCGGCAGCGCCTACGGCTATGCCTACTCCGGTATCGGCGAGCTGATCGCGTGGATCATCGGATGGGATCTCATCCTGGAATACGCCGTTGCCACCTCCACCGTGGCCATCGGTTGGTCCGGCTATTTCGGCAAGATTCTGGAACTGATCGGCGTGCACCTGCCTCACGCATTGACCAACGCCCCGCTCGACGGCGGCATCGCCAACGTGCCGGCCATGGTCATCGTATTGTTGTTGTCGTTGCTGCTGTCCATCGGCGTCAGCGAATCGGCCCGGTTCAATACGGTGATGGTGTTCGTAAAGCTTGCCGCGGTCTTCGTCTTCATCGGGGTTGCCGCGCCGCACGTCAATCCGGCGAATTGGCATCCATTCATCCCGGCGCAGGTCACGGACGCCGCCGGCCAGTCGCATTTCGGCATGAGCGGTATCCTGACCGGCGCTTCGCTCATCTTCTTCGCCTATATAGGCTTCGATGCCGTTTCCACCGCGGCGGAGGAAACGGTCAATCCGCAGCGCAATCTGCCGATCGGCATCATCGCTTCGCTGGTGATTTGCACGGTTCTTTACATCGTGGTGTCCGGCATCCTCACCGGCGTCGTGCATTACGACCACATAGACATCAAGGCGCCGATCGCCGATGCACTCAAGCAGCTCGGCATCGGCTGGGCGGAAGCCCTGATCTCGATCGGCGCGCTGGCCGGCATCACGACCGTCATGCTGGTGCTCTATTTCGGCCTGACCCGCGTGGTGCTGGCGATGTCACGGGACGGCCTGTTGCCCACGCCAATGGCCCAGGTCAATCCCAAAACCCAGACGCCGGTGCGCCTCATTCTGGGATCCGGCGTCGCCATTGCCCTGATAGCCGGCCTGTCGCCGATCGGCAAGGTGGCGCAGTTGGTCAACCTGGGCACGCTCTCTGCCTTCTTCCTGGTTTGCGCCAGCGTCATCGTGCTGCGCAGGACTCGACCGAATCTCAAACGCCCGTTCCGCACACCGTGGGTTCCGCTGGTACCCATCCTCGGGATGGGCTTCTGCGCATTCCTCATGACAGGACTGCCGGCGATCACCTGGGAAGCATTTTTCATCTGGTCCGGGGCGGGGCTCGCGATTTATTTTCTTTACTCGTACGGCCACAGCGTACTCGCCAAACAGAGCTGAGTAGGCGCCGGCACTCCAATGTGCGGATGACTACGAACATTCGAACGGCCACGCCTGCGGACGTACCGCAGATCCTGCGCTTCATCCGTGCGCTGGGTGAATATGAGCGCCTGACCCACGAGATCAGGGCCACGGAGCAGGCGCTCCACGCGACCCTGTTCGGCGAGCGCCGCTACGCCGAGGTGCTGCTGGCGCACTACGAAGGCCAGCCAGCCGCCTTTGCCCTGTACTTCCACAACTACTCCACTTTTCTGGCCAGGCCCGGGATCTACCTGGAGGACCTGTTCGTGGATCCGCCGTACCGCGGGCATGGCGTCGGCAAGGCGCTGTTGCAGGAGCTGGCCCGGATCACCGTGGAGCGCGAGTGCGGGCGGCTCGAATGGTCGGCGCTGGACTGGAACCGTCCGGCCATCGACTTCTACCTGCGGCTCGGTGCCGTGGAGATGAGCGAGTGGAGCCTCTACCGGCTGACCGGGGAGCCGCTGCGGCGGCTGGCCAGCCAGTAGTCGAGCTCGGTGGCCAGACGTCGCCGCCCTTCCGGTGCAGCCAGGATGTGACTTTCACCGCCACCACTGTAGGTGACGGCGCGGCGCAGTTTCGCGGTCCGCGTCACCAGCAGTACCAGGGTGTCTTTGGTGGCCTCGTTGTGATCGAACATCACTACATCCCGGCTGTTTTCCGCGCTGACATTGAAGGCATGAACTTCGACGCCCTGGCGCACAGCCAGCTGCCGGACCGCGAGACCCCCGACATGCGCTCCCAGTCCCAGTGCCTCGACGATATGGGGCGGCAGCCGGGCCTCTTTGCCCGTCCGCCCGGTCTCGGCAATCAGTGCGCCCAATTCGCCAGCGCCTGCCGCGGGCCCTGGAGTCGGGTGCGTCGAGGCCGCGGATGTTGCTGCACTCAGGCCGGTCGCGGCCGCGAGCAGCAATAGCGTCAACCAAAGCCTGTTTTTCATTTCCCGCTCCGGTGCCGCCGCGCGTCGAGGAGCTTGCGCAGCCGGATGTTGATCATCTCCACCAGCACCGAGAAGGCCATCGCAAAGTAGAGATAGCCCTTCGGAATATGGAAGTCCAGCCCTTCCCCGATCAGGGCCACACCGACCAGGATCAGGAAGGCGAGCGCCAGGATCTTGACGGTCGGATGGTCCTCGATGAAGGCCGAGATCGGCCCCGAGAGCCACATCATCACGAAGATGGAAGCGATGATGGCGGCGGCCATGATCGGCACCTGGTCCGGCCGCGCCAGGCCGACGGCGGTAAATACCGAATCGAGCGAGAAGACGATGTCGATCACGGCGATCTGCAGCACGATGGCGGTGAAATGGGCGAGCACACGCGCGGCTCGCTCGGCCGCCGCGCCCTCCAGGGTATGGTGGATCTCGAGCACGCTCTTGGCCAGCAGGAACAGGCCGCCGCCGCCGAGGATCAGGTCGCGGCCGGAGATCTGCTGCCCGAGCAGTTCGAACCAGGGCCGCGTCAGGCGCGTCAGCCAGATGATGGAAAACAGCAGCGCGAGGCGCGTGAACATGGCCAGCCCCAGGCCGACGACGCGCGCACGCGGCTGGCTGGCGGGCGGGAGCCGGCCCACCAGGATCGCCAGGAAGATGATGTTATCGATGCCGAGCACGATCTCGAGCACCGTGAGCGTCGCGAACGCCGCCCAGGTGCCCGGCTCGTTCAGCAGTTGCAGCATGCGCGCTCCGGTCTCGCCCCGGTGCTACCGGTCAGGGCAGTTCGTCGACCGGCTTTTTCACGGCCGAGGGCAGCAGGTGCTCGGCCTTCAGGCCACAGTCCAACGCGATGGCGCTGGAGATGTAGATCGAGGAATAGGTGCCGGCGACGATGCCGATGATCAGCGCCGCGGAGAAACCCTTGAGCGCCTGGCCGCCGAGCATATAGAGCGCCACCACGACAATGAGCGTCACGACCTTGGTCATGATGGTTCGGGACAGCGTCTGGTTGATCGACTGGTCGAGCACCGCGACCGGCTCCAGCCGGCGGCTGCCCTCGAAGCGTTCACGGATCCGGTCGAAGACCACGACGGTGTCATTCAGCGAATAGCCGATCACGGCCAGCATCGCCGACACCACCGGCAGGTCGAAGGAGGTGTGCCACAGCGAAAAGGCGCCCAGCACCAGGATCGGGTCGTGCAGCACCGCGAGAATCGCACCGAGCGAGAGGCGCCAGGTGTGAAAACGCACGGCGATGTAGATGAAGATCAGGGCCAGTGTCGCCGCGAGTGCCAGCACCGCGCCGCTCTTGAGTTCTTCCCCCACCTGCGGATACACCACCTCGAGACTGGATACCTCGGCGCGCGGATCGATCGCCTGCAGCACGCCCTCAACCCGGGCGCGGATCACGTCACTGGACTGGCCGGTCTGCGCCGGCAGGCGGATGGCGGCCTCGCGCGACGAGCCCAGGTACTGGACCTGCTCCTCGCGGAACCCGGCGCGCTCCAGCCCTGAGCGCAGCGTGTCGATATTCACGGCGTTGCTGAAGCTGGCCTGCGCCTGCACGCCGCCGGTGAATTCCACCGCCAGATTGAGACCGCGCACGAAAAAGGAGCCGATTGAGATCACCATCAGCGCGATCGACAAGCCGTACCACAGCTTGCGCGTCGACATGAAGGGAAAGTTCGTGGCCTTCCGGAAAAACTCCACGCTGCTCTCCTAGCCTATCGACAGGCGCGCGACCTTGCGGCGCCCGCCATACATGAGGGTGATCAACGCCCGGCTGCCCATGAGCGAAGTGAACATCGAGGTGAGGATGCCCAGCGTCAGCACGACCGCGAAGCCGCGGATCGCGCCGGCACCCACCACCCACAGCACCAGGCCGGCGATGAAGGCAGTGACGTTCGAATCCAGGATCGCCGAAAAGGCCTTGTCGAAGCCGGCGCGAATCGCCGCCTGCGGGGTCACACCGTTCCGCAATTCCTCGCGAATGCGCTCATAGATCAGTACGTTCGCGTCCACGGCGATACCGACCGTCAGAATGATGCCGGCGATGCCCGGCAGCGAGAGGGTCGCGCGCAGCATCGAGAGGAGCGCGGTCAGCAGCACCACGTTGGCCACCAGCACCAGGTTCGCGACCAGGCCGAAGCGCTGGTAGTACAGCGCCATGAAGGCGAAGACCGCGAGCATGCCGATCAGCAGCGCCTGCACGCCCTTGCGGATATTTTCGGCGCCGAGGCTGGGCCCGATGGTACTTTCTTGCACCGCAAAGATCGGCGCCGACAGCGAGCCGGAGCGCATCAGCAGGGCCAGCTCGCGCGCTTCCACCGCCGACAGGCCGGTAATGCGGAACTGGTTGCTGAGCACGGCGCGAATCGTCGCCAGGCTGATGATTTTCTCAGTGGTGACGTCGCGGGTGGTCTTCTGGCCCTCGATCACACGGGTCTCGCGGCTCTTTTCTATATAGACCACCGCCATGCGCCGGCCGACGTTGAGCCGGGTGTTGCGCAGCATGGAATCCCCGCCCTGGCCGTTGAGCGTGACGTTGACTTCGGGTCCCTCGTTGCCGTTGGTCGAGGTCGCATTGGTGAGCTGGTCGCCGGTGGCGATCAGCTCACGCTTGAGCAGCTTCGGGCTGCCTTCCATGATGTAGAGCTTGGAGCCGAGCGGCGCCCGGCCGCGCTGCTGCGCGTCGGCGGCGCTGTTCTGCGAATCCTCGAGGCGGAATTCGAGGGTCGCCACCTTGCCGAGGATGTCCTTGACCTCGGCGGAGTTCTGCACGCCCGGCAGCTGCACGTTGATGCGATCGATCCCCTGCTGCTTGACGATCGGCTCAGAGACACCCATCTCATTGACGCGATTGCGCAGCGTCGTGATGTTCTTCTGCAGCGCGTAGTCCTGGCGGGCACGCACCTGCGTTGGGCTCAGCTCCATGTCGATGGTCGGCCCGGCGGCATCGCTCCCGATGCTGAAGGTCAGGTCGGTGTTGCCCTTGCGCAGGGCGTCGCGCACCGCGCCCACATCGGCGCCCGCTGGGAGCGAGACACGCAGCGCGTTGGGAATCGTGCTCTTGCTGGAGGTATACGTGGTCACGTCGTTGAAGGGCAGATTGGCGCTGCTGAGGATGCGGCGGAACCCCTGGTCGTAGCTCTCCAGCAGCTGCGCGACCGCGCCGTTCACGTCCACCTGGTACAGCAGGTACAGGCCGCCGCGCAGATCCAGGCCCAGCGGCATGGGCCGTAGTCCGATGTGGCGCAACGTCTCCGGAGCCCGGGAGGCCGTGGTCAGAGCCGAAATGAAATCCGTGGCCAGGAATTCGTTGACCGCATCGCGCGCCTTGAGCTGATCGGCCACGCTGGCGAAGCGGACTATGAGCTTGCCCTCGTCCAGGTAGTCGCCTTGAAAAGCGGCCGTGTGCGCCGTGAGCGACTGCTCGACGGCCTGGCGGGCGAAATCATCCATGGGCGCGCGGTTCTTGCGCGCCACCTGCAGGGCCGGATCGGTGCCGAAGAAATTCGGCAAAGCGAGGATCAGGGCCAGGAGCGTGACCAGCGCGACGAGCGCGTATTTCCAGCGCGGGAATTCCAGCATGGCTAGACCTCAGGCGCCTTTCAGCGTGCCCTTGGGCATGAGCTGGGAAATCTGGCCGCGCTGCACATGGATGCGCACGCCTGCGGCGACTTCCAGGGTCACGAAGCTCTCGCCCACCTCGGTGATGCGCCCGAGGATGCCGCCGCTGGTGACCACTTCGTCTCCCGAGGCGAGCTTGGACAGCATCGCCTGCTGCTCCTTCATGCGTTTCTGCTGCGGGCGGATCAGCATGAAGTAGAAGATCGCCACGAATACGACCAGGATCAGGATCTGGCTGAGTCCGCCGCCCGAGGACGGGGTGGCCGCTTGCGCGTATGCCGGTGAGATCAGGAAGTTCATGAGCAGCCCCTTCGGCTGGGTGCGAAAAAGGGCGGCATTATGCCATAGCTGCGGGGCTGCGCCGTGGAATCGCCAAAATCCGGGCGGCAAGCTGGGCCAGGGTGCCCGCGGCAATACTGGCGCGGATCCGGCGCATCAGCTCCAGATAGAAGTGCAGGTTATGAATCGTGCCCAGCCGCACGCCGAGTATCTCGCCGCACCGGTCCAGGTGGCGCAGGTACGCTCGCGAGTAGCGCTGGCAGGTGCTGCAGCTGCAGTCCGGGTCGAGCGGCCCTGTGTCCTGCTGATAACAGGCATTGCGGATGTTGACGATGCCCTGGGAAGTGAACAGGTGCCCGTTGCGGGCGTGGCGCGTCGGCATCACGCAATCGAACAGGTCGACGCCACGCTGCACGGCGGCCACGATGTCATGCGGATAGCCGACACCCATCAGGTAGCGCGGACTCCGGTGCGGCATCAGCGGCAGCGTGTACTCGAGCACCCGCAGCCGCTCGGCTTCCGGCTCGCCCACCGCCAGGCCGCCGATGGCGAGCCCGGCCCAGTCGCGCCGGCTCAAGGCCTCGAGCGATGCGCTGCGGAGCGAGGTGTGCACGCCGCCCTGGACGATCCCGAACAGCTGCCCCGGGGGCGCGTCGCGGTAGTAATGAGCGTAACTGCGCTCCGCCCAGCGCATCGATCGTTCCATGGATTCGCGCGCCTGCGCCTCGGTGGCCGGATAGGCCGTGCAGTCGTCAAAGGCCATGGCGATGTCCGAGCACAGCAGGCGCTGGACCTCGACGGAGTCCTCCGGGCTCATCTGCACCTCGCTCCCGTCCACCGGCGAGCGGAAGCGCACGCCCGCTTCGCTGATCTGCCGCAGGGCGGCCAGACTGAAGACCTGGAAACCGCCCGAGTCCGTGAGTATCGGGCGCGTCCAGCCCATGAAGCCGTGCAGGCCGTCGCGATGGAGCCCGACGATCTGCGCTCCCGGACGGAGCGCCAGATGGAAGGTGTTGCCGAGCACGATCTGCGCGCCGAGCGCCTCGAGCTCCTCGGGCGCCATCGCCTTGACCGTGCCATAGGTGCCCACCGGCATGAACGCCGGCGTCTCGACCACACCGTGCGGCAGATGCAGGCGTGCGCAGCGTGCCGCACCGTCGGAGTGCAGCAGTTCGAATCGCAATGTCATGGGCGCGCAGCCGGCGCCGGCCAGACCAGCATGGCGTCACCATAGCTGAAGAAGCGGTAGCGCTGCGCGACGGCGTGAGCGTAGGCAGCGAGCACGGCCTCGCGCCCGGCGAAGGCCGCCACCAGCATCAGGAGCGTCGAGCCGGGCAGATGGAAATTGGTGACGAGCCCGTCGATCGCCCGGAAGACGAATCCCGGACGAATGAACAGGCGGGTGTCCCCGCGGGCCGCGCCCGTGGCCACGGTCGATTCCAGCGCACGCGCCACCGTGGTCCCCACGGCAATCACGCGCCCGCCGGCCGCCCGGGTCGTCTCGATCGCTCCCAGCGCCTCAGCCGGCACGGAGTACCATTCCGCATGCAGCACCTGGCCCTCGAGCTGCTCCGCGCGCAGCGGCTGGAACGTGCCGGCGCCCACGTGCAGCGTCACCGTGGCACGAGCGATGCCGCACGCCGACAGCGCCGCCAGCAACTCGGCGTCAAAATGCAGGCTGGCCGTGGGGGCCGCCACGGCGCCGGGCACCTGCGCGAACAGGCTCTGATAGCGCTCCCGGTCGAGGGCATCAGGCGCGCGCGCAATGTAGGGCGGGAGCGGTACCGTGCCGTAGCGCTCGAAGAATTCCACGGCCGGCTCGGGCAGCAGAAGTTCCCACAGATCCTCCTGGCGCCCCTGCAGCCGCAGCGGGCCGCCGGCGGTCGCGAGCGTCTCGCCGGCACGCAGCGAATTGCTCGCACGCAGCTGCGCCAGGGCGCCGTTGCCCTCGAGCGGGCGCTCCAGAAAGACTTCGACGCGGCCGCCGGTTGCGCGCCGCGCCGCCAGCCGTGCCGGCAATACCCGCGTGTCGTTGAAAACCAGCAGGTCGCCGCGTTGTAGCAACTCGGGCAGCTCAAAGGCCTGCCGGTCGGTCAGGGCGCCGCTGCCGCCTTCCAGGACCAGCAGACGGCTGGCTGAACGCCGTGCGAGGGGGGTCTGCGCGATCAGCTCGTTCGGCAGGGGGTAGGTGAAATCGCTGCGCCGCATGAGCTGCCGCGTACTCTTTGAGCAATCCCGGTGGTGGCCTCGCTCGGAGTCGAACCGAGATGGGCAAGCCCGGTCGATTTTGAGTCGACTGCGTCTACCAGTTCCGCCACGAGGCCGTGCGCGATGCGAGTACGATACCCGAATCACCCGATTGCAGGCCACTCCAGCCCGTCATGAAATTCTGCTCGAACTGCGGCCAGCCCGTGAAATACCTCATTCCCGCGGGCGACCAGCTGCCGCGCGCGGTGTGCGCGGCCTGCGGCACCGTGCATTACGAGAATCCGCGCGTCGTCGCGGGCTGCGTGCCCGAGTGGCGCGGCCAGGTGCTGCTGTGCCGCCGGGCGATCGAGCCGCGCCGCGGTTACTGGACCGCACCGGCCGGCTTTCTGGAAATCGGCGAGTCGATCCATGCCGCCGCACTGCGCGAAACGGCGGAGGAAGCGCTCGCCGAAGTCACGATCGGCTCGCTCCTCAGCGTCGTGAACGTGCTGCATGCCGCGCAGGTCCACATCATGTTTCGCGCCCGCATGGTCTCTGAGCGCCATGGCGCGGGCGTTGAGAGCCTCGAGACGAAGCTGTACACGGAGCAACAGGTGCCCTGGGAGGAGATCGCCTTCGAAAGCGTGCATTTCTCGTTGGAGCGCTATTTCACCGATCGGCGCGAGGGCGCGGAGCGCCAGCATTTCCACGATATCCTGAAGCCGCGCCCGCGCTGATCCGTCGCGCCCGCCGTGATCAGCTCATGCAGGTTTGGTGCTTGCACTGGCGGGCGGGTTTGGCAGAATACGGCGGCCGCGCGGGCGCCCACACCCTCCCGGACCGGAGCCTCAATGACCTTTGTCGTCACTGAAAACTGCATCAAGTGCAAGTACATGGATTGCGTCGAGGTCTGCCCTGTCGACTGCTTTCACGTCGGCCCGAATTTCCTGGTCATAGATCCGGATGAATGCATCGACTGCACCCTGTGCGAGCCGGAATGCCCGGTCGAGGCCATCTTTTCGGAGGAGGAGCTGCCGGCGGGCCAGGAGCAGTTTACGGCCCTGAATGCCGAACTGGCGAAGCAGTGGCCGGTGATTTCAGAGCGCGGCACGCCCCCGGCCGACGCCAAGGAATGGGAAGGAAAACCCGGCAAGCTCCAGCTGCTGGAGCGTTAGAGGCTCAACCCTGGCCGGGCCGCGCTTCCTGCTGCAGTTCCTGCACCAGCTCGTCGGGCGGCGCATAGCCGGGCAATAATTCTCCCGACTCGGTGACGATACCGGGCGTGCCGACGAGGCCGATGGCACGGCCCAGCTCGTACTGTTCCGCGACCGGATTGGGCTTGCACGCCGCCGTCGTAAGCGCCACGCCGAGCTTGGCCTGCGTCAGGGCCGCGCGGCGATCGGGCGAACACCACACCTGCTCGGCCTTCGACCAGCTCTCGGTGTTCGGGCCGGTGCGCGGAAAGGACAGGTAGCGCACCTTCACGCCCAGCCGGTTGTATTCCGCGATCTGCTTGTGCAGGGCGCGGCAGTAGCTGCAATCGACGTCAGTGAACACGGTGATGGTGTATTTCGTCGTCTGCGGCGCAAACACCACCATCGAGGATTCCGGCTCGGCGCTGATCAGGGCCAGGCGCAACTCGCGGCGGCGCACGTCGCTGAGGTTGTTCCGGTCGGCCATGCGGTACAGATCGCCCACGAAGCCATAGCGCCCGTCGGCGGTCACATAGAGGAGCTCGGCGCCGTGGCTGTATTCGTAAATGCCGGACACCGGCGTGGTGCGCAGTTCACTCGCCTTGGCTCCCGGAATACGCGCCGCAACGGCCGCCAGCTCCGCCTCGAGCGGCGTGAGGGCGGGGGACGCGCTCGGCGCGGCCTGCGGCGAGGCGCCCGCCGGCGCGGGGAGCGGTGCCGCGTCCAGCGCCAGGGCGATCACCCCGAGGACGGCGGCCAGCGGCAGGAGCCATCGATTGCGTGTTTGCATGAGCTGGAGTTTAACAGAGGGGGCCGGTACCGGCGCGATTCCGCCCTGCCCCGGCGGCCCCGGCGGCCCTGGATTCAGCCGCGCGGGTGGTGTTCGGTATGAACCTCTTTCAAGCGCTCGCGTGCCACGTGCGTGTAGATCTGCGTGGTGGACAGGTCGCTGTGCCCGAGCAGCATCTGCACCACGCGCAGGTCGGCGCCGTGATTGAGCAGGTGCGTGGCAAAGGCGTGGCGCAGCGTATGGGGCGACAGGTCATGATTGACGCTCGCCTTGCGGGCGTAGCGCTTGATGATGTGCCAGAAGGCCTGGCGCGTCATGCGGTCGCCGCGCCGCGTCGGGAACAGATAATCGGTGGTGCGATCGAGCAGGATCTCGGCGCGGGGATTGCCGAGGAAGGCGGTCAGCCAGCGCACGGCCTCCTCGCCCAGCGGAATCAGGCGCTCGCGATTGCCCTTGCCCAGCACTCGCAGCACACCCTGCGTCGTGTTCACCTGGTCGACGCGCAGGCTGACGAGCTCCGAGACCCGCAGTCCCGTCGCGTACAGCACCTCGAGCATGGTGCGATCGCGATTGCCGAGCGGATCGCCCACGGTGGGCGCCATCAGGAGGGATTCGACCTCGGCCTCGGTCAGTGATTTCGGCAGCGAGCGGCCGATGCGCGGCATGGCGATCTGCGCAGTCGGATCCTCGCGCACGGCGCCCTCGCGCATCAGGTAGCGGAAAAAGCGGCGAAACGACGACAATTGCCGGGCGGTCGAGCGCGGACGCGAACCACCGGCGGCGCGTGCGGCAATGAAGGCGAGCAGATCGGCGCGAGCAGTCCGCGACAGGGAAATATTGCGCAGGGCGAGCCAGCGCGACAGCGCCACGAGGTCGGCGCGGTAGGCCGCCAGGGTATTGGCGGACAATCCACGCTCCATCCATACGGCGTCGAGAAAGCGGCCGATGACCGGGTCGACGATCTCGGGGACCGACTCTTTGGTTACGGTGGCGTTTCTGCTCAATGCGGTGGCCTGCGCGAAGGGGGATTGCCTCGACCGCCAGTATGCAAAGCCGGCATGGTCGGGCGATGTGACGGGACTCACAACCGCGCGAACCGTTACCATACGGAGAACTGGGTCACATTGCCAAGGCCCGAAATGCCGCAAAACGATGCGCCGGATGCCCCGGCGCGGCCCGCCAGACCCCGCCGCTGGCTCCAGCCCCTGCGTCTGCTGTACACCCTGTACGCGGCGACGGTATTCATGACCCTGGCGCTGGCCTCCCTCCCCCTGCTGGTGATCCTGCCGGCCCTGGGCACGCGCCGCCGCCTGACCCGCTGGGTCGGGCGCAGCGTCCTGACGCTGATGGGCATGCCGCTGAGGGTGCATTTCTGCGGGCCGCTGCCCGATCCCTGCATCGTCGTCGCCAACCATTGCAGCTATCTGGACGGCGTGGTGCTCACGGCCGCGCTGCCGCCGCGCTTCGGCTTCGTCATCAAGCGGGAGATGAGTTCCGTGCCGCTGGCGGGCCTGCTCTTGACCCGTATCGGCTCGTGGCCCGCGACAATCGTGCCGGCAGCGCACGCGATGCCCTGCGCCTGATGCGCAGCGCCGCCCGCGGCCGCTCCCTCGCCTTCTTCCCTGAGGGCACTTTCGGCCCCGATCCGGGGCTGCTGCGTTTCCACACTGGTGCCTTCGCGGCCGCCGAACGCGCCGGCATGCCCGTCGTGCCGCTGGTCATCCGTGGCACGCGCCACTGCCTGCCGCCCGAGACCTTCCTGGCCCGTCCGGGCCGCATCGAGGTGCAGATGCTCGAGCCCATGCAGCCGCACTGGGGCCGCACTGACGGCGCCGCGGCCTTGCGTGACGCGGCACGCGCGGCCATCCTTGCCGCACTGGGCGAAGGAACGCGAGTGCCGCGAAGCTGATCGCGAGTGCCGCGAACCGGGGCGCGAACGGGGCGGACCTGACCACGGGCGCCGCCGATGGCAGCGTGAACAGCGGCACGGAGAGGGCAGTGATGGGCGAGCGGGACATCATGAATTATGACGTGGCAATCATCGGCGCCGGTCCGGCGGGCCTCGCCTGTGCGCTGCGCCTGCGCCAGCTGCAGCCGGAGCGATCGGTCTGCGTGATCGAAAAGGCGGCCAGCCTCGGGGCGCATTCCATCTCAGGTGCCGTGCTCGACCCCGTTGCGCTCGACGCGCTGGTCCCGGACTGGCGCGGGACGCCACCGCCGACCTGCGTCCCGGTGCAGCGGGACGAATTCCGGTTCCTCACGCAGCGGCGCAGCATCCGCCTGCCCACGCCGCCGCAGCAGCGCAACCATGGCAATTTCATCGTCTCGCTCTCGCAGCTCGTTCCCTGGCTGGGCAGCAGGGCCGAGGCGGCCGGTGCGGACATATTCACCGGCTTCGCCGCCGACAGCGCGCTCATCGACCCGGCCGGCACCGTCACCGGCGTGCGCCTCGGCGATGCCGGCCGGCTGCGCGACGGCACTGAGGGCGCCAATTTCACGCTGGGTGCCGAGATCCATGCGCCGATCACGGTGCTCGCGGAGGGCTGCCGTGGGAGCCTGGCCAAGCAGCTCATCGCCCGCTTCCGCCTCGATGCGGATCGCTCGCCGCCAACGTTTGCGCTCGGGCTCAAGGAACTGTGGCAGCTGCCCGCGGGCCGCGCGAGCGCGGGCCTGGTGCAGCACACGATAGGCTGGCCCATGCCGGGCGACACCTTCGGCGGCGGCTTTATCTACCATCTCGGGCAGGATCGCGTATTCGTCGGTCTGGTCGTCGGCCTCGATTACCGGGACCCGCTGTTCCAGCCTTTCGAAGCCTTTCGCCGCTTCAAGAGCCACCCCGCGACGCGCGCACTGCTGGAGGGCGGCGAGCCGCTCGCCTACGGCGCCCGCGCCATTGCTGCCGGTGGCGCGCAGGCCCTGCCCTGCATGGAAATGCCCGGTGCGCTGCTGATCGGCGATGCGGCCGGCACGCTGGATGCCGCACGCATCAAGGGCATCCACCAGGCGATGCGCTCCGGCATGCTCGCCGCGCAGCATCTGGCGGCCCACGCGAGCGTCCAGGGCTTCGATGCGGCCTGGCGGGCTTCCCCGGGTGGCCGCGCGCTGCAGGCGGTGCGCAACATCAAGCCCGGATTTAAACGCGGGCTGTGGTGGGGGCTGGCCAACGCCGCACTGGAAACCGCCCTGGGCGGGCACACGCCCTGGACTTTGCAGCACGTGGCCAACGACCGCACGCTGCGCCGGCTTGATCAGCAGGCACCGGGTGCGGGGGGGCAGAGTCCGCTCCCGCAAGCCGCGCTCCCCGAGAGCACGCTCCCGCCGCGCGATCGCACCGCTGCGGTCTACCTGGCCTCCACCGCGCATGACGAGCAGCAACCCGTGCACCTGCACGTCGCCGACACCAGCGTCTGCGCCGAGCAGTGCGCGCGCGAGTATGGCAACCCCTGTACGCGCTTCTGCCCGGCCGCCGTCTACGAGATCCTCACCGACGAGGCCGGCAAGCGCCGCCTGCAGATCAACGCGGCCAACTGCGTGCATTGCAAGGCCTGCGACATCAAGGACCCCTACCGTCTCATCACCTGGACGACACCCGAGGGCGGGTCTGGTCCGAACTACCAGAATCTTTGACGGGCGCGCTGATGCACGAGCCTGCGGCGAGTGGCGAAGGGCTGCCTGGGCGCTATGAGCGCGAACTGCGCGGGCGAAATTGGCGCGGCGATCCCGCCCAGCTGGCGGCGGTGACGCGGCTGGAGCGGCTCCGCGGCGAGCTGCTGGCCCGGCGCGGCGAATCCGGTGCGGCCCGCCGCCTGCTCCGGCGGTTCTGGCCACGGGCCCCGCAGGCCGCGCCGCGCGGGCTGTACCTGTGGGGTGGCGTCGGGCGCGGCAAGACCTGGCTGATGGATCTGTTCTACGACAGCCTCGCGCCGCTGGCGCGCCGCCGCAGCCATTTTCATCAGCTGATGCGCAGTGTCCACACCGGGCTCGCGGCGGTCCCCCGGCATCAGGATCCGCTGCAGCTGGTGGCGCGGCGCATGGCGCGCCGCGCCTGCCTGTGGTGCATCGACGAACTGCACGTCATCGATATTGCCGATGCCATGCTGCTCGGCAGGCTGTTCGAGGCGCTCCTGGACCAGGGCGTCTCGCTCGTGATGACCTCGAATACGCCACCGGCGGAGCTGTATCGCGACGGCCTGCAGCGCGCACGTTTCCTGCCGGCGATCGCGCTGCTGGAAAACCGCCTCGATGTCCTGCAGGTCGACGGCGGCACCGACTACCGCCTGCGCCAGCTGCGCCAGGCACCGATCTACCTGCCGGCCGAGGAGGCCGCTACACGCGGAAAACTTGCGGCCCTGTTCGAGGAGCTGGCCGGCACGCGCACCGAGAGCGAACGCCACCTGCTCCTCAATGGCCGCACGCTCCACGCCGCACGGCGCGCGGGCGACATCGTCTGGTTCACCTTCGCCAGTCTTTGCCAGGGTGCGCGCAGCGCGGCGGACTACGCCGAGCTGGCGGAGGAATTTCATACCGTATTCCTGACCGAGATCCCGCTGCTGGGCACGGCGCAGGATGACGCCGCGCGGCGTTTCATCGCACTCGTCGATGCCTGCTACGACCAGGGCGTCAAGCTCGTCGTCTCGGCGGCTGCCGCCCCCGCGCAGCTCTACCAGGGCGAGCGCCTGGGCTTCGAGTTTCGCCGTACCAGCAGTCGCCTGGTGGAGATGCAAAGCGAGGAATACCTCGCCCGGGCCCACGCCGGAACTGGATTAAGTTAAAGTAATTTCATAATATTGCACGCACAATATTTCCGCTCTAAACTATTCGGGGAGGAGACTGTGTGCTGAAAGAGCAATTCCAGGCGATTCTCGCCGGCCTGAGCCGCATTGAAGCCCGCGGGCTGCCGGTTCCCATTGCCGACATCATGCTGTTTCGCACGCTGGTGCTGCTGGGCCGGGCACTGGCCCAGCTGGCGGACGAGGCGATGCGCCCCAGCGGCCTCGGCGAAGCGGAATTCCGGGTCCTGATGATGCTGTACTCGCAACCCGACGGCGTCGGGCACCCCGGGGAGCTGTGCCCGGGGTCGGGCCAGAGTCCGGCCAACATGAGCCGGATCACCGATACGCTCGTCGCCCTCGACATGATCACCCGCGTAGCGAGCGCGGAGGATCGGCGGCGCATGGTCCTGCGCGTCACGCCGCGCGGTGCGGCCTTCGCGCGCGAGTTCGTCCCCGCGGCGTTCGCACCGATCCGGAAATTATTCGCCTCCCTCTCCGATCCTGCGCGCACGCAATTGCTCACGAGTCTCGGGGAAATCGCGGCGGCCTATGACGCCCACACGCTGGCAACGATGAACGGAACCGCGGAAACAGCGCCTGGGGTCGCGCCGGCGTGAGGCGCGCGGCGCTGCGGCTGCTGCATCTGGCCGGTGCGCTGTGCCTCGCCGCCTGCGCCGGACTGCCACCGCGAGCTGCGGCCCCACAGCTGCCCACCGCGGCGCCCCTGTCGACGTCCGCCGATGCGGCCCCCTGGCCGCGACCGGACTGGTGGCAGGCGTTCGGCGATGCGACGCTCGACGGGCTGGTGGACCGGGCGTTGGCCAATTCACCGAGCCTGGCCACGGCGCAGGCGCGGCTCGACGCCGCACGCTCCGCGGTGGATGCCACCCTGGCCGGATACCGCGCGCGGCTCAGCGCCGAGGGCGATGCCAGCCGCCAGCGGCTGAGCGACAACGGGCTGTTCCCGCCCAAGTTTCTGGGTTTCAACTGGTACAACCAGTTTGATCTGGGCCTGCAGGCCAGCTACTCGCTCGGCAAGGCGCCCCGCCGCCGCAGCGCCACCCTGGCCAGGATCGACGAGCAGCATGCTGCCGCCGCAGAGCGCGATGCGGTCGCCCTCGCGCTCGCCGGAGACGTCGTCCAGACCTACTACGGCTGGCAAAGCGACCAGGCACGCCTGGATCTGGCCGTGCAAAGCGTGGCCGCCGCCACGCAGCAGGAATCGATCGCCGCGGCGCGCATCGACGCCGGCATCGCCAGAGACGAGGAATCGCAGCAGGCGGAACTGGCACTGCTCGGTGCGCGCGACAACCAGCGCGAGATGGAGATTTCCGCGCAGCTGCGGCTGATCACGCTGGCGGCCCTGCTGGGCGATGCCCCGGCCGATCTGCCGGCCATCAGGGTGCAGCCTTGGCCGGCACTGCAGACCGGATTGCCGGAAGACGCCAGGCTCGATCTGCTCGCCCGGCGACCGGATATCGCCGCGGCGCGCTGGCAGGTCGAGGCGGCGCTGCAGCAGCGGGAGGTCGCGCGCAGTGATTTCTATCCCGACGTGAGTTTCAAGGCCCTGCTGGGCGTCACCAGCCGGGACCTCAGCGTGCTGCTGGAATCGGGCAGCGCGGCCCACGCGATCGGCGCGGCCGTGCACCTGCCCCTGTTTGACGGCGGCGCGCTGCGCGCCGCCTACGCCCACAGCAATGCCGAGCTGGACGCCGCCGTCGCCGGCTATCGCGCCGCCGTGATCGCGGCGGCGCGTGCGGTCAATGCACAGCTCGCCGCCCGCACCACCCTCGAGCAGGAGGCCGCGCTGCGTGAGCAGGCGGTGCTCACCGCCGATGCGCTGCGCACCAGTGCCGCGGCACGCGCGGCCGCCGGTCTCAGCGACGAGCGCCCGGTGATCAACGCCGCCCTGCAGTCGCTGGCGCTGCGCGATGCGGCGGCACAAGTGCAGCTGGCGCGCCTGAACGCCGAACTGGAACTGATACGCGCCCTCGGTGGCGGTTACCGGATGGAATCACAGTCATGAACGATCCCGCAGCAGGCCAGACAATCGGCAGTCCGCGTCGCCGCAAATTCCTGCAAATCATCGGCGCGGTCTTTGCCACCCTGGCGCTGGCGTGGCTGATCTACTGGCTGCTGGTGCTTTCGCAGCGCCAGACCACCAACGACGCCTACGTGGTGGGCGACCAGGTCGGGGTGGCGGCGCAGACGGGTGGCACGGTCATCGATGTGCTGGCCGAGGAGACGCAACGCGTCGAGGGTGGCCAGGTGCTGGTGCGGCTCGACCCGACCGACAGCCAGGTCGCGCTGGCGCACGCGGCCAGCACTCTCGCCCTGTCGGTGCGGCAGGTCCGCCAGCAATCCGCGGCGGCCGGACAGAGCGACGCGAACATCGTCAGCCGCCAGCTCGACCTGCAGTGGGCCGAGTCCGAACTGGCGCGGCGCGAACCGCTGCTGGCGCTGCACGCCATCGCTCCGGAGGAGCTGCGCGAAGTCGAGACCAAGGTGGCGCTGGCCCGGGCCGCGCTGCAGGCGGCGCAGCGCCAGTCCCGCGCGGCGCACGCCCTCGTCGAAGGTGTGCCGGCCGAGCAGAATCCGGCGGTCCAGGAAGCACGCGCCGCCTACCTGCAGGCCTGGATCGCGGCGAGCCGCGCCACCGTGCGCGCGCCCGTGGCCGGCTACGTCGCGCGCCGCAACGTCCAGGCCGGACAGCCGGTGATTGCGGGGCAGTCGCTGTTCACGATCGTGCCGCTCGACAGGCTCTGGGTCGAGGCCAATTTCAAGGAAGGGCAATTGCGCGCACTGCGTATCGGCCAGCCGGTGCGCATCAATGCCGATCTGTACGGCGGTGCCGTGGAGTATCACGGCCGGATTGCCGGCGTCGGTGTCGGTACGGGCGCCGCGTTTTCGCTGCTGCCGGCGCAGAATGCCTCCGGCAACTGGATCAAGGTCGTGCAGCGCGTGCCCGTGCGCATCGCGCTCCAGGCGGACGAGCTGGTCAGCCATCCGCTGCGCATCGGGCTGTCCACCACGGTGAACGTGGACACGAAGGACCGGAGTGGCGCAACGCTGGCCGCGGCCCCGGACACACGCGCCATCGCCAGCACCGCGATCTATGCCGCCGAGCTGCAGGCCGCCGAACAGTCGGCCGACGCGGTGATTCGCGGCGAGCCGCTGCGCCGCCCATGAGCGAGGCGGCGCCGCCGCGTCGCCTCGAGCTGCCGCTGCTGCACGGCTCGGAGCTGCTGCTGGTGACGATCGCCATCAGTCTGGCGACGTTCATGGAAGTGCTCGACATCACCATCGTCAACGTCTCGGTGCCGGCGATCTCCGGGACGCTGGGGGTGAGTCCCAACGAAGGCACCTGGACCATCACGTCCTATTCCATGGCGGCGGCGATCATGCAGCCGCTCACCGGCTGGCTGGGACGGCGCTTCGGGGAGGTCCGCACCTTTGCGGTGTCGACTCTGCTGTTCGTACTGTTCTCGGCCCTGTGCGGTCTTGCCACCAGCATGCCCATGCTGGTGTTTTTCCGCCTGATGCAGGGCGCGGTGTCGGGCCCGATGGCGCCGATGGCGCAATCGCTCCTGCTGCGCAGCCACCGCCCGGAGAAACGCGGCATGGCCATGGGCATCTGGGGCATGGTGGTCGTCGTGGCGCCGATCTTCGGCCCGATACTCGGTGGCTGGATCACGGACAATCTTTCCTGGCCCTGGCTGTTCTACATCAATGTGCCGGTGGGCCTGATCGCGAGCATCACCGTCTGGGGACTGCTGCGGCGGCGGGAAACGGAGCGGCAGCGGGTACCGGTGGATATCACCGGGATGCTGCTGCTGTTCACCGGCGTGGGCGCGCTGCAGTTCATGCTCGACAATGGCAACGACAAGGACTGGTTCGGCTCGCCCCTGATCGTGGCCGCGGCCATCGTCGCGGTGGTCTGCATCGCGCTGCTGATTGCCTGGGAGCTCACCGATGCACATCCGGTCGTGGATCTGCACCTGTTCAGGCTCAGGAATTTCAACGTCGGCGCGTCCGTGACCTGCCTCGGGTTTGCGGCCTTCATGGGCTCGACCGTGACGATCCCGCTGTTCCTGCAGCTCACGGCGGGCTACACCGCCACCTGGGCCGGACTGGCGATGGCGCCGGTCGGCATCATGGCCCTGTTCCTGATGCCGCTCGTCGGCGCCAACCTGCAGCGGATCAACATCCGCGTGGCCGCCTGCTTCGGCCTGTCGGTGCTGGCAATCTGCATGTACTGGTACAGCCGCCTCAACCCCACCGCGAGTTTCCTGCAGATGAGCGAGCCGCGCATTTTCCAGGGCATCGGCCTCGCCTTCTTCTTCATGCCGCTGCAGCAGATCATGCTCTCCGACGTGGACTCGGCGCACCTGGCCGCGGCCGCGGGCGTGTCGAACTTCCTGCGCAACATCGCCGGCTCCTTCGGCACCGCCGCCAGCATCTGGCTGTGGAGCGCGCGCACCGACTTCCACCGCACCATGCTCGCGCAGCACGTGACGGCGGGCACGGCCTGGAACGACTGGTCCGGTTCGCTCAGCGCCGTCGGCGTGGACAGCGCCCGCGCGCTCGCCTACACCGACAACATCGTGTCCCTGCAGGCCCGCACTCTGGGCGCCAACGATGTGTTCCTCGCCTTCGCCGTGTTCACGCTCGTCGCGCTGCCGATCGTATGGCTGGCGCGCCCACCCTTCAAGGGCCTGAGCCGCGGCGGCGCGCACTGATCCTCCGCCGAGCAGTAGTGTTAGGATTCGCGGATGCTCCGGTCCGCCGCCGCCTCCGCGACAGTCAATCGCCAACCGCAACTCACCGCGCGACTGCTGCGGGCCTGGCGCGCGGATCTGCCGGCAGCGCATCGGGTCGCCGCCGGCGCGATCGCCCTGCGCGCCGCGGCGGCGGCGCAACTGCGTTTCGGCCGGCGCCGCGCCCCGCGCGAAACCCTGCTGCGTGTCAGCAACCCGCGCCCCGAGGACACGCCGGACGGTAGTTACTCGGTGGTCGAACTGATCACCGACGACATGCCCTTCCTCGTCGACACGCTCACCATGTCGCTGGCCGAGACGGGCCACGCCGTGCAGCTCATCGCCCATCCGATCCTGCAGGTGGTGCGCGGCCGCAGCGGCCGGCTGCTGCATGTGGGCGGACGGCGTGCGGCGCAGAAGCCGCGCAATGAGTCCTGGCAGTACCTGCGCATCGACCGCATCGCCGACGAGCAGGAGCGCGGCGCGCTGCGCGCGCGGCTGCTGGCGGCGCTCGCCGACGTGCGCAGCGCCTGCGAAGACTGGCAGGCCATGCGGCGCACGGCGCGCGAGCTGTGCCGGCCGCTCACCCAGCGAGCCTTGCCGCTGGCGCCCGGCATTGCCGCCGAAGCCGCGGCACTGCTGGCCTACATGGAAGACAATCATTTCACCTTCCTGGGCTGCCAGCGCTACCGTCTGCGGCGTGGCACGCGCCTCGAGGCCGTGGCTGGCAGCGGGCTGGGCATCCTGCGCAGCGGGCGGCGCGGACGCGCGCACGCTGCCGAGCCCACCATCCAGCCGGGCCGGCGCGAAGTGCTCGCCATCTCGAAATCGGACCGGCGCTCGCGCGTACATCGTCCCGGCTACCTCGACTGCGTGGCGGTCCGGGACTTCGACCGGCGCGGGCGCCTGGTCGGCGAGACGCAGTTCCTGGGACTGTGGACGTCGAACACCTACCACGCCGATCTGCGCACCGTGCCGCTGCTGCGGCTCAAGGTGGCGCGCGTGATCGCCGGCTTCCAGTTCCGTGCATCAAGCCACGACGCCAAGCGCCTGGTCAGCATCCTTGACGGCCTGCCGCGCGACGAGCTGTTCCAGGCCTCGGTCGCCGAGCTGCGGCAGTGCGCGCGCGCCGTACTCGAACTGCACGAGCGTGCGCGCGGCGTCTGCCTGGTGCTGCGCCGCGATCCGTTGCGACGCTTCTGGTCCTGCCTCGTCTACCTCGGACGCGAACGCCTCGACAACGACGCATTTCGCCGCCTTGAGCAGGTCTTGCGCCGCGCGCTCGGCGGAGGCCAGCTCGACTCCTCGCTCGCCGTGGGCGACGCGCCGCTGGCGCAGGTGCACGTCACGGTGCGGATCACAGCCGGTGACAGCACGACGGTGAACCGGCGCGCCCTGGAGCGCGAACTCAACGAGGCGATGGTCACCTGGCGCGACCGGCTGCGGCTGGCGCTGCGGGCCCGGCACGACGAGACCACGGCCACGACGCTCGAGCGGCGTTACGGGCAGGCGTTTCCCGCCGCCTACCGCCAGGACGTGGCGCCTGCGTTGGCGGTGCAGGACATCGCGGACTTCGACGGCGCTGCCGCCGCCGGCGCCGGCCTGCTGCGCCTGCAGCCCCCGGAGAGCGCGGCGCAGGGGCACACGCACCTGCGGCTGCTCCGTTATGGCGAGCCGCTGGCCATATCGGAGGCACTGCCGATCCTGGAGAGCTTCGGGCTGCGCGTGATCGCCGAACGCCCCTACGAACTGCGCGCGCTCGAGGGGCGCACGGCCTGGGTGCAGGATTTCGAGCTCGAGGCCGTGCCCCTGCACGCGACGGACCCGGCCGCCCTCGAGGCGCAGCTGAACATCGCCTACACCGCCATCCTCGCCGGTGAGCTCGACAGCGACGGCTTCCACCGCCTCATCGTCAGCGCGGGCCTGACGGTCGCGCAGACGCGCGTGCTGCGCGCCTGCTGCCGCTACCTGCTGCAGACGGGCTTGCCCTTCAGCCAGGCCTACATCGCACGCTCGCTGCACGATCACGCGCACATTGCGCGCGAGCTGTGGCGCCTGTTCGAGCGGCGGCTGGATCCTGCCGCCACCGACCGCCGCGCACTGCGCGAGCCGGCGCTGATCGAGCGGCGGGTCCGCCACGCGATCAGCGCCGTGCGCAGCCCCGATGACGATCGGATCCTGCGCAGTTTCCTGGCCCTGATCCTGGCCACGGCGCGTACCAATTATTTCCGCAAGCACACGCTCGCCCAGCCGCTGGCGTTCAAGCTGCAGCCGCGCTCGATTCCCGGCCTGCCCGAACCACGGCCCGATTTCGAGATCTTCGTGCACGGCACGCGGGTCGAGGGCGTGCACATGCGCCGTGGGCCGATCGCACGTGGCGGCATCCGCTGGTCGGAGCGGCCCGAGGATTTTCGCACCGAAGTGCTGGGCCTGATGAAGGCGCAGCACGTCAAGAACACGCTGATCGTGCCGGTCGGCGCCAAGGGCGGCTTCGTCGCCCGGCGCCTGTCGCCCGATGCGCCGCCGCAGGAGCGCGCGCAGGAGGTGCGCAGCTGCTACCAGTCCTTCATCCGCTGCCTGCTGGATCTGACCGACAACATCGTCGAGGGCAGGGTCGTGCCGCCGGCGCAGGTCCGGCGCCGCGACGGCGACGATCCCTATCTCGTGGTCGCGGCCGACAAGGGCACCGCGAGCTACTCGGACGTGGCGAACGCGATTGCCGCCGAGTACGGCTTCTGGCTCGGCGATGCCTTCGCCTCCGGCGGCTCAGCCGGCTACGATCACAAGAAGATGGGCATCACCGCGCGCGGCGGCTGGGAGTGCGTGAAGCGCCACTTCCGCGAGCTCGGCGTCGACGTCATGCGCGAGCCCTTCACGGTCGCCGGGATTGGCGACATGTCCGGAGACGTGTTCGGCAACGGCATGCTGCTCTCGCCCCATATTCGCCTGGTCG
>Ga0209647_1000907_pt1 | contig 26627 bp, 21 predicted proteins | sample GraSoi_2013_60cm_FD_185827 | JGI IMG/M metagenome (GOLD analysis project Ga0209647, IMG submission 185827) | Grasslands soil microbial communities from the Angelo Coastal Reserve, California, USA - Sample 9_17_2013_60cm (SPAdes) (version 2) | ecosystem: Environmental > Terrestrial > Soil >... | reverse complement strand
CCCCGCCGCTGCGCAGCGTGAGCAGCAGACTCCCCATCTCGCCTGTGCGCAGGATGTGCCGACGGAGGACGGAAACTGCCGACTCGAGCGCGTGGGTGGCGTTGATCTCCCCGTGGTCGGGCCAGATGGCCTCGATGAGCTCATCGCGCGATGCCCGGCGGTTCGCACGGCACAAGAGCACTTTCAGCAGGGCCATCGCCGGGCCGCGGTTGCTCCACTCGCTCCGCGCCACTCCCTCGTAACGCGGGGACTCGTCCGAGTCCTGCGAGAGAGCGGGAACGAGCCGCTGGAGGGCGAACTCTCCTAGTGTGATGATCCGAATCAGCGGATGCTTTGTGCGGGCGTACTCATCTGTGCCATGCATCGTCTGCACCTCTCCTTCTTCTTTGGCTGAATCCTCTCCGGGCCTGTAAGGGAAATGCTGTGTTGAGCCACTTGCTCGTCTCGCCCTCTCAGAGCCTGCGTGCGTTCGCCCCCGATTATAGCAGAACCGCTCGCGGAACGAATGAGGATGTCGTGATTGTCCGTGAGTTGATCGTGAGGAGGAGGCTCCTCACCGAACTCCGCTCCCCTCCTATCTCTCGGCTATTCTTCCTGGGCAGCGAAAGATCGGAAGGGAAATGCCCGATTTCCCTGGCCTCCTTCGCTGGGCGACGCGGCGCATTTTTTTTGTCAAGTACCCGAAATTTTGAACGTTAAGACAAGGCCAAATAAGGGGCAGAAGGCAATGCATGATCGGTAGCAAACTGATCAGGAGAACAATTGCCTAACCCCTCGTGGGGCCTCGAGTGATTGTAAAAATTGACCCACTGTTCTGAAGCGTGCAGAAAGTGTCCCAGCGTCCGATAGCGTCTTCGTTCGGCAACTGCCTGCTTGAAAATGCCAACGAATCGCTCAGCATACCCATTGTCCGTTGGCGTTCCAGCTCGACTCATGGAACGAACGAAGCCTTTCTCAAGTAAGGCAGCTCGCGTCAGCTCGGCTCCAAATATGACCATCACCCAGATTTGTGGAGGCTCCAAAGCTGGTTACCTCATCGATGGTTCAAAGGCTTGTTCATAGACAAGCGGACTCACATACTGTAACGTCGAATGCAGATGCACCGGGTTGTTAACCTAAGCGAAGGGATCGCCCCCTCCGCTCGGCTTCAGAATCGGACAGGAAGGTTTCCCTTCATCCGGCTCCTCAATGACAGGGTCTTTGGCAAAGATACCATTGACACGTCGGGCGTGTCGTTCATCATGGCAATGTCGGTGGAGTAAGCATTTGTTGCTGAGTTCTTCTCCTCCGCCTTGACTCTTTGGGGTGATGTGATCGATTTCAATCATATCAGTATCTTGAAAGAGTAGCTCACACCAACGACATTTTCCCTGCTGTTTGCGCAGCAAGGCACCCTTGACCCCGTTGAATATGGGATGGGTCTTGAGTCGTTGGCTCCAGTAGAGGAGATCGCCATCGTAGGGACTGGCTGCTCCCTTGACTTTGATGTGTTTCTGGATGTGTGCTTGTCCGTGTTTCCACAGCGTTGCTTGTTGGCTGCGAAAGTGCCAACCTTTTCCTTCCTGCACATGCCAGTACTTGTTCGCGATCCAATGTCCTCCCTTGTTGGGGTGACGGCGTTTGGCCCATCGACGTAGTTGCAGGTAGAGCACGTTGTCACAGGAATGGAACGTCTTTGAGGCCACCGTTCGGCAGTGGTAATTGGCCCATCTGACCATCACCCAGATTTGTGGAGACCTGAAAGACGATTACCTCACCGATTGTGCAAAAGCTTGTTCATAGACAAGCGGACTGACATACTGTAACGTTGAATGCAAACGCACCGAGTTGTAAAAGCATTCGAGGTACTCGAAAATGGCCAACCTGGCCTGCACCAGGTTTTGAAAATGGGTGCGGTCCACACACTCACTTTTGAGTGTGTCAAAAAAGGATTCCATCGCCGCGTTGTCGTAACAGTTGGCGGTGCGACTCATGCTCACTTCGAGGCCCAATTCTGCCAACAACCCCTGATAGCCGTGGCTGGTGTACTCGCTGCCCCGGTCAGAATGATGCAACAAGCCCGCCTGCGGGTGTCGCCGAGCCAGTGCCATACGCAAGGCTAGCGTCACTAAATGCTCATCCTCTGTTGAAGCCATGGCCCATCCCACCACCATGCGAGAGAACAGATCAAGGACCACAGCCAGGTACAACCATCCTTCCGCTGTTGGGATAGCCGTGATATCGGTGACCCACTTGGTGTTGGGACGGGGTGCCGTGAAATCCCGATTGAGGAGATTCGGCGCGAAACGAGCCGTCGGATCACTCTTAGTTGTGGTGGGTTTATGCTTTCGATGCTGCTTGGCTTGTAGCCCCAGAGCTTGCATCAGCCGCACCACCCGCTTGCGTCCACAACGCATCCCGCATCCTTGCAAGGCCGCGTGAATACGTGGACTCCCATAAACCTGGCGATTCTCCAGGAAAATCGTTTGGATTTCGGCAGAAAGCCTGGCATCTTCTCGCTGGTGAGTGCTGACGGGCCGTTTGCACCAGGCAGAATAGCCACTCACCGAAACCGGCACCGCACCTGGCACATCAGCGCGATGGGATACTCTTGCTGATGCTCGGCCACAAACTGGTACTTCATCCCTGGCCGCGCGAAAAGATGCTGAGAGCTTTTTTTAAGATCTCACGCTCCTGACGCAAGACATCTCCTTCCCGCTTCACATGACGATTTTCTTCTTCGAGTGGCGTCTGGTGACCACTGCCAGGAAAGGCATCGTTGCCATGTTCCGCGAGATCCTTGCGCCACTGAGATAGTGTGCTGTCGGCCACTCCCAGTTCGCGGGCAATGTGGGCCTGCGATTTTTGGCTGGACGCAAGAAGGCGCACCGCCTCTCCCTTAAACTCTTTCGTGTCCGTTTTTTGCTCTTTTTGCATAGCACTCGTTCTCCTTTGTGGAACTCTCTCTTTCGAGTCTCCTCCCTCCACAAAGGTGGGCCATGGTCAATTGACTGTTGGTCCCATCCCGTGGAGACGCGTTGTTTGGAGATCCAGAGGAACACGAAGCAAGCCGCCAGGAAACAGCCAGAGTTCTCCATGAATCCAGTCAAACCAGCCAGTTGTAGCACTTGCTGTCAGGAGGGTCCCAACAGAGTCGTCTTTTGAGGAGGGTGGAATATCCAACTTTTGCATTTTTCTCTCTTTTCTTTCTTCTCAGATGAGTATAGATGAAAAGCGATTCTAAGGCAAGGTATGGAGCCATCATTAGGCTCTTTCTCTCAGATTTTGTATCGAAAACACTTCTGCCTTCATGAACTCATCTGGCATCACCGAAAGTGATGGAGTTCCATAATATCCTTCATAGAGCCGATTTGAGTTGGGGAGATCAACCATAAAAGGGTTAGGACAGCCTGAGAGGGGCGATCACGCCCAGACCACTTCTATTCAGTGGGTTGGGCGAAAGCGATTTGAGCAGAAGACCTTTCGTATTTCAGTTATCGCTATTGCCAAAGATGGACTGCCAATATATCCTTCACAGAGCGTAAATGAGTTGCGGGCGATCGGTCAATCTTTTTCTCGTTGTCAAGAATAAAGGTCTATTTCCACCAAGGGTCTGTCCGTATTGTTGGCGGCATAGAGTGTAAATCCCAACATTCTGATGGCGAAAATCACATAATTATCCTGTGGATGAGTTATTGCGATACCACAGAAAAGGGGAGTTCAGACCAGAATAATTATGCAGATGCCGTCATCAGAATGTTGGGATTTACAGGTTCAATGATGAACTCTGTTCGTCAGTAATACGTTCCATCAGCTCTTTCTATGAACAGTCACACTGCTCATAAACTCCATTTCTCGTAGTTCCAGGCCTCATTCCAGGCTACAACCATCACTTAGCCATAACCTCACGTCCGTTCCTCCACAGCGACACCAATTCCTAATCACTACTCACGTCTATATAGTCGTCCATTTTACTGACCTTCCAATTTTTGCTAATATCGTAATCCTTTCAAGTATGCGTGAGATAAATCCAACCTGAGTTCAGGTCAGAATCCAACCTCAGTTCGATCCCTTTCTCTCCCATCCCAGGTACACTCACTTCTGTTGCAACGCGTCCATCCCGCTTATGTAGGGACAGAGCGCGCCACTATCCATTGCAACGGATACCACGAAGGAGAATTTTCATATGCAGCAACCGCAGCATACGGTCCAATCGCAGTTTGGGCAATTACCCGTTGGATTACAGATGAACAATCCCCTGGTGCTGGTAGAGCATCTATCACGCGTCATCGCTACCAGGGGCCAAAAAACGACGATTCTGGACGATGTGTCCTTTAGCGTTCCGACACAGAGCCTGTTTGCCATTAATGGACCATCAGGCAGTGGCAAATCGACGCTGCTGAACATGCTCACAGGCGTCGATCGCCCGACCAGTGGGCGCGTGGTCTTTGGTACTGAGGAACTGGGTATCAGAAGTGAGAACGCGCTAGCCCGATGGCGCGGACAACATGTGGGCATCATTTTTCAATTTTTCCAACTGGTGCCGACTCTGACAGCGCTGGAGAATGTCTTGTTGGCCCTGGAATTGGGCAAAGGTGGCGGACTACCACGTCGGGCCTGGCGCGAGCGGGCAGAAACGTGCCTCGAAACAGTTGGCCTGAGCGCCTTTCTCCGCCGTTTGCCCAGCGAACTCTCTGGGGGTCAACAACAACGGGTGGCCATTGCGCGAGCGCTGGCGAACAATCCGCCAATCCTGATTGCCGATGAACCAACAGGCAATCTGGATTCTCGCACCTCCCAGGGAGTTTTTGGAACACTCGCAAGTTTAACACAGCAGGGCAAAACGGTCATTTATGTCACGCATGATCGCGCTTTAGCAGCCCTGGCTGAAGCTCGGATTGAACTCCTCGATGGCCGGATTGTTGGACAGCAGGGAGCAAACGCGCTGATTGCTCCCGCCATGGAGGCGAAACGATGAACGCCAGACGGAAAAAGTCAATCGCTGATGTCACAAAACGTAAGGGGCGCACTTTTATGGTGGTGATGGGCATCTTTATCGGTGTCCTGGGTCTGACCGTAATCAACTTTACGCAGGCCACCATCTTTAACGCCTATAGCTATAGTATGGGCTCAGCAGCGAATTACCCTGATGTTTATGTAGGGGTTAACAGGCTTGTGCCCTCGCTCACAGCATCCCTGGCAGCAATGTCAAATGTGAAAGCAGTGCAGATGCAAGCAGAGGCGGATACGAGTTGGAAAGTGGATAGTGCGCCACATGGTGGTTTTGCCATGGTCATCCGCAGTTACCCTGATTTGCAGCACGTAGCCATAACTCCTTTCCAGTTAACCAGCGGACGCTATCCAGGGGTTGGTGAAATTGTGCTGGAATATGGTGATCAGCAGTTGCAGAGTATTGCTATTGGAGATACAGTCACCGTAAATACCGGTACAGATACCACGACTACGCTCCGTGTGGTTGGCTTTGCCCGCACCCAGGGCTTGGCAAGTCCGGTGGCTAGCCATACGGCGAGAGGCTATGTCAGCACTGATGCGTTTCAGCAAACATTTGGCGCTACTGTATCAGATGCAAAAGGCCCGCAGGTCAGTTATACTATTGCTCTGAAAGTGAATAATACTGCTCAGAAGAGTTCAACAGCCAAAGCAGTGGCTGATGTCTTGCGAGCCAAGCAGGTGACAGTCCAGGGGATAACGTACCCGACGCCCTTTGACACGGCGGTCCTCACAGCGGTCAATGGAGTCTTTACGTTGTTGCGTGTGCTGGCGATCCTGGCGGTTATATTGAGTGGTATGCTGATCCTCAATACGATTATAACGCTCATCGCCGAACAGACCCAGATTATGGGCACGATGAAAGCGCTTGGTGGGACACGTGGCTCTATCTTGCGCGGCTATCTGGTGTCGGTTCTGATCTACAGCATATTGGGCACGTTGCCTGGCATAGTCCTGGGTCTGGTATTGGGCTATCCGCTGGCCTCAGTATTGTTCTCGAATATAGATCTCGGTCCTTTTACCGTGGAACCCTGGATCGTCGCCCTCAGTCTGGGTATAGGTTTTAGCGTACCCCTGTTAGCTGCGCTCCTGCCGCTCTGGCTGGGAACCCGTATCACCGTTCGCGAGGCCTTCGCTGCGTATGGCATTAGTTCAGGTCAAGGTCGCCGCAGTACTCGTCGCGCCAGTGGACAGATGAGCTGGATATCCCAGACGACGTGGCTGGGTCTCCGAGGCGTTTTTCGCAGGTGTGGGCGGGCGTTGCTCACCCTCTTGACGTTGACCCTGGCCGGGGCAACCTTCCTGACTGTTCAAACAGCCAGCGCCTCAACGAACCAGATGATCGCCGATATCACTGCCAATAGTCACTACGATGTGAAAGTAATGCTTCCCGACAGTACGCAGTTGCAAGCGACCCTCTCCCAGATCCAGGCCTTTGCGAATGTGAAGCGCGTCGAGAGTGCTATGGAAGATGATGGAACTGGCCTCTTGACAGAATGGGGAAAGGTGAGTCTCCTCGGTTTTCAGGTTGACACCCAGATCTATCGTCCGACCATTCTCAGCGGACGTTGGCTGACTGCCAATGACACGAATGCAATCCTCATAAACGAGAAATTTGCGGCGGCGTCAGGCCTCAAGGTCGGCCAAACCATGCTCGTTTCAAGTCTGACGTTGACTGTTATCGGGATCGTTCATCAGCCTACGGAGAATGTGGGGCGAATCGGCGCAATTATCACCAGCAACGATGTGATCAATCATCTAGGCACGGCTGGGAATGAACTCCTTGAACTCCTGGTCCAGGCTCACGATAGTTCCACAGGGGCAGTAGCCACGCTCGTCAACCAGATTGATCAGCTCTTCAACGGAGGACCTAACGGAGGACCTGGCGGAGGATTTAGCAACGTCTTTACACATCAAGAATTCATTGCGCAAGAGCAACAAGGCTTTTATGTCTTCTATGCTCTTCTGTACAGTGTGGCCCTGATTGTGGGGGGTGTTGGCAGTCTGGGACTGGCCAACGCTCTGGCAGCCTCGGTGCTGGAGCGAAAACGCGAGATCGGCATGCTGCGCTCGATGGGAGGTAGTTCCTGGCGCGTGGCCCAGATTTTCTGGGTGGAGGGTTTGTCCCTGGGGAGCATCTCCCTGTTTCTGGGTGCGTTAGTGGGCATACCCATGGCCTATGCCTTCGTGCAATTAATGGGCAAATTGGTTCTTCAGGTCAACTTTCTCATAGACTCCTCTGCTTTTATCGTCATGCTGGTCGCCGTTCTGGTCATTGCCACCCTGGCGAGTATCATTCCCGCCTTACGGGCTTCGCGTATACGTATTGCCGACATGTTGCGTTACGAATAAAGTTGTTGTTTTGAGTTGGAGCAAGGCAACCAATGAAGTTTGCCTTGCTCAGTTCTTGTTTGCCCCTGGCGAGACATGCCATAATGTGAAATAAAAGCAAGCGTTTCTACCGTATGAAGGAGGCGAAATCATGCATATAACCAGGCGTAGAGGTTGGTACCCAGGTGGCCTGTACTGGCGAGTTACGGCTTCCTATTTTCTCGTAACCCTGGTAGCTGCCTTGACTATTGCGGTGGCCATGACCGTTATGCCCAGCGAGAGGTCAACAACAGCGGTGAGCACCCAGGCAGGACACAGCGTCATTGCTGCTCAAGCGGTTCCAACAGATAGAAACGGTTCATTAAATCTCGATCAGGTGCAGCCAACAACCATCTACTTTCTTCTTCTGGCCATCGTGGTGGGGACGCTCACTGGCCTGGTGGTTTCGAGAAGCATAACTCACCGCCTGCGCAACATTACCAAAGCAGCCGGGGCCTGGAGCCAGGGCGATTTTCAGGTGACAGTACATGATACTTCTCGCGATGAACTGGGACAATTAGCCCAGGACCTCAACAGCATGGCTGAGCAAGTGCGCACCCTGCTCATCACCCGCCAGGAACTCGCGGTGGTAGAAGAACGCACCCGTCTGGCCCGTGATCTACACGACTCGGTCAAACAGCAGGTCTTCGCGAATGCCTTGCTCATCCGTGCTGCTCGCAAACTCCTGGCCCATGATCCTGCCAAAGCCCAGACCCATCTCACCGAAGCCGAAGAACTCGCCACAGAAACCCAACAAGCTCTCATCGACCTGATCCAGGCCTTACGCCCAGCTTCAATAGCTGATAAAGGGCTGGTGTCTGTGCTACAAGAATACACCACGGATTGGTCACGGCGCATGGGTATTCCCGTAAACATCCATATCCAGGATGAGCGTACGACCCCGCTGGATCAAGAAGAAGCTCTGTTTCGCGTCATCCAGGAAGCGCTGGCCAATGGAAGTACAACTGGCATGGACAACTGAACACCTCTCCTTGATTATCCAGGATAATGGGCATGGCTTCCTCAAGCGAAGCTCGGCCAGCAAAGGTTCTGGTCTGACCAACATGCGCGAACGGGTGGAAGCGCTGGCTGGGACATTTTCGGTTACCAGTACAACGACAGGAACGCGCATAGATGCCAGCCTTCCCCTGACCATCCCCATAACTCCTGCTCTGTCAGAGGTGTCTGTATGAGCGAGCCCGTCACTGTCATGATTGTCGACGACCACGCTGTTGTCAGGCATGGCATCCGGGCTCTCCTCGAAGCCGAGGGCGATTTTACCGTCGTTGGCGAAATGGCCTCTGGAGCGGAAGCAGTCCTACGCATCGCTGATCTCGTGCCTGATGTCGTGTTGATGGATCTGGTCATGCCTGAACTCGATGGCGTGGAAGCGACCCGCCTCCTCAAACAACGGAGTCCAAACTCGCAAGTCATCATCCTGACTTCCTATCACGAAGACGAGCATATTTTCCCCGCCATTCGCGCCGGTGCCCTGTCATACCTGCTCAAAGGAGCCAGCCTTGAGGAACTGACCGAAGCGGTGCGCAAAGCAGCCAGAGGCGAGGCCGTACTGCACCCCCACGTTGCAGCCCGCCTGGTGCAGGAGCTGCGCGGCGCATCGCAAGAAACCATCCTGCTCTATAAAACCCTCACTGAACGCGAGCGCGAAGTGCTTCACCTGATCGCCGAAGGCCTGAACAATGGGAGCATAGCCGCACGCTTAGTCATCAGCGAACGCACCGTCAAAAGCCATGTCAACAACATCCTCAGCAAACTCCATCTGGTCGACCGCACCCAGGTCGCCATCTTCGCTTGGCGCACTGGCATGATGGATAAATAATGCCTTTTCCCTATTTTTGTGATTTTTGCATTTTGAGATGTGAAAAGTAACATACTGACTCTTAGTACTACAGCCGCACTTATGTGATAAAATGAGAGGGAAACAAAGACCAGGAGGAAGAGATGGAAGTGTTTCCCTCAATCGAAGATCTGCGGACCTGGGCAGATCGTTTGGAAGAAGTGCAAGACCGTTTAGCGTCCTACTTTGAGCGTGCCGAGCCACGTCAACGAGCGATGGCTTCCATTCGCGGCTTATGAAGCACCGCCGAGCGAAAAAACGGGTGGCAATGAGCCGAATTGGCGGGAGAAGCCACGCCAGACGGGATGCAACGCCTGCTCAACACAGCGAAGTGGGATGCAGACCAGGTGCGTGATGACTTGCAAGCATATATCCTGACACATCTGAGCGACCCGGAAGCGGTGCTGGTGGTCGATGAGACGGGCTTTGTCAAAAAGGGACGCGCGTCAGCAGGCGTGGCAGCCCAATACAGCGGGACGGTCGGCAAGATTGCCACTAGTCAGATCGGAGTCTTTTTGGCCTACGCCAATCGGCATGGAGCGGTCCTGCTTGATCGGGAGTTGTATCTGCATGCCGACTGGGAGAAGGACTCCGAGCGGTGCAAGGAGGCAGACGTTCCAGAGGAGCGGCGCACTACGATCCCCAAGCCAATGCTGGCCAGGCAGATGCTGGAGCGAGCCTTTGCTCACGGGGTGAAAGCAGCTTGGGTGACAGGCGACACGGTCTATGGCGGCGACACCAAACTCCGCAGTTGGCTGGAGGATCGTCTGCAGCCCTACGTGCTGGCCGTGCCGAAGAACCAGCGTATCGGGCTCAGCCATCGGGCCGATGAGGTCGTGGCGCGTTGGCCAGCCCAGAGGTGGCAGCGCTTATCAGCGGGAGAAGGGAGTCAAGGGCCACGCTTCTTCGATTGGGCCTGGCAGTCCCTGGACTTCCGCTGGACTGAGCCAGGGTGGAAGCAGTGGCTGCTGGCCCGGCGGAGCCTCTCTGATCCGACTGAAATCGCCTATTCCTTCGTCTTTGCCCCGGAGTCCGTCACCTTGGAGCAGGTGGTGCAAGCGGCAGGCAGCCGATGGCAGGTGGAAGAAGCCTTTGAACTGGCCAAACAGCAGGTTGGGTTGGATGAAGACGAAGTGCGGCATTGGCAGGGCTGGTATCGGCATTATTCGGAATGCTCCTTCGTCACAGTCCGAATAATGTATGTTATTCGAGAATAGCGCGCTCCACTTCTATTCCGAATAACATACATATCACCCTGGCGATGTTTGCTCTGGCATTTTTGACCGTAGTCAAAGTGGCAGGGCAAAAAAGGGGGCCCTTTTTCAGGAGCACGAAGTCGCAGAGCTTCTTCCCTTGACGGTTCCTGAGGTACGCCGACTGCTCTGGCGACTGGTATGGCAAGCGCCTCCAACGCCGGAAGGAGTTCTGTACTGGTCACGCTGGCGCAGGCGACATCAGGCCAGAGCGAAACGGTCACATATCAAACGGCGAGCCGCCCGCTTCGCTGCCTAAGTGCGGCTGTAGTACTATTCAAACAGTTGTTGTGCTGCTCCTGATTGGCCAGGATCTGGGCCTCTTCCCTGGTGCAACTGCTTCAAAGCCGGGGGGAAGCTTTTTTTTCCTGGACCCGCCCGATGGAATCGCTGATCTGGGTCACCCGCTCGTACAAGCGCAGACCCGGCGCGTCCAGGGGCGAGCGTCCATCGTCCGTCAACGAGGCACGAACCGCCAGACAATAGCCCCGGATCGCCTCGTTTTCTGGCGTGGGATGTTCTTCCAACGCGCGTTCAATGGGCCGCACGCCGCGTAGCTGCTTTTTTAACTCCGTCTTGGCGTTCCGATCGGCCTCGTAGAGAGGTTTCGTCGCACCCTTCAGATAGTGAAACTGACACAACTGGTGAGGCACGTTGGGAAAGACAAAGGCCACGGCGCTGCCGATGGTCTCTTGGCCGTCCGAGATCACGCCTTTGACCGGCACCTTCCATGGCTCCAGCAACTGCTTGACTTCGGTCAGCAAGGCCGTCAGATCCCCCTGCGTACTACTGAGCAACGGACGAGCGAGCAGGATTTCTTCGGAAAGACAGTCGCGCACCACCCAGAGCACCTCGTGCCCCACATCCGGCTGCAGGCCATCAAGGGCCAGGATCACGTGACCTTGCTTCTGGAGCCGGGCCTTGATCCGTTCCTGATCAGCAATGCGCAAGGCCACCAGTTCCTCATAGCGATGCATCAAATGCGTGACACTACGAAGCGCAATGGGAACCCCACGCGCCTGGAGCGCCTGATGCATTTCTGGGACACTGCGGTGTTCGCGGAAGCGCCACTGACCGATCAAGGCAATGATATCTAAGCCAAATTCGCCATGGGGCAGCGCCCACCGCCCTTCTTCTTCGGGCCGTTGGCGGCGATGGTAGTTGAGGCAGTCCGGCTGGACACATTGGGAGATGACCAGGATCAAGTGCCACTGGCCGGAGAGGGTCATCACGTCACGATGACTGTGGTAGGCCACCCACAAGGGCTGGCCACATGCTTCACACAACTCCTGGAGTGGAGTCAAGGTCGTTTTGTGCGCCGCGATGGGGCGCGGAGTTCGGCGAGCCATCTGCTTTCTCCTGTTGGGGTTTCCCTCTTGTTCTTGTGCTTGTCTGCCTGCTTCTCCTTTCAGCTTACACCCCCCTTCAAGCCGAGTTTACCATTCAGCCAAAAAAAGACGATTGAAGAGGCCCGCGACGGGCTAAAGGCGGGAGATGTGTTCTATTATGCAGACGAGTTTAACCTGAGCTGGTTCCCGACCTTGCGGGCCATGTGGAGTCCTGTGGGACAGCAAGTGATGATCCCGACGCCAGGGCAGCCTGACAAGTACTATGGGATTGGAGCCGTGAACTATTACACGGGAGAAAGTGTGGTCCTGTTCCAGCGCCACAAACGGCGCAAGGAGATTGCGCTGTTGCTGGAGGCACTGTTGGAGAAGCATCCGACCGGAACGATTTATGTGGCCTGGGACAATGCGAATACGCACGAGGATGATGAGGTGGAGCTGGTGGTGCGAGCAGCTGCAGGGCATCTGGTCTTGCTCTATTTGCCAACCTACAGCCCTTGGCTCAATCCCATCGAAATGCTGTGGCGACATTTTCGCCGAGAAGTCACTCACTGTGAGTTCTTTGAGACGAAGCAAGCCCTGCTCTCAGCGGCCCAACAGTGCATTGACCGTTTCAACCAGTGCCCGCAGAAAATTCTGTCAGTTATTGGCTCCAATGCCAAAAAAGTTGCTTGATTGCACTTAGGTACGGTTCCGTTGCGCACGAGGACTCGCCGCCGCCGAGGACGAGCCGGATCTGGATTCTGCTGGCTCATGGTGTCTCTCCGTTCTCTCTGCACCTGGGTACGATTGCGTCTTCTCATATCGGGGTTATCTCTCTAAACGAGGCAATCGGCTTTGACTCACGAAAGGAATCACGGGTAGACGTAAATTGACCGCGACAAATCGCGGCCCCACTTATTGTAGAGAATGCTCACGAGATCAGCGATAATGTTCTCAATTGGGTTCTCCGTGACGTTGATCACTTCAAGGGAGCTTCCCTGAACACCCATGAGTACTTAGTATAGAACGAAAGCCAGAATGATTATCGCTTAACAAGAACAATGGGCAGGAATATCTCTGGCTTATTCTCGTGGAGAAAGAACACTTGAAATGCGTTCGAGAGAAACGAACCGCCCAAGGATATTTTCTGCCTTGATGCGATGGTCGTGGCCACGGGCTGTAACGATGTAGGTAATGTTGTTGGGATCGAGATACCAGCGTTTGATCATAGTGTCCCGCTCTTCCAGAGGACTAGGCATTCCACCCTGGAGCAGCACTCGACGGATCACCCCTTCACGGGCGCATGTTTCGTCGCGCACAAATTGGATGCGGTCACCATCACGGTAATCGGGCATGGGTAACGCCTGAGGATCGAAGTTCTCAGGCCAGTCTACAACGCGTTGTCCAGCGCGAAAATCAATTGGCTCCCACCTATTCGCGGCGCGATTCCACACAGGAACAGGTACGTATTTCTCAGTCATTTTCTCTCCCTAGAACCATTTCCTCAAATCGGCCTATGGCTTTTCATTCACAGGCCGATAGAGCTTGTCCAAGAGCAAAGAGCTCTTTGATGATACGGTGGATCACGACGAGCTGCTTGCTGGTTGTTGCTCTTGGCGTTTACTGTAGTCGGGCTTGCCTCTCACGTCTGGGTAGGTCTCTTTGCAGGCGGGGAAACCGCTGCATCCCCACCAGAACAGGCCCTTTTTCTTTCCTGGCCTGCGGATCAGCCCTTTGCCGCAGGCCAGGCAGGTGTGAAGCGCCGAAACCCTCACGACTTCCTTCGGGATCGGCTTGCCAGCCTTGTCCTGGCAACTGAACGTGCAGCCCTCGGCAAAACCCGTGCAGCCCCAAAAGAAGCCCTTGCGTCCCTTGATGCGCCGCAAGGGCTTCTTGCACGCGGGGCACAGAGGCGTCTTGACCGTGATTCCGATGCCCTTTTCTTTGACCGCACCGACTTCGCCAGCGATGTACTCCATGAGCTCGTGGATGAATGACTCCGCGTCACGCTCGCCTGCCTGGATGGTCTTCTGCTGCTCGTGCCAGAGCGCCGTCATATCGGGGTACCTGGCTTGATCCGGTAACGTGTCGTAGAACTGCCTGCCGGTCGGCGTACTCACGATGGTCTTGCCTTGCTCGATGAGGTACCCACGCTCAAAGAGGGTAGCAATGATGCTGTCGCGTGTAGCTGGCGTCCCAATGCCGCCATGTTCGCCTTCTTTTCTCTTGTCTTTCTCTTGCAGGACCTTGCGCAAGTGGTCATCACGGATATACCTGGCCACGCGGGTCAGATCGGTGAGCAGGGTCGCCATGGTATACAACGGTCGAGGTTTGGTTTCCAACTGGTCGGCGGTGGCATCGGTGCAGGTGCCACGCTGCCCTGTCTGCAAGGCGCGAAGATCGGCGGCCAGGGCGAGGTCATGTTCGTTGCCCTGCTCGTGCTCGTTGCCTATATCGCTCTTGTAGAGCGCAAGCCAGCCCGGGCGCGTGGTCACATTGCTTCGGCACGCAAAGCGCTGACCTGCGACCTCGATCAGCACATTGGTTTGGTCGTACTGGTGTGTCGGCCAGAACTGTGCCACATAGGCGCGGGCGATCAGCACATAGATCTTGCGCTCGCCAGCCGAAAGGGTCGCCAGGTCAGCGGTGGCCTCAGTGGGAATGATCGCGTGGTGGGCCGAGACCTTGGATGAGTTGAAGGCGCGGCTCTTGAACAGCGGATTAGCGGCAGCGCTGGCTGGAGCCAGCATGGGCGCTGTTTGCGCGATGGCCTCCAGCACACCGGGCGCGTCGGCATGCTGCTCGTCACTCAGATATTCGCAGTCGCTGCGGTTGTAGGTGATGAGGCGGTGCTTCTCGCGCAACGATTGGGTGATGTTCTTCACCTGATCGGGCTTGAAGCCGAACTTGCGTGCTGCGTCGGTTTGCAGCGTCAACAGGTTGTAGGGCAAGGGCGCTGGTTGCTCTTTCTGCTTCGTGTCGGCTGAGATAATACGAGCGGCCTGCCCTTTCACCGCATCAGCGATCGCTTGCGCGTACTTCTGGTCGATCAGGCGTCCCTTGTCGTCCACGGGGTCGCCCTCGACGACCTGGTAGCGCGCCGGAAAGTGTAGCCCCTGGATCAGGAACTGGCCGGTGACGTAGTAGTAGAAACTCTTGACGTGGGCCTCAAACTCGCGGTCCCGGCGCACGACCAGGCCAAGGATGGGAGTCTGGACCCGTCCCACGCTCAAGACACCCTGATAGCCCACCTTGCGGGCAGCCAGAGTATAGGCACGGGTGAGGTTATAGCCGTAGAGCTGGTCTCCCACACTGCGGGCCTCAGCAGCCGCAGAGAGACTTGCAAACTCCCGGTTGTCGCGCAGGTTCTCCAGGGCCTTGCGCACGACCCTGGTGTTGTTGTCATTGATGAGCAGGCGCTGGACCGGCAAGCGGCAGTGCGCATAGGCGAGGATCTCATCGACGAGCAGCTGACCTTCGTCGTCGGGGTCTCCCGCGTGGACGACGCTTTCAGCCTGCTTCAATAGCTGGGTGATCACGCACAGTTGGGCCGACCTTGCGGCGGCTGGTTTTTTGCGCCAGGGAATATGGGCAATCGGCAGGTCATCCATGCGCCATGTGGCATAGCGTTGGTCGTAGTCCTCGGGGTCGAGCAGTTGGAGCATGTGGCCGAAGCACCAGGTCACCCAATCGTTTCCGCAGTCGTAGTACCCCTCTTTGCGGTGCCCGCCGCCCAATCCCTCAACAATGGCCTTGGCCAATTCAGGCTTTTCCGCGATGAATAAGCGCATACCGGTTCCTCATTCTTCCTCATCCTGGTCCGTAGTCGCTGCAGGAACAGTGAAACGTTCGTTCATGATATTGTACCCTATCCACCGATCATTTCATAGGCACCCTCTCGGCTCTCCAGATTGGGGAGAGTTTCTCTGACATTCCATCATAACTCAAAGCTCATATGTACCAAGGCTGGCAAAGAAGCGCACTGGTCTTCATTGCTCTGCTTTTCCAACGAGCCAATCAAGCGCGCTCTCCGATTTATGATGGAATGTCAGAGTTTCTCCCTTGACATAAACGCTTCTTTTTTGATGGCATAGGAGTTCCCTTTTCCGGTGGTTGTAAATGGGAGTTGTCAAGTTCTGTAAACACCTTTACGCATTTGACTCTCTTAGCCATAGGCAGAGGCTCTGAAAGATATGCACTACCAGCGCATGAGATGAACTACCTTTTTCTCCTACCTCACATATGTTCCTTTTCTGGTGGCTGCCAAATGTGCGAGCAGAAATTACTTCATAGATAAGAGTGACAAGAGCGATTCAAATGCGTTTTCGGTATCGAAGCTACGAAATGCCGCAGCGGATGCTCAAGCTACATTTGAATTCTGGCGAGTTCCAAGAGTATTAATTGCTCAGGTAGCATATTTTAACGCAGCGGTGCACCAATTTTGGTACAATGGGTCTAAAAGAAGAACTTAGTGAGCCGAGTTAGTCAAAAAATGGATGAGAAGCGATTTATTATTCATATTGATTTAGATGCCTATTACGCGAGTATCGAACAGAGAGACTTTCCGCATCTGCGAGGAAAAGCAGTGATCGTCGGCGGCTCGCCTGATCGGCGCGGCGTGGTTTCGACTGCCTCCTACGAGGCTCGGAAGTTTGGAGTGCATTCAGCGATGCCGTGCCGTACTGCACAGCGGCTCTGCCCCGAGGCAATTTTCCTGCCCCCGCGCTTCGAGGTGTACAAAGCGGCTTCCCAACAAATTATGGCTATTTTTCGGGCGCACACCGATCTTGTCGAGCCTCTCAGCCTCGACGAAGCCTATCTTGATGTCAGTGCGGTGGTTCACGACCTTGAGGAAGCTACCCAGCTTGCGCGAAAGATCAAGCAGCAGATCTTCGAGGCCACCAAACTCACGGCCTCGGCTGGTATCTCATTCTCAAAATCCTTAGCGAAGGCCGCCTCCGATGTCCACAAGCCCGACGGACTCACGGTCATCTCTTTGCAATACGCGCCAGCTTTTCTTGACGCGCTACCCATCGACCACTTCTTTGGCGTGGGCAAGGTCACCGCAGCAAAGCTTCGGCAGGCAGGCATCGAAACGGGAGCCGATCTCAAACACCTGGGCGAGGAACGGTTGCGTACGCTGCTGGGAACATATGGGAGCCATCTCTATCGCCTGGCTTGTGCTCAGGATGATCGCCCGGTCGAACCGACGAGAGAACGAAAGTCCATAGGCAAAGAAGTTACCTTCGAGCGCGATCTCGTGGATCGGGTACGCATGGAAGAGATTCTGGAACGCCTGGCCGGGCAGGTGGAACACCGTCTGGTCGAGCTGGATCTGCGAGGGAGGACTTTGACGCTCAAAGTCAAATGGAGCAATTTCCAACTCATCAGCCGCAGTGTCAGCAGCCCACAAGGCTTCCAGCAAGCATCGACGATGATGCCCATTCTCCGTGCTCTGCTTGGCCGTCTCGACGGGAAAAACAGACCTGTTCGCCTGCTGGGCGTTTCCGTGTCCAACCTCCTTTCCAAAGAGGAAGTGCGACGAATCGAGCGGGTTGTTGCTTTGAGCTTGTGGGATCAAGCATAAATTTTACCCGAACAAGAACCCCGGAACGCACACTCAGGAGCTCTTGCATGGGACATGGTGATGCTTTGTTCGTCTGGTCGTGAAGCATTTTTGCGGAATACCCAACGCCAATGGCCGTATCTGTACAATCACCAGACGCTTCTCACTGCTGAACGGCAAAGGGTAGAATTACCATAATCTGCGCTCGCTACTCGTTCGTGTAATTGGACTTTGGAAGCACCTGTCCAGTACCTTACTAGCATGAAACCCCTCCTGAATTCTTCCCACTCCAAATTTCTCCTATTAACCTTGACAATCTTTATCTCTGGTGCTAGCCTTACGCTACCACTCCTTAAGATCGCCATGGCAGGCATCAGCGATTCAGTGTCTATTTCGGAAGATTGAGGTTGGCATGTGCTGAAAGATGTTTATGAACTCACCAGTATAGATATTCAGGGCCTCTCGAACAGGGATCACGGGAACTCATGGTCGTAATTTTAGTTTGTTCGCTGTAGACCATCCTTTGGTCGCATGTATAAAGAGCCAAGAACTGCATACAATCGTTGTGTTTTTCAATCGGCTTTTTGCAGCTCGATGATCTCCAGTTTTCTTTTTATGAGGTTCACTATGACCACTTCAAATGATGATTCAGTGAGATATGACCAGTTTTATACCCCAGCAATTAGAGAGCATCTCCGTGGCTTTAAACTTGCTCCTGGCGGTACTGGACTGGGAAAGACAAGCGCCATTCGCAGTGTGATCGACCTCCAGGAATTTTCCCAAAAGAAATTCCTGTATCTTGCTAACCTCAGACAACTTGTGGAGGATGTGGGCAACCAAAAGCATTGTTTAATCCTACGCAGTGATAGGGATTCGGTCTTGTTTACCCTTCGAGACAAGAAGCAAGCTTTTTATGAATTATTTCAAGACGAGGACCGCTTCCGCGTCTATATTTCTCGATGGAACGAGATTCATAGAAATATGAAGATCGATCTAACCAAAGTCAAACGAGCCTGCCAGGCGTTTGAGACGCTTTTGGCTGAACATACCACTATTCCCTCCTCGATGGAAGATCAGATGAGTGAGCATGCTGGTGTTATCATGCACTGTTTTCGGGCGGCAGTGCAAGGTGCTCAGACCAAACGTGGAACGAGCCCTGGCTACCTGTTCCTGCTCGACCATCCTATCATTCAATCGCTCTTTCCCTTTATTGCTTTTAAAAGACGCCCTGAGATTCGTTTGATCGCTCTGACCGTCCAAAAAGCGTACTATGGCTTCTTTGATGGCCAAAAGATGCTCAATTTGACAAGACTGGAAGAAGAGGATGGCGGATACATCATTTTTATGGATGAATTCGATTTTCTGGAGAATACGCTGGTCCATTTGATTTGCGCGTCGGCGCAAATCAGCGATCCATTTGATTTTGTTCAACGATTCTGCGTGAATATGGAGGAGCATAAGCTTCCTCATACCCCCTATCCTTCTTCTCTAGAACTCCGCGAGCACATTGTCGCTATTTACAATGTAATCAAAGATTTACAGAAGGAAACCGGCTTGCTCTATCCAACAAAGAACCATTTCACCAGCACCATCCCCAAATTAGGGCAGAATCAAGGTCGAGGACGCCAATCTTCTCAGGCAATCTTTCGTACGCAACATATTGTGCGTACAGCCCCTCTGGCTGTGCGTCAAACCGAGCGTGGATTTGAACTGTATACAGCTTTCGATGACGAGGATGACCAGGATGACCAGGGACATAGAGCACTTTCAGCGTTGCGTTTATTCGATGCAGTCAGCTACGCCTGTGATCTTATCATCCGATTCTTTCGAACGTTACGCTGGAGTAATGATGATCTCCTCTATCAGGAGATTATGCGTCACTGCTTCCACAATACGATTTACCCTGGCGAGCTTGAGAGGATCACGCAGTATGCGCTCCATCACCATCAAGAAGACGGCACCGATCTAGGGGCCTTGCTCGAACGTGGCTATAGTGTGTATGATATCTTTGATCTTCAGCAGGTAACAGATCCAGAAGAAGTAGAGGTTCGTCATTATGGCATGCATCTTACCCCTGAGACGATCTTGCGAAGCTTAGCGCAGCATAATTTGGTGTTTGGCCTTTCTGCAACCGCTGATATTCCTCGCTTTGTCCAACATTTCCATCTTGCTTGGGCCCACCAGCATATGGAAATTCATGACTCAACTCCAGAGGACACAGAACTGATACGAATACTAAATAAGCAGAAAGCGGATAAGAGAAACAATACCGTCACACTCGATGTCCTATCAGGGTTGAGTGCCACCGATGAGTATCAGCATCTTCTCACGCAGTATATTCGTCAGGTGGCACGCGACGAAGAGTTTGGAGATGATCGTTCAGGATACCTCAAACAACGAGTGGAACTCTTTTTTTCGGTTCTTCTCGACCTTTATTGTCAACAACCTGAGCAAGAACAAGTTCCACCATTGCCAGGATCGTCACAAGGGATCAGTACCTCACTTCTCTTCCTCAATACATTCAAGCAAATACGGCTTCTGTTTGAACGCTATCCTCAGCCAGAATCAGGCATTTTCCGCATTGTGAAACGCCTGCAAAGCTTTGAGTTAGAAGCTTATGAGCTTGAGATCAAAGGCCATTCTCTCCTCATCGTGTTTTATAACGCCAGGCAGGGAAATAAGATGCGGCAGCTTGCTTCTGTACAGAAGGAATTCGATCAACTCTTTTGGGAAGGAAAGTCCGTTGTTGTCGTTACTCAGTTTAAATCCGCAGGCATTGGAATCAATCTCCAATACTGGTCATCCCCAGAGAAAACGCATAAACAGGATTTCACCTGCATCGGCTTATTGGAAACTCCTTATTATTATTTCGGTGACCCAGAGGATGAATTAGACGAAGGTGAGAAAAGAGCCCTGCTCAAGGAAAATATCTGGTATCTCGGCAAGCTGTATACTGGGAAACTCATTTCTCTTCGAGAGTTTCGTCAGATGCTGACTACCTTACATCACTCCTCCAGTTGGAACAACGACTACCATAACAGCAACTTGACGAGGCATGATGCTCTCTTGAACGCGATGGCAACATTTATACAGGCACTTGGTCGTATAGAGCGAGAGTGGACACAGATGCCCAATCAGAGGGTATTTCTGAGCCGAGAGGTCTATCAATACTTCCAGCGTTTTTGTTCTCCAGAGTTTGAGCTTTTGCGCGAGGATCGAGATGCATTTGTTTCTGATAATCTTCGCCAGATCTTCAAACACGTAAGCGATGCCCTTCCCAAAGAGAAACGGGCAGCATATCTCGCCAAAGATGCGCGGCTCCCGGCGAAAAACAAGAGCTGCGAGGATGCTATCAGTTTACTCTTGGTTCGTCTGGAAAAGGTACGACAAGGTCATGATGACCCAGACGCGCGCAGCGATTGGCAGCAACTTCGGAAAGCAGTCCTCAAGCATGAGTATCGTAACCCTGTCCTCCAACGCTATGAGTGTGTTGCAGAATCACCACACTACCAAAACGGGATGCTCTACCTGACGCGAGAGAATGAAATTTTGCCGTCGCATCTGACCCAAATAGACACTTTTACTTGGAATATGGACCACATTTATCGTATCGTCAAAGATAATCAGGTGATCCGCGAATATTTCCAGGAACAAGGGTACCGTTTGCATTTTCCCCCAGGCGGCAAGCACTTTCTGACACCCTATTGCTTTCAAGCAATCCTCAAAGGAGCAATTGGCGAAGAAGCAATTACAGCCCTATTGCAAGATGAAGGCATTCATTTGGAAGATCTTCCACAGGTACTCACTGAAGTCGCTGACTTAAAAATACGCAATCATCCTTACTATATTGATTGCAAGTTTTATAATGAGTTTACGCTCAAGCGCTTTTCCCTACCTGAAGATGATCCAGATTGGCATGAAAAGCTCAATGACGGCGCTTTTCGTGAGAATGCAGTGAAAAAAGTGGAACGCTTACAAGCCCAGCACAACACGCCAGTGAAAATCATTTATCTCAATCTCGTAACTCAAGGCGAGCGCGATCGGCGCTACTTTGACCTCGATTTCCAGGAAGTCAGCTTTGAGCAGGCATCTATTATTGTCGTTCAGGGCGCATTACAGTGGAAAAAGCCGAACGTTTATCAGCCCGCCTTCGAGTATTTTCTCCGTGATTTTCGCCGGGCTCTCTCCATTGAAGAACAGCTCCAGCCATTCGTGCAGGAATGAAAGGATCATACCATGCCTCAGTCTCGTTCTATCCCTACGACCACTTTGATGATTACCAAGCCAAGCAGTTATCACCAGTTGGAAGCATCCTACCAGCTCCTGCGCTATGAACTTCCTCGCGATCTTCCCTATAAACTCAAAGGGAGATCAGACTTATGGGGTAGGATGCAGAATAATTTGCGAGGACAACTCAATTATCCCTATCGAGTCTTTACACATGATAAACTCGATGGAAAAACGACGTGGGTAGTATATGTTCTTGCACCCTGTGCTAGTGCTCTTGCACCAACAACTCCGCTCACTTATGATGATGCCCCATTGCCTTTAAGGCAAATCACGTTTGAAGAGCTTGAATTCCATCTTCTGGTAAAACTCTTGCAACGTGCGCATATGCAGGGCAATAGCGCCGGGCGCTTTACTGGCCAGGGAAACTGCTATATTCATGCCAAGAAGAAGGGAGATTCTTCGCACATATGCGCTCAAATAGATCTTCACGAGGATATCAAAACAAAAACAGATCAGGTCGTTCGCCATTTTAAAGTGGAGGCACAGGCGAAACTCTTTCGTCGCTATAATGATCCCAAGAGTTCATCCGGATACGCCTATTTTGGCAAGCGATTGGCTGCAAACGGGGCAGTCTATTTTCTCCAACTGAAATCAGAAGAGATTGCTCAGGCGAAGGCACAAAAAGAGCCTGTTTTTGGATTAGGCGTGATAGCAGGTACAAGAACAACCCTTGCGTATCACGATTTAGATCACATTGATGCGAGCGTAGGGAAGATTCTTTCCGACTTTACCCGTGATTTTCGCAATTTTCTGGCGCAATTTGGTATTGAAAGCCAATCCCATGTACGCACATTCACACAATTTGAGGCACCAAAGGAAGAGGAACTCTCCCTGGATTTGGCGTTGCTCAACCCGATCAGCGTTTTCGATCAGCGCAAGAATAAAACGATACCTCCAGACGACTATTTACAACTGCTTCAAAAAATGCGACCTGACATGACATTTACCACGATTAATGACCTTGCCGAGACGACCAAGCCGATCCTGGTGTTACAAGATTATCAAAAAGAAGACTTCCTGAGCGGCGGGATCTTTTACGGAGAAAACGATCCGTATGGAAAACTTTATCAAGAGCATCGTGATCTTCCCAAACAATCGTTAACAGTTAATTTTCTCGACGCAAAGAAGTTAACTGTTGATGCGTATCTCTCCTATCCTTTACCAGAGGTGAGCCAACTCCAGCGCAAGTTAGATGTCTCTCTCGCTCAACTGTATCTTAAAGCAATCGTCTGTTCAAAAGATCGTTTGTCTGGACGATTGCCTTTCCTCCCGCCAGATCTCTTGTATGTACGAAAGCTGCGTAATATCCCCGGCCTGAAGGAACCCTTTGAGACGATGATGTATGTAGAAGATGATTATCTTCACTTTCTGGACCTTCGTGATTTTGAACAGCGATCCCAGGCGATTGAACGATGTGAGCAACTTGGTATTGACTGGATAGCGTGCCAGGAGCAAATGATAGCGAAATACAAACGCGAGGATAGAGAGGAAAGTGAACGAGCCATGCCAAGTTATAATGTGATCGTCGGCCCTGATCTCTTTGTCGAAATTGAGGACTGCAAGGAACGGGTTCTCTATGACTACGAGGAAATCGTCAGGCGACAAGATGCAGTGAAAATCGTATTTCCGGTAGAAACGTTCAAGCTGCTTCCACATTACGATGAAGTCAAAAATGAGGCAAATCTGAGCTTAAAAGAACTCCAAAGGCGCGGCCTCCTTGACGGAAGGAAACGACCAACACTCAAAAAAGAGGAAGACTCGCTTCATTTCTATCAGCAATTGGTGGACTATGATGCCTATCTTGATGAGATACAAGAAGAGTACCCAGAACTGTCATTTGAGCAGTTAACAGATGATGAAAAGCCGTTTATTGCTCAGATTCGCTATATTTTTGAGATTAACGCAGGTAAAAATGGGAAGATTACAAATAGCAAGCTGATCGAGAGATATCAGAAGCGTGGCTGGTCTCTGAGCGATAAGGCAAGAGACGTTCATATGTATGAAGATATCTGGTACGATAACGATCACTGCTATATGGTCGGTGCAGCACAAGGGATAAAACGTCAGCAACCACGCGCGCATCTTATCCGGCGGTTCGATGTCTATCAAGGACAAGAACATTTTGACATCCAGCCGTTATTACGGATGATGAGTGTGCAATTTGTACGGCTGAAACAATATACGGTATTTCCTTATCCATTTCATCTCATTGATCTTTACGTAGAAAATGTACTCCGTTTCTGCGATCAGCACTTCGAGGAGGAAAGACTGCTCATACCTGCCTTGCCCAGCGGTGAATAATCCTCGTTTCTGACCTTGTTCCAGTTTTTAGAGTTTCCACTCGAGGGAAACAAAAACGTTTGAAATGGTCTTTGCGCGCTTTTGAAGTTGAGTTGTACGTGGGTTATAAACAAGAGTGTTTCTTTAGGAAAAAGGCAAAAAAATAAAACAGTTTTCCACCAGGCTGCAAGGGATACAAATTCTCTACGCTGCTAAAAATGTCAACGCCAACACCCGTTTGCTATAGTCGACAGTTTCTTGTTATGTCCTGGATCAAACTTTTTCGCCGCGCGCATTAAGCCCACTAAAAATGAAATCAGAGCAAGGGCTGGCCACGAGGAATAATCTTCTTTTAGAAGAAAGAGAAAATAGATGTCATTTTATACCCATCAATTTGATCTCTCTCATACCATTTCACTGGAGAGCACTTGCAGGAAGCTCGCGAATATTTCTCTTCATTGCTGGCTAGGGTTGATCCCTCATTAAAAAAGCCTCAAGGTGTTCTAGGAACATATTGGGAAAGCGATAGCCCTGTCAATGCTTGTGAACTTATCAATATGGCTCAAATGCTGAGACAGTTGGAGCAAGGAGTATCATCAAGATCCGCTTCAATATTCCTTCCCAAAGTAGAAGGTATTTTCAAACAGCTTAATGAGAAAACCTTTCTCGAAAATCTCACGGAACTTCAGATAGGATCCGAGCTTGCGCAGCGTGCCAATCAGCTTGAAATAGATCCACTGGTTCCAGATGAATGGTTGCTTCCTTTAACCAATCATCGAAGGCCCCAAACCCCTGATTTTGCATTACACTTATTGAACGAGGAAATATTTTTTGAAGCTACGGTTCTTCACACAAAGATCTTAAATGATTGGGATAAGTCTGTTGACTATATCATGAATGCCATGAAGAGCTACCTGCGTAAGCAGCACAAGAACCTTATCTTTCAGATTACATTTCCACTACCTTTTAAAGGTGATCCTGAAAATATGGTTAAACGCCTTTATTATAGGCTAAAAAATACTGATAGAGGAAGAGAAACCTTTGACAACCATGAAGGGGATGTTCGCTGGGAACCATTTCCGACGCTCATTGCCTCAGATGCCTCCTCAGCCCTTGCTGCTTTGTTTAATACATCCTCGAAGGTCGCTGCGTTTTCTCCTATTCCAGAAAACATTGGCTTTGCTTCCGCAACACAGAGTGGTGTCGTTCATCTATGGTATACCCCAAAGTCAAGACAAAAATGGACTCCAATTAAGAGTGACCTCAGCAATTCAAAGAACGTGGTGAATCATGATCGGTAATACACCTGTGTGGGTGTTTGATAATCGAGAGCCTGATGCAAGCGATCTTGATTGTAGAACTGAAAATACGCTTTCAGCCCACTTTCTGCATCAGATACCGACTGATAATCCTTGAGATACACCTCCTCATATTTGACACTTCTCCAGAGTCTTTCCACGAAAATGTTGTCCAATGCTCTTCCTCTGCCATCCCAACTGATACGCACGTCTGCAGCCTTGAGCCGGTTCGTAAACTCGGTACTGGTAAACTGCGATCCCTGGTCATTGTTGAAAATTTCCGGCCGCGCCCCCTCAAATGCCTGCTCGAGTGCTTCGAGACAAAACGCTGTTTCCAACGTGATCGACGTTCGCCAGGCGAGCACATAGCGACTGAACCAGTCGATGATGGCTACCAGATACAGGAACCCTCTTTGCAGACGGATGTACGTAATATCTGTGCTCCAAACTTGATTGACGCGATCGATGCTCAATCCACGTAACAAATAGGGATAGCGCACATTTTGCTCTCCTGGTTGACTCAATCTTGGTGCCGGATAGATCGCCATCAGGCCCATCTGTCGCAGGAGTCGGGCAACACGCTTGTGGTTTACCTCATGGTCTTGAGTGCGCAACCAGGCGGTCATCTTCTGGATCCCATAAAAAGGCGTTCGTGTGTATTGTTCATCCAGCAGGCGCATCAGCAGCAGATTCTCCTCACTTTCTGGGATCGGCTGGTAATAATAGCTGGAGCGTGCCAGACCAACCAACTCGCACTGTCTTGCCATGCTGATGCTTGGATGCTCTGGTTCAATTAGCGCCCTCTTCTCTTCCACCCTCCCACCTGACTTTTTTTAACCAGTCCATTTCCATTTTCAACTGTCCAATCTCCTGATACAAGGACGCCATCAGCGCTTCATCGGTTCGCTCACGCCGTGCCCGTCCCCCAGAGAAGCCTCTGCTGATTTCTTCCAAGGCCTGCTTCTTCCATTGCGTGATCTGGCTGGGATGCACGCCATATTCCCCAGCTAGCTCATTGAGCGTTTTCTGCCCCTTAATGGCCTCGATGGCTACTCTCGTCTTTTCTTCTGCACTGTATCGTTTTCTTTGAACAGACATCTTTTCCCTCCTCCTGACGTTCCTCAATACCGCTTCATTCTATCTTATTTGCCTGTCCAGTTTCTGGGGGATAGTATAGTTCCCTCGCTCTTCTGTAAGAAGAGAAAAAACCAAACGCTCTCTTACCGAATATCCTGGGCCATATACCGAATGGGAACGCCCAGATCATTGATCCATTCGTCACGAGCTGCTGTTCTGACTTCCAAGAGGCCATTTCGCCTGCGCGCTCGCGTGATCTTCCGTCTCCTGGCTCGACCTTCAATCTGAGCATAGGTTTTATAGTATTGGCATATCAGG
>Ga0209647_1000905_pt1 | contig 26656 bp, 21 predicted proteins | sample GraSoi_2013_60cm_FD_185827 | JGI IMG/M metagenome (GOLD analysis project Ga0209647, IMG submission 185827) | Grasslands soil microbial communities from the Angelo Coastal Reserve, California, USA - Sample 9_17_2013_60cm (SPAdes) (version 2) | ecosystem: Environmental > Terrestrial > Soil >... | reverse complement strand
AGGCCCGGGAATCAAAGAGGAGGAGCGGGCGCTGATTTTTCAGCGCTTCTGGCGGCGCGATCGCCGGCGGACGGGAAATGCCGGCTTGGGACTTTCAATCGTCCAGCGCATCGCCGATACGCATGCTGCGACCATCAGCGTCGAGAACCGTCCTACCGGCGGCGCAAACTTCTCTCTTAACTTTGCTCGCGCGGGTTAATGCTCGGCGCGGCAATGTCCGGCAGCGCCTCAGCTAACGTGCCGCCGACTCTCTTTTTGCCTGCGACTTCGCCGCAGCGGGCTTTTCGTTCCTGCGATTACGCAGATTAGGTGCTCGCGGGTTCGGCATGACTGGGTTTGGTGATCCACACCGCAAGCACCCAAGCAACCCACAGGAACAGAAAATAGAGCACGAGGAAGACGATGAGGCTGACCTGGCCGCCAAACTCGCGTTCGGTGACGAGACCGATGGCGTAGGCAGCGAGATCGCCTGCGATCATGAAGATGACGTAATAGACGATGAGCCACACGACGATGTCCCTCTAATGCCGAATGCGTGGGAGAGGAATCCCCAGCCGAGGCGGCAAGATGCCGGGCGACCGCACTTCGGCGCGCGATCAGAAGTGTTCAATATTTTCCTTACACCGACCTGACAACGCCGTCGGAAGTGCAAAAAAAATCGGCGTGTGGTCAGGTCTCGTGTTGCCCCGACGGGTCTGCGATCTCGGTGTGGAGGAGGTAGCCTGTGCCCGAAAGAGCTCGCCTGAGCCGACCGAGATCAACCCATTCGTACGCCAGCGCGGTTTTTGCGATGGGACTATTGCCCCGCCGGGGTGCGCAGGCCGTGCCAGGCGTCGCGGACCTGATGGTAGTGGACCTCGGGCGCGTAGTCCGGGGTGTTGAGGCCGAGCGTCTTGACGTCGAGCCGCCCGACGGCGCCGAGCAGCGCATAGGCGGCGATCACGCGGTCCCGTTGGGCACCGATTAGCCGCGCGCGGGCGGCCGTGAGGTCCTGCTGCGAGTTGAGCACGTCGAGCGTCGTGCGCTGGCCCGCCTGCGCTTCCTTCTGCACGCCGGCGAGCGCGACGCTGGCAGCGCGCACTTCTGCCTCCGCGGCGGCGAGCGCAACTTTCGCCCCCTCGAAGGTGACCCAGGCGCTCAGAACCGCGGTCTGGGTCTGATTGCGGATGAGCTCCAGCACGATGCGAGCCTGCATCGCAATCTCCTTGGTCTGCCGGATCTGCGAGGCCGCCAGCCCGCCGTCGTAAATCGGCACGCTCGCCGTTCCCAGCAACGAGGCGATATCGTTGCCCTTGGCGCTGAGCGTAGGATCGTTCTCCCATTGGCGCTGGAGATTTCCCTGCACCGAGAGGGTCGGCAACAAGCTGCTCTCGGCGATCTTGGTGCCGAATTGGGCGACATCGATGTCGTACATCGCCGCGAGAATGGCGGGATGCTCCTTGCGGCTGATCGCGGTCGCCTCCTCGCGCGTGCGCGGCAGCAGCCGGTCGATCGATTCAGCCGGCACCAGTCGGCCCGGCGGCGCGCCGATGACCTGGGCGTAAAGCGCTTGGCTGATCGCCAGCCCGACCTCGGCGGCATTGAGATCGGCGAGGCCGCGGCTCAGCCGTGCCTCCGCCTGCGCCACGTCCGTCGGCGTCACGTCGCCGCCCTCGAGACGCGTCTTCGTGGTGGCGAGCGTCTCGCGCAGGGCCGTCACATTGATGCGTTGGGCCTCGACCAGGCTTTGGTTGGCGAGCACGTTGGTATAGGCGGTCACCGCGTCGAGCAGTACGCCCTGGCCGGTATTGCGCAGCGCTTCGCGCCCCGACTGCACCTGCGCCTCCGACTGGCGAACGGTGTTGGCGGTCTTGAAGCCATTGAACAGGGTTTGCGACACGGTGAACCCGATGGTCCAGGTGCGCAGCGTCTGGGTTTGAATGGTGTTGTCGAAAAACAGCACCCGCACCTGCTGGAGGCCGCCGGTCAGGGTTAGCAAGAGTTGCGGGCGGTATCCCGCAAGCGCCTGCGAGACGCCTTCGTCGGTCCCGCGCTGGCGCGCGCGTTCGGCATTGAGCTGCGGATTGTTCTGATAGGTGCGTACCAGCGCTTCCGGCAGCGTCTCCGCCAGCACCGGCTCGACCAGCAGCGCGGTCACAGCCGCGGCAACGACCGCGGCCGAACCGCTCGAACGAAGGATACAGCGCATCGCGGCCCGCGCAGCGATGACGCGCGGCCAACCGTTCGCACGCAATACGCTGACCGCTACGCGCATCGATACGATCCGAACTTCGACAAATCGGCTTAGATGCCCCCGCGGAAACCATTGCAGGTTCCGCCCCCGGATGTCAGTTGTTTCCCTGGGCTGGCCGGGGAAGCCAATTAGTTCCTTGAAATTGCGGCTTAAAGCGGTCCGGATTTCGCCCATGCGGAGAGGCCTGTGGGATTTGACATCGGGCGCAGAGGCGGGTTTCTCTGCCGCCGCCAGTAAGCCTCCTGTAAGGAAACCGGACTAGGCATGGCCAATCTCGTGTACCGCCGGCGATTCACGGTCGAATGGGGTCATTGCGACCCGGCCGGCATCGTGTTCAACAGCCATTTCTTCGAGTTTTTCGATTGGAGCGTCTGGCTGCTGTTCGAAACGGCACTGGGCGTGCCGCCGAACCAGCTGGGGTCGGCCTTCGGCATCGTGGGCATTCCGCTGGTGGACGCCAAGGCCCGCTTTCTCAAGCCCGCCAAGTTCAACGATGTCGCGGATATCACCTCCGAGGTCAGCGAATTTCGGCGCTCGAGCTTCGACGTGGCGCATCGCATCTCGATCGGCAGCGAACTTGCCGTCGAAGGCAGCGAGACGCGGGTATGGGCCGGGCGCGACCCGGACGATCCGGTCAAGTTGAAGGGCATGCCAATCCCAGCCGCGGTCATCGCGCGGTTTCGGGCCACAGCTTAGAGGCTCTCGTGCAGCAAATTCCCGATTGCGGGTCTGGCGGAGCGCGTACCGTTGGGCGCATGTCCAGGCGTTGAGGACGTCTCGATTGATGAGCACAAGTCTCTCGTTGGCCTTTGATCTGCGGTTCGAGGACCTTTACGGCCGCGACGGCTTGGTGCGCCTCGACGGGTGCTTCGTCGATTTCCTCAAACGTCGCAACGTCGAGCTGCACAATCGGCTGATGGCCGCCCGCGCCGCCCCGGACCGGCTCGCCGGCAAGGAGGAATCCGATCTCATCGTCGAGCTTGCACCCGAGCTCGAAGACTTCATCGTCGCCCTCTTCGGCATCGCCCGCGAGGTCGATGCCTTGCGCTTGCGCCATGATGCGCTCTCCCCGCTCTACACGGTCAAGCGTTTGTTCGTGCAGCGCCGCGCGTCCAAGAAATACGGGCCCGATCAAGCCGCGACATTCGATGGCCAAGCTTTGCGCGAGCAGCTCGAGCCGCTGCTCGGCGGCGAGCTCACCGAATTACACTTCGCCCAGCGGGTCGATGCCTGGATGCAGGCGGAAGCCGAGCACGCCGCTGCGCTCGATCTCGCGGCGCGCTACGCCGCCTGGGCGACACACACGCTGCAGGGCCGGCACCGGCATAAAGGCGGCGTTCTGTTCAAGGTGCCGCACAAGATCGATCCGCACCATCTGATTCCGGTCGAGACCGAAGTCGTCGATGGCGCGGCCATGCTCAAGCTGCCGCCCGAGCATCGCCGCGTACGCGACGGCTTCGCGCTCACCGATCCCGGCACCGATCTCACCGGCGCGCTCGATCACGCCAACTACTGCATCTGGTGCCACAACCAAGGCAAGGATTCCTGCTCGAAGGGACTCAAAGAGAAGAGCGGCGAGTTCAAGAAGAGTGCGTTCGGCGTCGTGCTCGCAGGGTGCCCGCTCGACGAGAAAATCTCCGAGATGAATTTGGTCGAGGTCGGCGGCCACACGATCGGTGCGCTCGCCATCGTGGTCGTCGACAACCCGATGTGCGCCGCGACCGGCCACCGCATCTGCAACGATTGCATGAAGGCCTGCATCTATCAGAAGCAGGAGCCGGTCGATATTCCCCAGGTCGAGACGCGCGTCCTCAAGGAGGTTCTGGCCCTACCCTGGGGCTTCGAGATCTACGGTTTGCTGACGCGGTGGAATCCGCTCAATCTGCGCCGGCCGTTGCCGAAGCTCGCGACCGGCCGCAAGGTTCTGGTTGTGGGGCTCGGGCCCGCGGGCTTCACGCTCGCCCATCACCTCATGAACGACGGTCACGCCGTCGTCGCGGTCGACGGGCTCAAAATCGAGCCGCTCGACGCTGATATTTCGGGCGTCGACGTCGCCGGCACCCGCACGCGGTTCCGTCCGATCCGCGACGCCGCGGAATTGCGTGAGCCGCTCGATGCGCGCGTCATGGCCGGCTTTGGCGGGGTGGCCGAATACGGCATCACCGTGCGCTGGGACAAGAATTTCCTCAAGCTCATCCGCCTGCTGCTGGAACGACGGCGCGAATTCGCGATGTTCGGAGGCGTGCGTTTCGGCGGCACGCTCACGATCGACGGTGCCTTCGCACTTGGCTTCGACCATATCGCGCTCTGCGCCGGCGCCGGCCGGCCGACCATCGTGCCGATGAAGAACGGGCTTGCCGCGGGCGTCCGGCAGGCCTCCGACTTTCTGATGGCGCTGCAGCTCACCGGCGCCGCCAAGACCGACAGCCTCGCCAATCTGCAGGTACGCCTGCCGGTCGTCATCATCGGCGGCGGGCTCACCGCCATCGATACCGCGACCGAGGCGCTCGCCTATTATCCGCTGCAAGTGGAGAAGTTCCTCGCTCGCTACGAAACGCTGCTCGCCGAGCGCGGGGAAGCGGCGGTGCGCGCCGACTGGACCGCCCAGGACGCGGAAACCGCATCGGAGTTCCTCGAGCACGCGCGCGAATTTCGCGCCGAGCGCGAGGTGGCCGCGCGCGAAGGCCGCAAGCCGCGGTTCGTGGAGCTCATGCGCCGATGGGGCGGAGCTACCATCGTCTATCGGCGGCGCATGATCGATTCCCCGAGCTACACGCTCAACCACGAGGAGGTTGCGAAGGCGCTGGAGGAAGGGATCGGATTTGCCGAGCGGTTGACGCCACAAGAGGTGCTCCTCGACCGCTTCGGCTGCGCCCGCGCGCTGCGCCTCTCGTCTCAGGCTCGAGCCGACAGCGATCCGGCCGCGGCGCCGGGCGACGTGGTCCTGCCCGCGCGCACGATCCTGGTCGCGGCCGGCACGCAACCAAACACCGTGCTCGGCCGCGAGGAGCCGGAGCACCTTGCGATCGACGGCAAGTATTTCCAGGCGTTCGACGAGAACGGCTGCAAGGTCACCCCCGAGCGCATCACCAAGCCGTCCGCCGCCCATGTGCTCATGAACGTGCGTGCGGACGATCGCGCCATCAGCTTCTTCGGCGATCTGCATCCCTCGTTTGCCGGCAACGTGGTCAAGGCGATGGCGAGCGCCAAGCAGGGTTATCCCGTGGTCAGCCGGATGCTGGAGCGGCGAAAGGGACTGGGCATTTCGCCAGCGACGTTGATCGCTCGTCTCAACGCCGAGCTGCGACCCGTTGTGCACGCGGTCAACCGGCTCACGCCCACCATAGTCGAGGTCGTGGTGCGCGCCCCGATGGCCGCGCGCGCCTTCGAGCCCGGGCAATTCTACCGGCTGCAGAACTACGAGACGTTCTCGCGCGACGCCGACGGCACCCGCCTCACCAAGGAGGGGCTCGCACTGACCGGCGCCGCGGTCGATCGCGAGCGCGGCTTGCTGTCGACGATCGTGCTCGAAATGGGCGGCTCGTCCGACCTGTGTGCGCAGCTTGCGCCGGGTGAACCGGTCATTCTGATGGGCCCGACCGGCCATCCGACTGAAACGCCTGGTGACGAAAGCGTGCTGCTGATCGGTGGCGGGCTGGGCAACGCGGTGCTGTTCTCGATCGGGCAGGCGCTGCGAAGGAACGGCAGCCGCGTGCTCTATTTCGCCGGCTATAAACGCGCGATCGACCGTTACAAGGTCGACGAGATCGAGCGGGCGGCCGACGCCATCGTGTGGTGCTGCGACGAGCCGCCGGGCTTTCGCGCCGAGCGGGAGCAGGACAAAGCCTTCGTCGGCAACATCGTCGCGGCGCTCGACGCCTACGGATCGGGGGCGCTCGGCGAGGCGCCGATCCCGCTCGGCGAGGTCGATCGCGTGATCGCCATCGGCTCCGACGGCATGATGGCGGCGGTCTCCCAGGCGCGGCAGGGAATGCTGGCGCCGCATCTCAAACCCGGGCACAAGGCCATCGCCTCGATCAACTCGCCGATGCAGTGCATGATGAAGGAAATCTGCGCCCAGTGCCTGCAGGTGCATCGCGACCCCGCAAGCGGCGTCGAAAGCGTGGTGTTCTCCTGCTTCAACCAGGACCAGGACCTCGACCGCGTAGACTTCGACAATCTGCGCGCGCGACTCAACCAGAACGGTGTGCAGGAAAAGCTCACGCGGCTGTGGATCGACCGCTCGCTGCGCCATCTGGGCCTGCGGCAGACCGCGGCGGAGTGACGAGCAAGCAATCGGAGAAATCCGAGCCCGCGGGTTAGCCTGCTGCGATAAAACCATGGGAACGCGCCATGCAGCACGCACCCGCCGTTACGCAGACCCTCGCCCGCTTTGCCGTCGAAGCCCCCTGGGATGACGTGCCGGACGCCGCGCGGCACGAGGCTAAGCGTGCGCTCATGAATTTCTTCGCCGTCGCGCTCGCCGGCTGCCGCGCCCCTCCCGTCGAGGTCGCGCGACAATCTCTCGCCGAGTTTTCCGGTCGCCAGCAGGCGACCCTGATCGGTCGTCGCGAACGCATGGATGCGCTGAGCGCGGCCTTTCTCAACGCGGCCGCCGCCAACGTCCTGGATTTTTGCGACACGCATGTCCCGACCGTCATCCATCCGACCGCTCCGATCGCGCCGGCGCTGTTCGCGTTGGCGCAACTGCGCCGCGCGAGCGGCGTCGAACTGCTGCTGGCGTTCATTCTCGGCGTCGAGATCGAATGCAGGATCGGCGGTGCCATTTCTCCCGGCCACTACGCCAAGGGCTGGCACATTACCTCCACCTGCGGCGTGTTCGGCGCGGCAACGGCTGCCGGCAAACTCCTGGGGCTCGCTGAGGGCCGCATGATCTCCGCGCTCGGACACGCGGCCACGCAGTCGTGCGGCCTGTGTGAATGTCTGGGCTGGCCGGCCAAAAGCATCGGCGTCGGCAACAGCGCGCGCAACGGGCTGTGGTCCGCGCTGCTCGCCGAACGCGGGTTCGAAGGTCCGCCGGAGCCCATCGCCGGCGTGCAAGGCTTTCTCAGCGCGATGGCGGAGCCGCCGAACTGGCCGGCCTTGACCGAAGGTTTGGGCGAGACCTGGGAGATCGTGCGAAATTCGATCAAGCCTTATCCCTGCGGCTTCGTGATCCATCCCGTCCTCGATTGCGTGCTCGATTGGCGGCGCGACCACCCGACCGAGGCGATCGAGCGGGTGGTCGTGCACGGCCATCCTCTGCTCAGCCACCGCACCGATCGGCCCGATGTTTCGACCGGCAGCGAATCGCAGGTGAGCGTGCAACACGCCGTCGCGGCCGCGCTCGTGCATGGCGAGGCGGGCTTGGATCAATTCAGCGACGAGTGCGTGCGCGATCCGCAGGTGATCGCGATGCGCCGCAGGGTCGAGGTGATCCGCGATCCGGCGATCGCGACGGTCGCGGCGGCGGTCGAGCTTTCGACCCGCGATGGGACCACGCACAGCCTTTCGACCTCCGCCGCGCGCGGCAGCCCGTCAAATCCGATGCGCGACCAGGATATCGAAGACAAGCTGCGCACGATTGCCGCGAGTTGGCGTGCCGGCCACGACGTCGAGCCGCTGATCGATGCGATCTGGACGTTGGAGAAAAGCAGCGACGTGTCGGGCGTGCTCGCACTGACGGTGCCGCGCGCCTGACAGGCGCGAAGCAGTCATACTGGCGCCGGTTGCCATGGCCCGGAGCGCGCGGCGCTCACACCGCTTTCGCCATGTCGCGCAGCTTGAATTTCTGGATTTTGCCGGTCGAGGTCCGCGGCAGTTCGGTGAACACCACGTAGCGCGGGCATTTGTAGCCCGCCAGGTTCTTGCGGCACCAGGCGATGATATCGTCCCGCGTCGCCTTCTCTCCCGGCTTGAGCTCGATGAAGGCGCACGGCGTCTCGCCCCATTTGTCGTCGGGCTTGGCCACCACGGCGGCGGCTCCCACCGCGGGGTGCTTGTAGAGCGCATCCTCCACTTCGATCGATGAAATGTTCTCGCCCCCGGAGATGATGAGGTCCTTGGAGCGGTCCTTGAGCTGGATATAGCCGTCGCGATGCATCACGCCGAGGTCGCCGGAATGAAACCAGCCGCCGGCGAACGCCTTCTCGGTCGCCGACTTGTTCTTGAGGTAACCCTTCATCACCACGTTGCCGCGGAACATCACTTCGCCCATGCTCTCGCCGTCCCACGGCACCGCCTTGAGCGTGTCGGGGTCGCGCACGTCGAGTGCCTCGAGCGGCACGTAGCGCACGCCCTGGCGCGCCTTCATCGCCGCCTGCTCGGACGGCGACAGCGCGTCCCAGCCGGTTCGCCATTCGTTGACGGCGGCGGGGCCATAGGTCTCGGTTAGCCCGTAGAGATGGGTGACGTTGAATCCGGCGGCCTTCATCGCCGCCAGCACCGCTTCCGGCGGCGGCGCCGCCGCGGTGAAGAATTCGACCACATGCGGCAGAGGCTTCTTCTCCTCGGCCGGCGCGTTGAGCAGCGTCGCCATTACGATCGGCGCACCGCAGAGATGCGTGACCTTGTGGCGGGCGATGGCGTCGTACATGGCCGGCGCGCGCACTTGGCGCAGGCACACATGCGTGCCGGCGACCACCGATATCGTCCATGGGAAGCACCAGCCGTTGCAGTGGAACATCGGCAGCGTCCAGAGATGGACGCTGTGCTTGTCCATGCTGCCGGTGAGGACGTTGCCGATCGCGAGGAGATAAGCGCCGCGGTGGTGATAGACCACGCCCTTGGGATCGCCGGTCGTGCCGGACGTATAGTTGAGCGAGATCGCATCCCACTCGTCGTCGGGCATTTTCCAGGCGAAGTCCGCATCGCCCGCGGCGAGAAAATCCTCGTATTCGATCGCGCCCAGCCGTTCGCCCGCGCCCGCGAACTCGGGATCGTCGTAATCGACGACCAGCGGCTTGCCCTTGGCGAGCGCGAGCGCCTCTTTCGCCAGCTTGGAGAACTCGCGGTCGGCGATCAGCACCTTCGACTCGGCGTGGTCGAGCTGGAAAGCCACGGTGGCGGCGTCGAGGCGCGTGTTGATGGTGTTGAGCACCGCGGGGGTCATGGGCACGCCGTAGTGGCATTCGAGCATCGCGGGCGTGTTGGCGAGCAAGACCGAGACCGTGTCGCCGCGCTTGATGCCGCGCCGGGCGAGCGACGACGCAAGCTGGCGCGCGCGCGCGTAGAATTCGGCGTAGCTGCGCCGCAGCGGTCCGTGAATGATGGCGGTATGGTCGGAAAAGACGGCGGCCGCCCGCTCCAGGAAGGTGAGGGGGGTGAGCGGCTGGAAGTTCGCGGGGTTACGGTCGAGATCGATGTCGTAGGGCGTCATGTCTGGCCTGCCGCGCAAAGCTTACGAATGGTAAGCCTTGCAATCAATCCGCGGCAGGCTGCGTGGTGGGAGCGGCGCTTCAGCGCATCGGGACGGCCGGCGGTAACGGGATTTCCCTCTCCGCCATCACCGCGCGCAGGCGGTCCGGATAGTCCGTGATGATGCCGGCGACGCCCATTTGGATCAGCCGCTCCATGTCGGGACGCCCGTTGACGGTCCAGGGGATGACCTTAAGGCCGAGCGCCTGTGCTTCGGCAAGCGATGCCGCCGTCACGTTGCGCTGGTTCGGCGACCAAACCGAACAGCCGGCCGCGGCCACCAGCCGCGGCGCCGAACCGCCAAAATCATCGATGTCCAGTCCCGCCGTCCATGGCGACGCGCCCGGCTGGCCGCGCTGTAGGGTGTCGCCGCTGCCTCCATCGATGCTCAGGCAGACGCGCTCGATCTCCGGCGCGATGCGGCGCATGATCGCAAGCGTGCGCCAATCGAAGGACTGAACGCTGACCCGCGCGGCGAGCTCCGCCTCGCGCACCGCTCGTGCTACGGCGGCGGCAAACGTCTCCGGGTCCGGTGTGTCGGCCCCCGACGTCGGCGTCAATTTGGTTTCAATATTGAAGCGGACATGGTCGGCCTTCGCTTGCCGTGCCAGATCGAATACCTCCATCAATGTCGGGATGCGCACGCCATCCATTCCGCGTTGCTCCGGAAAGGCCGCGGCGTAGGCCGTGCCCGGCTTCAAGCGTCCGACGTCATAGCGCTGCAGCTGCGCCAATGTGAGCGAACGGATCGCGGGCCCCTCGGCGGCGAGAAACGTGCCGTCCGCTCCGCGCGTGTGGTCGGGGTTGAGACGGCTGTCGTGGCTGACGACGAGAACCCCATCGCTGGTCATGGCGAGATCGAGCTCGAGCGTGGTCACGCCGATCGACAGCGCGGTCGCGAAGGCCGGCAGCGTGTTTTCCGGCGCCAGACCGCGGGCGCCGCGATGGCCTTGCAGGTCGAATGCGCCGGCCGCCGAACATAGGACCACGCTGACGATAACGATCGCAGCCGCAATGATTTTCTCCATGGGAAGCGCTCCGTTGAGGCTCGTGCCGCAGCCTCGAGCGGTCGATGCTTACGACAACTGCGAGAACCTATTGTGACGCCGTCACATCGCGCGAATGGCGCTGGCGCCTTGCCAGATCAGGGCCAGCGAGATCACAAACATCAGCAGGTAGGTGATCCGGTAGAACAGCTCGGTCGGCGTCCTGCGCGCGAGCCAGAGGCCGAAAAAATTGGTGGCGACCGCGAACGGCAGAAGCACGGCCGATGTCGCTAGCGTCCGCGGCGAGAACTGGCCGAGCGCAAAATAAGGCACGAGCTTCATCACGTTGACCAGGGCGAAGAAGATGATGGTCGTGCCGATCAGCGTGAACTTGTCGAGCCGCTGCGGCAAAATGTGCACCTGGTAGGGCGGCGCGCCGACCTGAATGATGGTCGAAGTGAAGCCCGCAAGCGAGCCCCAGAACATCCCAGCCGGCACGCTCGGCCGGCGCGGTTGCGACGGCACCTTGCCGAAGGTGCTGTAGAGCGAAAAACACACGCCGGTCCCGCCGACCGCGATCTCCACATAGGCGTTCGACACATAGGCGGCGAACAGCCAGGCCGCGCCGACGCCCACGACCGAGCCCGGGAGCAGCACCTTGAGATTCCAGGCGCTCCATCGGCGGCGGTAGATCCACACCGAGATCACATCCTGGCACAGCAGGATGGGCAGCAGGATCGCCGCCGCCTGCAAAGGCGGCATGGTGAGCGCAAGCAGCGGGGTCGAGATCATGCCCGCGCCCGCGAAGCCGCCCTTGCCGAGACCGAGCGCGGTGATGGCGGGAATCGCGAGCAGATAGAACAGCGGATCGGTGATCACAGCGATGACTTGGGAAGGGACGAGTGGGAAACGCTCGCGTTGATTCGGATCAAAGCGCAGCTGCCCCGCGTGCGCCAGCACTTTGCCGCATAGCCGCGTTGTGCGCTCGGCGCGACTTGCAAACGCCACGCGCGCGCTCACAATAGCGCCAAACGACGGGCGATGTGCCCGTCCTCCTCCCGCACGGCGTGCGGCCGTTCCTCGGGACGAGGTCGTCAGCCTGAGGGAGCAGCGCCATGGATGCCCGCACGAGCCGCTATCACGACGTCTACGCCCGCTGGCAGCGCGACCCGCAGGGCTTTTGGGGTGAGGCGGCGCGGGACATCGACTGGATCGAGCCGCCCAAGCAGGTGTTCGATCCCAATGCCGGCGTCTACGGCCGCTGGTTCACCGGCGGCGTCTGCAACACCTGCTGGAACGCGGTCGACCGCCACGTCTTGCGCGGGCGCGGCGAGCAGGCGGCGATCATCTACGATTCGCCGCTCGCGGGTCAAAAGCGCACCATCAGCTATCACCGCCTGCAGGTGGAGACGCAGGTGCTCGCCGCGATCCTGCGCAATCTCGGCGTCGAGAAGGGCGATCGCGTCGTCCTCTACATGCCGATGGTGCCGGAAGCGGTGATTGCCATGCTCGCTTGCGCGCGCATCGGCGCGGTGCACTCGGTGGTGTTCGGCGGCTTCGCGGCGAACGAGCTCGCGACCCGCATCGATGATGCCAAGCCGAAGCTGATCCTGTCGGCGAGCTGCGGCCTCGAGGTCGGCCGCATCGTCAAATACAAGCCGCTGCTCGACGAGGCGATCGTGCTCGCCCGCCACAAGCCCGACGCTTGTCTCATCCTGCAGCGCCCGCAGCAGGAGGCCGCGCTCGTTCCTGGCCGCGACCACGACTGGGCGAAGCTGCGCGACGAGGCGATCGTGTTCGCGCGCTCGGTCTACGATTGCGTGCCGGTCGCGGCGACCGATCCGCTCTACATCCTCTACACCTCGGGAACGACCGGACGACCCAAGGGCGTCGTGCGCGACAATGGCGGTCACATGGTCGCGCTCAAATGGTCGATGCAGAATCTCTACGGCGTCGAGCCGGGCGAAGTCTATTGGGCCGCCTCCGACGTCGGCTGGGTGGTCGGCCACAGCTACATCGTCTATGCGCCGCTGCTGCACGGCTGCACCTCGATCCTGTTCGAAGGCAAGCCGGTGGGCACGCCCGATGCCGGCGCGTTCTGGCGCGTGATCGCCGAACACGGCTGCATCGCCATGTTCACGGCGCCCACCGCGTTCCGCGCCATCAAGAAGGAGGATCCGCAAGGCAAGCTGCTCGCGCAATACGATCTGAGCAAATTCCGCACCCTCTTTCTCGCCGGCGAGCGCGCCGATCCCGACACGGTGCAGTGGGCGGAGAAGCTCCTCAGGGTGCCGGTGATCGACCACTGGTGGCAGACCGAGACCGGCTGGGCGATCGCGGGCAATCCGGTGGGCCTGGGGCAGCTGCCGGTGAAGTACGGTTCGACGTCGGTGGCGATGCCCGGCTACCAGATCGACATCGTGGACGATGCGCGCAAGCCGGTGGCGGCCAACAAAATCGGTTCGATCGTCATCAAGCTCCCGCTGCCGCCGGCGTGCCTGCCGACGCTGTGGCAACAGGATGAGCGCTTCAAAGAGAGCTACTTGGCCGAATTCCCCGGCTACTACAAGACGGCGGATGCCGGATTCAAGGACGAGGACGGCTACATCCACGTCATGAGCCGCACCGACGACATCATCAACGTTGCCGGCCACCGGCTCTCGACCGGCGGCATGGAGGAGGTGCTGGCCGCGCACAAGGATGTCGCCGAATGCGCCGTGATCGGGGTCGTCGACGAACTCAAGGGCGAGGTCCCTTGCGGCTTCATCGTGCTCAAGGCCGGCGTCAACCGGCCGGTCGCCGAGATCGAGCAGGAATGCATCGCGCTCATGCGCGAAAAAATCGGGCCGGTCGCGGCGTTCAAGCTCGCGATCGCAGTCGCCCGGCTGCCGAAGACGCGTTCGGGGAAAATCTTGCGCGGCACCATGAAGAAGATCGCCGACGGCGAGGCCTGGACCATGCCGGCGACGATCGACGATCCCGCGATCCTGGGCGAGATCGGCGCCGCGCTGAAGGGCAGGGGTTTGGGAGCTTGAAGGGCCGACAAGCGAAATGACGGGCGCACATGACTTGCACATTCGCGTGATGCGGCCCGACGAGATCGCGCTCGCCGCCGATTGGGCGGCGGCGGAAGGCTGGAATCCCGGCCTCGACGACGCCGCCTGCTTTGTCACCGTCGACCCGGATGGCTTTTTCATCGGCGAGCTCGACGGCGCGCCGGCCGCGACCATCTCCTGCGTCAATTACGACGAGCGGTTCGCCTTCCTCGGCTTCTACATCGTGCGAGGCGATGTGCGCGGCCGTGGCTATGGGTTACGCATGTGGAACGCGGCCATCGCGCACGCTCCGGGGCGCACCATCGGTCTCGACGGCGTGGTGGCGCAACAGGAAAACTACCGTAAATCGGGCTTCCAGCTCGCGTATGCCAATATCCGCTACGGCGGCACCGTCGCGGCTCGTCCGGCGCCGCCGGCGGGGATCGTGCCGCTCGCGGACGTGCCGTTCGCAACCGTTGAGGCGGACGACGCCACGGTGTTTCCGGCACCGCGCGTGCCGTTCCTGCGCGCATGGATCAGCGCGCGCGGGCATATCGGCCGCGCGCTCGTGCGCGACGGCAGCCTTGCTGCTTGGGGCGTGATCCGCCCATGCCGGAGCGGCCGCAGGATCGGCCCGCTGGTGGCCGACGACCGCGCCGCCGCCGAGGCCGTGTTCGCGGTGCTGCTCGCGGCGGATGGCGCGCGCGAAGTCTTTCTCGACGTCCCTAGTGTCAATAGTGAAGCGGTCGCGCTGGCGCACGACCACGGCCTTACGCCGGTATTCGAGACCGCGCGGATGTATACTGGAGCGATCCGCCCCGTCCGCCTCGAGCGCGTGTTCGGCGTCACCACATTCGAGCTGGGGTGACTGAAGAACGAACCTGACCAACAACGGGAGCTGCAATGGTGGGTGGATCGACGATCAGCAAGCTCATCTCGATCGTTGCCGGGACTTATCTTTTGGGAGCGTATGCCATGGCCGCAGATGGATTGACGACGATAGCGAGCGACTACGGGCCGAAGGAAACCATGGATCGGCTCGAAGCCGAGATCAAGGCAAAGGGCATGACCGTGTTCGCACGCGTCGACCACGCTGCCGGGGCCGCGCAGGCGGGCCTGTCGTTGCGGCCGACCGAGGTGCTCCTATTCGGCAACGCCAAGGCTGGCACCCCGCTCATGCAGGCCAACCAGACGATCGGCATCGATCTGCCGTTGAAGGCGCTGGTTTGGCAGGATGCCGACGGCAAGGTGTGGCTCTCCTACAATGAGCCGAACTGGCTTGCGACGCGTCACGGGCTGGCGGCCGCAACCAAGCCGACGGTCGACGCCATGGCGGGCGGCCTCGGCGCGCTCGCAAGGGGCGCCGCCGGCAAGCAGTGACGCGTGGCTTCTGGGTTGCCAGGTTCATTGGAAAATAGGGTTATGAGCACCGCATCCCCTCGATCCAGCCCCGATCCACTCAACCGCGCCTCGCCGCACAACCCGTTGATCGACCGCATCCCGCCGGGCTGGGGCGATACCATCGTCCTGCTCGGGCGCATTCTCATCGGGGGCATTTTCGTCCAGAGCGGCTTCGACAAATTGATGGGCCTCGACGCATTCGCCGCGGGTCTGGCGGCGCGAGGGCTGGCCACCGCCCTGGTGCCGGTGCTGGCGCCGATCGGGGCGAGCGTCGAATTTTTCGGCGGTCTCGCCATCGTCTTTGGGTTGATGACGCGCTGCGCCGCACTGCTGATGATCGCCTTCGTGATCGTCGCGACGCTGATCTCGCATCGCTTCTGGGTGCTTCAGGCGGCGGAGCGCCGCACCCAGAGCGTCCACTTTGCCAAGAACGTGGCGATCATCGGCGGCTTCTTATTCCTCTTCGTCACCGGCGGCGGCCGCTACAGCCTGGATCGCTGGCGGCGCAGCAGCAAATAGCTCGCTATTCGCTCTTGCCGCCGAGCTGTTTGAGCTTGGCGAACACGGCGTCGACGTTGAGCTCGTCGGCCGGCTTCTTCTCTTCGGGTTCGGGTTCGCGGCGAATGGTCGTCTCCGACGCGGGCAACAGCGTGGCGCCCTGAGCCTCGGCGTCGACCGGCTTCTCCTTGGCGGCGCGGTGAACCTCGAGATCGAGATCGATCTGCGAGCATAGACCGAGCGTGACCGGATCCATCGGCTGCAGGTTCGATGCATTCCAGTGGGTGCGCTCGCGGATCGCCTGGATGGTCGACTTGGTGGTGCCGACGAGCCGCATGATCTGGCTGTCCTTGAGCTCGGGATGGTTGCGCACCAGCCAGAGGATGGCGTTCGGGCGGTCCTGGCGGCGCGATACCGGCGTGTAGCGCGGGCCCTTCTTCTTCTTGGCCTCGGGCAGGCGCACCTTGGGGTCGAGCAGCTTGAGGCGATAGTCCGGATCGGCGACGGCTTTCTCGATCTCCTCGCGGCTGAGCTGACCGGTGAGCACGGGATCGAGGCCTTTGATGCCCTGCGCGGCATCGCCGTCGGCGATCGCCTTCACCTCGAGCGGGTGAAGCTTGCAGAAGTCGGCGACCTGATCGAACGAGAGGGCGGTGTTCTCGACCAGCCACACGGCGGTTGCTTTCGGCATCAGCGGCGCTGCGGTCATGGCGAAATCTCCTCTGCGCTCCGTCCGCCCTCGCGGGCGAAGCTTGGTGTCATCGGTGATGACGGAAGTGGCCAAAATATAGGCATTCCACCTGGGGCGGCGCAATGGGGCAGTGCCCGGCAAAAAGTCCGTTCGTTCCAGCGCGAGCGGCGACCGAGTTCCCCCTGGATTCCTGCCTTTGCGGGAATGAGCTGAGTTTCAATGCAGCCTCTGTCGTGACACACGCCTAGCCTCGCGTCGGGTCGAGCACGATCTTGCCCAGCGATTCGCCCGATTCGACCAGTCGATGCGCCTCGGCGGCGCGCGACAGTGGCAGAACCCGCTCGATCTGCGCCTTGATCCTGCCAGCCGCCGCGGCGGCGAAACATTTCGGCACGTCGGCGGGGTGATAGCCGGGCTGGCCCTTGATGGTGATGCGCTTGTGATAGAGGTGCGCGAAGTCGATCGCGACGTGCGGCCCCGCATGCGCCCCGGCGGTGACCAGTCGGCCGTCGAAGCCGATGGCGCGGAAGGCCTTCGGCAGCACCTTCGGATTGGCGATGTTGTCATAGAGTACGTCGACGCCCTTGCCGTCGGTCAGCGCCATCACCTCGGCCTGCAAGTCGCAGGCGTTGTAGTTCACGGCGTGGTCGGCGCCGAGTTCGAGACCCGTTTTCACGCGTTCGTCGGAACCCGCCGCCGCGATCACCTTGGCGCCGATCACGTTCTTGGCGATCTGGATGCCGATCGAGCCGAGGTTGCCGCCTGCGCCCATGATCAGCACGGTCTCGCCGGCTTTGAGCCCGGCGACGTTGACGAGCAGATTCCAGGCGGTCGGCACATGGCGCATGACGACGGCGGCGTGGTGGAAGTCGAGATGATCGGGGAGTTCGATCGCGGCGCAGGCCGGCACCGCGACCATCTCGGCAAAGCCGCCGGGCCGCTTGATGCCCATCATGCCGGTCGGCCCGGCGTAGTCCTTGTGGTCCTCGGGGCAAATATCGAGCGGCATGACGCCGGCGGCGGCGACCCGCATGCCGGGTTGCCAGCGCGTGACCCCGGCGCCGAGCGCATCCACGACGCCGGCGCAGTCGACGCCTGGAATGAGCGGAAGCACGGGCCCACGCGCGCGCTCGTTGCCGGCCCGCAAGCTTACGTCGAGCACGCGATTGACCGTGGCGGCGTGAATGCGGATGCGGATTTCACCTGCGCGCGGCTCGGGGTCCGGCACGCTCTCGTATTTGAGCACCTCCGGCGGGCCGTAGTGGTGGATGACGATCGCTTTCATGCGCCTCCTTCATCGGTGCGAATTTTTCAAGGGGGTGGAAGTTGCGAAAGAAGGCTTGCTCCGTCAATCGACGATGACGCCGTGCGAGACGCGTTGCGCCTCCCTCTTCCCCCCAAGCGGGGGAGGGAGAAGATGTGGCACCATCCGTCGTAATGCGCGAGTGATGGTTCGGCGGAAATCCGCTCTAAGGAACGAGGGTCTCATGGATGCGAACGACAAATACGCCTGCGCCGAGCTGATCCAAGCCTGGGGCCTTTATCGCGACCAGGGCAAGTGGCCGCAACTGCTCGCAACCTTCGTGCCGGAGGGACAGATTGCGGTCTCCTGGTTCAGCGGAAGCTTTCGCGAATTCGTCGACCGCTGCCGGCAGAGCTTCGAGGCCGGACAGCGTTCCAAACATCTCATTTTTCCCTCCGTGGTGCGCCTCGCGGGCGATCGCGCGCTGGCCGAGACCAATATCGTCATCCTGGTGCGCCAGAAAATCGTCGGGGTGATCGCCGACATGACATCCTATGCGCGTTTCCTCGACCGGCTGGAGCGACGAGGGGGTCGCTGGGGCATCGCCGAGCGCGCCGCGATCTACGAGCGCGACCGGCTCGACCCGGTTGAACCCTCGGAGGCGTTCGACAAGCTGTTCGCGGCGAGCGACCTCTCGATCTATCCCGAGGCTTACCGCTACATGGCCGCCCGACTCAACGCCGCCGGGCGCGCGCTCGCGCCGGTGGTCCATTGCGACGGCTCTGCGCAGACGGCGCAACTGTACGCACGCTACGAGGCGTGGCTCGGCGGGACGTAGCGAGCCGCGGTCGACGCGACGCTGCGGGGTTGCGTTCGGCCGGGAATTCGGGCCAGCGCGTCGCTTGACAGAGGAAGGGCATAAGGCCATGTCGAATGGCGCGAGCGACGGCCGCAGCCGAGGTCCATAATGACGGTGTCCCAAGCCCTTGGAACCGACCCAAAGCCCCCGCTGAAGGTGCTGCTGTGCTCTCCGCGCGGCTTTTGCGCCGGGGTCGTGCGCGCCATCGACACGGTCGAGCGGGCGCTCGCCCGCTACGGCGCGCCGGTCTATGTGCGTCACGAGATCGTACACAACCGCTACGTGGTCGAAAGCCTCAAGGCCAAGGGCGCCATCTTCGTGGAAGAGCTCGACGAGATTCCCGATACCGAGGCGCCCGTCATTTTCTCCGCACATGGCGTGCCGAAGTCGATTCCCGAGCAGGCCAAGAAGCGCAACCTGTTCGCCCTCGACGCCACCTGTCCGCTGGTGACGAAGGTGCACCGCGAGGCCGAGATCCACCATAAGCGCGGCCGCGAGATCGTGCTGATCGGTCACGCCGATCATCCCGAAGTGGTCGGAACGGTCGGGCAGTTGCCCGCCGGCGCCATCACGCTGGTCCAGTCGGTCGACGAGGTCGCGCGCTTCGTGCCGCGCGATCCCGGTCGCCTCGCCTACGTGACGCAGACGACGCTTTCGGTCGACGATACCGCTGACATCGTCGCGGCGCTGAAGGTGCGCTTTCCGGAGATCCACGGGCCGCACAAGGAAGACATTTGCTACGCCACCACCAACCGCCAGGAGGTGGTCAAAAAGGTAGCGCCTCTGGTCGAGGCCATGGTCGTGGTCGGATCGCCCAATTCCTCGAATACCCAGCGCCTCAAGGAAGTCGCCGAACGCGCCGGTTGCCCGCGCGCGGCGCTGGTGCAGCGCGCCAAGGAAATCGATTGGTCGGTGTTCGGTGCGATCGCGAGCCTCGGCGTGACCGCCGGAGCGTCCGCGCCAGAGGTCTTGGTCGAGGAGGTCATCGGCGCCTTCGCCGAGCGCTACGTGGTGAACGTGGAGACTGTCACCACCGCCGACGAGGACATGTTCTTTCCGCTGCCGCGGGTGTTGCGGGGAACCGAGGCAGCGGAATGAGCGCGCACGCGGTGCAGCCGGTCGGGGGATCAGCGGCCACACGTCAGCTATGGGAAATCAGGGGTCAGCACGTCCTCATCGAATGCTGACCGCGGATTTAACGTCGCCTGCAAGCCGGGACACGCATGAGGGATAAACGTGGCCGTCTACACCGATGTGGTGGCGGAAGACCTCGGGGCCTTTCTTGCCGGTTACGACGTCGGAGAACTGCTCGCCTATAAGGGCATCGCTGAAGGTGTCGAGAATTCGAATTTCCTCGTCCACACCAGTCGCGGCTATTTCATTCTCACCCTCTACGAGCGGCGCGTGGCGGCCAAGGACTTGCCGTTTTTTCTGGCCTTGATGGAGCACCTGCACGCGCGCGGCATCAGCTGTCCGCAGCCGGTCGAGAACAGGCGGGGCGAGGTGCTGGGGCAGATCGCCGGCCGTCCGGCGGCAATGATCACCTTCCTCGACGGCATGTGGATTCGGCGGCCATCGCCGACCCACTGCGCCGCGCTCGGCGAGGCGCTGGCGCGGCTGCATCTCGCCGGCCTCGATTTCGAGCGCAGCCGCGCCAATACGCTTTCGGTCAGCGGCTGGCGGCCGCTCTACGAGAATTGCAGCGCGCGCGCAAACGAGGTACAGCCCAACTTGAAGCAATTTCTCGCCGCCGAATTGTCGCATCTCGAAAAAGCGTGGCCATCGAACTTGCCGCAAGGCGTCATCCACGCCGATCTCTTTCCCGACAACGTGTTCTTCCTCGGCAACAAGCTCTCCGGATTGATCGACTTCTATTTCGCCTGCACCGACGCGCTCGCCTACGACGTCGCGATTTGCCTCAATGCCTGGTGCTTCGAGACAGATCATTCCTACAACGTGACCAAGGGCAGGAGCCTGCTGCAAGCCTATGCGCAGGTGCGGCCGCTCTCCGATGAGGAACGCCGCGCGCTGCCATTGCTCGCCCGCGGCGCGGCCTTGCGCTTTATGTTGACGCGGCTGGTCGACTGGTTCGACGTGCCGCCGGGTGCGCTGGTGCGGCCGAAGGACCCGTTCGAATATTACCGCAAACTGCGCTTCCACCAGGCGGTCAAGAGCGTGCGCGACTACGGAATCGAGGAATGAGCGAGCCGCACGTCGTGGTCCACACCGACGGCGCCTGCTCGGGCAATCCGGGGCCGGGCGGCTGGGGTGCAATCCTCGCCTTCGGCGATCACACGAAGGAGATCAAGGGCGGCGAGGCTCACACCACCAACAACCGGATGGAATTGATGGCCGCGATCGCGGCGCTCGAAGCGCTCAAGCGGCCCTGTCTCGTCGACATTCACACCGACAGCCAATACCTGCGCAACGGCACGCTGTCGTGGATCAACCAATGGAAGCGCAACGGCTGGCGCACCAGCGACAGAAAGCCGGTCAGGAATGTCGATCTTTGGCAGCGGCTCGATGCGCTCTTGGCGCGCCACCGGGTGCGCTGGCACTGGGTGCGCGGCCATGCCGGCCACGCGCTCAACGAGCGTGCCGATGAGCTGGCGCGCGAGGGGCTCAAGGAGGCGCGACGCCGCGCCGGACAGAGCCCGCCGGCGGCGTCCGCGGGTGATTAAAGCTGCTTGAGCAGCGCGTCGCCGCCCGACACCTCGACCTTGCCCGGCGCTTCCTCGATGCTGAGCTTCTTCACCACGCCGTCCTCCACCAGCATGGCATAGCGTTTTGAGCGCGTGCCGAGGCCGTTGCCCGAGCCGTCGAAGATCAGGTCGATCGCCTTGGCGAACTCGCCGTTGCCGTCGGCGAGGAAATCGATCTTGTCGGCGCCGGTCGCTTTCTTCCAGGCGTCCATCACGAACACGTCGTTGACGGACGTGAGCGCGACGGTGTTGACCCCCTTCGCCTTGATCGCATCGGCATGCTGCGTGATCGAGGGCACATGCATCTTGTGGCAGGTGCCGGTGAAGGCGCCGGGCACCGCAAACAGCGCGACCTTCTTGCCCTTGAAGATGTCATCGGTGCTCTTCCACGCCGGCCCGTCCGACGTCATCACGCGAAACTTCGCCTCGGGCAGTCGATCGCCGACCTTGATGGGCATGGTTCTCTTCCTCTCGCTTGCGGTTGAACCTTGTTCGAGCCTCGCCGTGCCGCTCGCAGATCCGGCCGCGGGGCCCGCGGGCGCCCAAATTAGCGCGCCCGCCGAATTAGTCGAGACGGGTCATGACCTCGATTGCGATATTGCCCGCGACGGCGGTGAGCGCGACGGGAATGCCTTCGTACGTCACTCCCGGCGGTGCGCCCTCGAGCGCGAAGGCGAAGCGTTGCAAGCCGGCTGGAGCGCCGTCGACCGCCTTCGGCACCGGCAGTGCCCAATCCGGCGTCGGTCCTTCGGCGAACAGGGTGACGCGAGCTCCAGTGGGGGCTGCGACGTCGACAATGACGCGGCGCTGACCGGCGCCGTCCTCGCGCCGGACCGATTTGATGGCGAGCGTCGCGCTTTCGCCCAGCACGGCCTTTTTCGGAACCCGCGCCTCGGCCGCGGCGAGGGCAGCGTCCTGCGACGACGAGCCGCCGGTCAACACGAGCTCAGCCTTTCCTTCCGCCGGCACGCACAGCGTCTCGCACACCGCATAGTCGAGCTTGAGACGCAGCTTGACCGGTTTCGCGCCATTCTCCCGCACGACCGCAAGGGGCAGGATGACGTCACTGGTATATCCAATCGTGACCAGGTCGTGTTCCGGAATGGGCTGCGGCGCGGGCCACAGCACGTCGACGGCCTTGACGTTCTGCGATCCGGTAAAGTCGAAGCGTGGCGGCACGCCGGCGTCGCCGGGGTAGCGCCAATAGGTGTGCCAGCCGCTCTTGAGTCGGATCTCGACGCCGGCACGGACGACTTTGCCCGCCCCCGCCGAGCCGGCGATGAGACGCACGGCGCTGCGGGCATCGCCGTCCCACGGCGAGGCGTCATCGGCTGCGCTCGCGCTGGCGGCGGCGATGAGGCTCAGCGCACAGATGCCGATCGCACCTGGCGCGGCGGTCCGCCGCAGCCGAATAAAGCCGCTCATCCTCATGGCTCGATTTAGGGGTGAAACTTTGCGCGCACTACTGAATTCATCGTGAGCCGGTACGTGATCGGAACCGGACCGGTTCTGGAAAGATACATGAAAAAGACACATATCTTACTTTTCCGCGCTCAATCACATATCTTATCTTACTTTTCCGCTCTTACTTTTCCGCGCTCAATCATGGCACGAAGCATGCATAGACTCTTGACCAGGGCGTGCGGCGTTTGCAATTGGCACCCAATCAGGTAGCATTTCCACATGCGGTTCACTCGCAAGTCAGGCATGCAAGACGACGAGGCGTCGTCGGACGTCGATCCTGAGCAGGGGCAGCCTGAGTCGGTGCCCTCGGGCAAGTCCGCCAAATCCCACGTCGATCCCAACGCGCCGCGGCGAGACTCCGTGACAGCGGGCAAGTCCGCCAAGTCCAGGCCGCAGCAGCGCAAGGCGCCCAAGCGCGGCTATCTCGACGGACAGATGCTGATCGCGATGCCGTCCATGGGCGATGACCGCTTCACCCGCAGCGTGATCTATGTTTGCGCCCATTCGACCGAGGGCGCCATGGGCATCATCGTCAACCAGCCCGCGGCGCACATCAGCTTTGCCGACCTGTTGGTGCAGCTCGACGTCATTCCGGCGGCGGAGATCATTCAGCTTCCGCGGCGCGCGGGCGGCGTGAAGGTGCTCAAGGGCGGGCCGGTCGATACCCAGCGCGGCTTCGTACTGCATTCGAGCGATTTCTTCATCGAGAACTCGACGCTGCCGATCGACGAGGGCATCTGCCTGACCGCGACGCTCGACATTCTCAAGGCGATCGCGCGGGGGGACGGACCACAGAGCGCGATCCTGGCGCTCGGGTATGCCGGGTGGGCGCCGGGCCAGCTGGAGAACGAGATCCAGCATAACGGCTGGCTGCATTGCTCGGCCGATCCCGAGCTGATTTTCGGTCAGGACACCAGCGGCAAATACCAGAAGGCGCTGAAGAAGATCGGCATCGATCTCGGCATGCTCTCGAGCGAGGCTGGGCACGCGTAACGCAGCCGCGCGCGCGTCGGATCGGGCCTGCCTGCGGACCTAAACCGTGTCTCGATCAGTAGCTGTCATGCGCGGGTTTGACCCGCGCATCCATCCTCTTTGCACAAGAGTCTCTGCGAAGATAGATGGATTGCGGTCATGAGCGCGTCCAGGTGCGTCTACAACGCGTCACGACGGCAATGACGACCTCGCCTTCGCCTATCCGCGTGCGCGCGAGGGCGAGTGGAGTCCGGCTTGCTACTGGAGGATTCGTTTGCGGGGCGCGGGATCGCTCTCTTCGCGCACATCATCGTCCTGCAGCAGCGCCTTGGCGTCGTCCGCGCTCATCGGCTCGCCGAAGTGATGGCCCTGCGCATATTCGCAACCGAGCTGAGAGAGCTCGACCGCGTCCGAATCTGTTTCCGCGCCCTCGGCCACCACTTCCATGCCGAGATCGTGCGCGAGCGAGATGATCGAGCGCAGGACCACGGGGCGCGCCCCCTTGCCGTTCGTGCGCACGAACGACTGGTCGATCTTGATGGTGTCGAACGGGAAGCGCTGCAGGTAGGCGAGCGAGGAGTGGCCGCTGCCGAAATCGTCGAGCGCCAGGCCTGCGCCAAGGTCGCGGATTCGCTGCAGCATCTGCGCGGTGTGCTCGGGATTCTCCATCACCAGTGCCTCGGTGAGCTCGAGCTTGAGCGTGCCGCGCGCAAGCCCCGCACGCGCAATCACCGTGCGCAGATCGTGAATGAGGTCCTGCCGCAGCAATTGCCGCGACGATATGTTGACGGTGGCGAACACCGAATCGCGGCGGCGCACGGCACGCTGCCAGCTGCTCAACTCGCGGGCGGTGCGCTCCAACACGTACATGCCGAGATCGACGATGAGGCCGACCTCCTCGGCCATGGCGATGAACTCGGACGGCGCGGCGCGGCCCATTTTGGGGTGATCCCAGCGCGGCATCGCCTCGAAGCCCGCGACCGAACGGTCCTCGAGCCGCACGATCGGCTGGTAGAAGATCTTGATCTGCTCGCGCTCGAGCGCCCGCCGCAGCTCGGATTCGAGCGTCACCCGGTCGCTCTGGCGCGCCCGCATCGAGGGCTTGAACACTTCGATGCGGTCGCCGCCGATGCGCTTGGCGTGGTACATCGCGAGCTCGGCATCCTTGAGCACCTCCTCGGCGCGGCGCGGCTCACCGTCTCCCAGCGCGATCCCAATCGAAGCGGTGAGAAACAGCTCGCGGTCATTGAAGGTGATGGGCGCGCGCAGTCCTTTGCGCAGCGTCTCGGCAAAGTTGATGATGCGCTCGGTTTCCCGCTCCGACAGCAGAATGAGCCCAAACTGGTCGCCTGAGAGTCGCGCAAGCGTGTCCTGCGGCTTCAACAGCCGTCCGAGCCGCCGCGCCAGCGTCAGCAGAATCGAATCGCCGACCGCGATGCCAACGGAATCGTTGACCTGCTTGAAGCGGTCGAGATCGATCACGATCACGGTCGGCTTGATCGCGGGATCGGTCTTGGCGAAGGTGAGCACGCCCTCCAGCCGGTCGAGAAAGAGCTCGCGATTGGGCAGCCCGGTCAAATTGTCGTGCACCGCGTCGTGCAGGAGCCGCTCCTCGGCGTTCTTGAACTCGGTGACGTCGGTGAGCGTGCCCACGAGCCGCACCACCTCGCCGTCCGATCCCACCACGGGCCGCGCCTTCAGCGCGAACCAGAGGTAATGGCCGTCGGGCGTGCGCAGGCGGAAATCCTGGCTGAGCCTGCCGCGCCGCTGCTCCAGTACGCTGTCGAGCACGGCGCGGAAGCGGTCGCGGTCGAGCGGGTGCAGTACCTCGAGCCAACCTGCCGCCGAACCTTCGAGCGCGCCGCGCTTGAGGCCGAGCAGCGCCTCGGTCTCCGGGCTGGTGAACACCTTGTCGGCGGAGACATCCCAGTCCCAGATCATGTCGCCGGCGCCGGTGAGCGCGAGCGCGCGGCGCTCGACGTCGGAGACGATACTGCTGGTGACGCCGCCGGCGAAGGCGTGCTGCATCACGGTGAAGCCGATCAGCATCACGATCAGGACCAGCCCGCCGAGCAGCGCCGGCCCGACGACGTCGTTGGTGATGACCGCCGTGACCGCCAGCGCCGCCATGATCACCCACAGCACGAGCAGCAGCCAGGTCGGGATCAGCAGCACGGCGCGGTCGAAGCCGTGGAACGACAGATAGACGACCAGCGCGAAGCCGAGCAAAGCGACGGCAAAGAGCGAGACGCGCGCGATGCCCGAGGCGATCGGCGGCTCATACAAGGCAAGTGCAACGAGGGCGGCGAGAAAGGCGAGCCATGCGAGCGTGATGTGGGCGTAGCGCACATGCCAGCGGTTGAGATTGAGATAGGCGAAGAGGAACACGACCAGCGTCGCCGCGAGAATCGCCTCGCCCGAGGCGCGCCAGATTTGCTCGGAGTCCGGCGAGAGCGCGAATACCTTGCCCCAGAAGCCGAAGTCGATGCCGATGTAGACGAGCACCGCCCAGCCGAGCGCGGCGGCGGCGGGGAACATGATGCTGCCCTTGACCACGAACAGGATGGTCAGGAACAGCGCCAGCAATCCGGCGATCCCGATCACGATGCCGTGGTAGAGCGTGATGCTGTTGACCTTGTCCTTGTAGGCTTCGGGCTGCCACAGATAGAGCTGGTTGAGCTTGTCCGTGCGCAGTTCCAGCACATAGGTCATGACGCTGCCGGGATCGAGCGTGATGCGGAAGATGTCGGCGGTGGCGCTGTCCTGGCGGTCGGGGCGCTCGCCGCTTGAGGTGATGTTGGCGACGCGCGAGAGGCCGAGATCGGGCCAAAACACGCCCGAGCCGACCATGCGGTAATGCGGCACGACGATCAGGCGCTCGATCTGTTCGTCGCCGGAATTGGCGAGCGCGAACACTGCCCAACTGGTATTGCCCTCGCGCGCGCGCACGTCCATCCGCCGGATGATGCCGTCGGGGCCAGGCGCAGCGGAAACGAGCAGGCGGTCTGTTTCGGTGCGATGGCGTTCGGCGGCGTCGGTGAGGTCGATCGCCTGCGCGTCGGTGCGCACGTTGATCGCCTCCACCGCGCGTGCCGGAGTGAGGCCGACCACGAGCATGGTCAACATCGCCGCCACGCAGGCGCGCACGAAATGCAA
>Ga0209647_1000903_pt1 | contig 26667 bp, 28 predicted proteins | sample GraSoi_2013_60cm_FD_185827 | JGI IMG/M metagenome (GOLD analysis project Ga0209647, IMG submission 185827) | Grasslands soil microbial communities from the Angelo Coastal Reserve, California, USA - Sample 9_17_2013_60cm (SPAdes) (version 2) | ecosystem: Environmental > Terrestrial > Soil >... | reverse complement strand
ATATTCGCGGGACGCGTGAACCGGCCTTGCCATCCCAGGGGAACGCCGCCGGTCGCAGGATCGCGGCCGTCGAAGGTGCGGCTCTGTACCACTCCCAGCGCGACCGCGGCGTCAGCCACAGTGCGCCCGTGCGGTCCGAAAGTGTCCTGGATGTGGGAGATCGGCACGATGCCTGCACGGCTGGTGAGGCCGACGGTCGGCTTGAGCCCGACCACTCCGTTCGCGTTGGCCGGACACACAATGCTGCCATCGGTCTCCGTCCCAAACGACACCGCGGCGAAGTTCGACGACACCGCCGCGCCCGACCCGGCACTGGAGCCGCAGGGATTGCGATTGATGCCATACGGATTATTCGTCTGCCCGCCGCGGCCCGACCATCCGCTGACGGATTCAAAGGAGCGGAAGTTGGCCCACTCCGACAGGTTCGTCTTTCCGAGGATGACCGCGCCGCCCGCGCGCAGGTTGGCGGCAACGGTGGAGTCGGTAAGCGCAGGCTTTCCGACCAGCGCGAACGAGCCTGCCGTCGTCTGCATCATGTCGCCGGTGTCGACGTTGTCCTTGAGCAGCACCGGGATTCCGTGCAAAGGTCCGAGCACGATGCCGTGTTTGCGCAGCCGGTCGGCGTGTCGCGCCATATCGAGCGCTTCGGGATTCAACTCGATCACCGAGTTGACCCCCGGGCCGCTCTGGTCGAGCGCAACAATGCGCGCGATGTATTCCCTGGTCAGTTCCGCTGATGTGAGTTTGCCGGACGCCATCTCCGCCTGGAGTTGGGCTACCGTTGCTTCGTTGTGCTGCTTGGGAACATTGGGTGACTCGCTGTTTGTCGTTGCATCATTTGCCGCCGCTAGAGGAAGCGCCAGCAAGGCTGAGAGAAGGAAAATGCGTACCGCTGGGACGATCATCTTAATTCCTCCTGGAAAACTTGGTGGGTGCGATGCCGGGAATCCTGCTACCACGGAATCAGATTGTCAAGCGATTCCCGCCGATCTTTCCCGCTTGTCCGGACCCGAAATGCCGCACCCCGCTTGGTGACCAGCCATTCTGCCACCGGAGCAACCCCTCGAATGTAAACATTTTGTCAAGCCGCCACCCACGGCACGCAGCCAGCGTCTCCTCTGTCCGCAAGGCAGGGGTGTTTTCGACCTTGACGAACGGTGACTTCAGGCTATACTCAGGCGTTTACGGTAGCCGGATTCTAGCTCGAGGGGGCGCGGAATTCGGAGGAGGCGGAATTGCTGACGCCGCGGAGAGAGTTATTCGTCCCCCTGGATCTCGTGGTTCCCCCCCCTGCAGCGAATCTTGCTTTTCGGCGCTTCTGTTGGAGGCGCATTCACCTCGAGGGATATAACTATGTTCCGTTTAGGCAAGTGGGCGGTGGCAGGGCTTGCGATCTGTATGTTAGCGCCGCGAACGGCGAGGGCGGGTGTCGGCTTCCAGCCGGTTTCGCCCGATGAGATCAAGATGAAAAGCGAGCCGCTGGCGCCGGGAGCGCCCGCCATCATTTTGTACCGGCAGGTGGACCGGGATGACAATGGCCGCACTTCCCATGAAGACAACTACATTCGGATCAAGATCCTGACCGAAGAAGGCCGGAAGCATGCCGACGTCGAGATTCCGTTTTTGAAGGGAAGCCAGAACGTTGTCGGCGTGAGGGCGCGGACGATCAGGCCGGACGGGTCAATCGCGGACTTCGGCGGTCAAGTGTTCGAAAAATATCTGGTGAAGGGGAAGGGAATCAAATATCTGGCGAAGACTTTCACTCTGCCAGACGTCCAGGTGGGGAGCATCATCGAATACTCCTTCACCGTGGATTTGGGTGAATACATGATCTTCGACTCGCACTGGATTCTGAGCGACGACCTGTTCACCAAGAAAGCGCAATTTTCGCTGAAGCCTTACAAGGGAACCTACGTGCCGTATTCGCTGCGCTGGAGTTGGCATCGCCTGCCTGCTGACGCCGCTCCCAAAGAGGGGCCCGACCACATTGTACGGATGGAAGCGCACGACATCCCGGCCTTCCAGACGGAAGACTACATGCCTCCTCCCAACGAATTGCGGTCGCGGGTGGATTTTATCTACGAGGAAGGCCTGGCCGAAAAAGACCAGGACAGTTTCTGGAAGAAATACGGTAAGCAGCGGAACGGGCAATTGGAAAGCTTCATTGGAAAGCGGAAGGCCATGGAGCAGGCGGTGGCGCAAATTGTCTCTCCGAACGACTCGCAGGACGTGAAACTGCGAAAGATCTATGACCGGGTGCAGCAGATCCGGAACACATCGTTCGAGCTTTGGAAAACCGCCCAGGAAGAAAAGCGCGAAAAAGAAAAGCCGGCAGAGAACGTTGAAGAGATTTGGAAACGAGGGTACGGCGACGGTTTCCACCTGACCTGGTTGTTCCTTGGTCTGGCGCGAGCTGCCGGTTTTGAAGCCTACGGCTGCTGGGTATCGAGCCGCAGCGCGTATTTTTTCAGTCCGGTTACGATGCAAAGCTCGAAATTGAACGCCAATGTCGTGCTGGTCAGGCTGAATGGAAAGGATATCTATTTGGATCCCGGAGCAGCCTTCACGCCGTTCGGTCTGCTGACCTGGTATGAAACGGGCGTCGCGGGGTTGCGGCTGGATAAGGACGGCGGAAGCTGGATTCAGACCACCCTCCCGCAAGCCACCGAGTCGCGGATTGAACGAGTGGGAAAACTGAAGCTCTCTGACACGGGCGATCTTGAAGGAACGCTTACCGTTACCTACATCGGGCTGGAAGCCATGTACCACCGGATGGAAGAGCGAAACGCGGACGACGTGGCGCGCAAGAAGTCCCTGGAGGAACGGGTGACGTCCCAAATTGCGATGGCTGCGGAGGCGGAACTCACCAACAAACCGGACTGGACCAGTTCGGAAACACCCCTGGTTGCGGAATTTCATCTCAAGATTCCCGGTTATGCCTCGAACGCCGGCAAACGTGTCGTGCTTCCTGCCGCGATCTTTACCACCGCGGAGAAAGGAATCTTTGAGCACGCTAACCGGGTACAGCCCATCTACTTCGAATATCCGTATGAGAAAGCCGATGACATGAACATCGAGCTTCCCCCGGGATGGCAGGTGAGCAGCGTGCCGGCGGCGCAGGATCAGAATGGAAAAGTGGTTGTTTACGGTTTGAAGGTTGACAAGAGTCCAGAGGGACTGCGGCTGACCAGAAAGCTAACCATCGATTTTTTGTTGATGGACCAGAAGTACTACGGCGCATTGCGAAACTTCTTTCAGGCGGTGAGGAGCGGAGATGGGATGCAGGTCGTGTTGCAGCCAGGAGAAATCCATGCGAGTAATTGACCGGCGGGCACTGCTGTTTCTGTTCTGGGTTGCGGTCAGCGTGGTAAGCAGCGTGCCACGAGCTGCGGCTAGCGGGGATGCTCCGCAATGGATGCACGCTTTGGTCGGAGTCATGTTGCCCTCTTACGACGAGAAGACCAATGCCGTTTTGCTCTATTCCGAAACGAACGTGACCGTTCTGTCAGTCGACAAAATCAAGACGCGGGTACGCGAGGCTTACAAGATCCTGCGGCCCGAAGGGCGAGAGCGCGGCACCGTAGGAGTGTATTTCAACCCAGGCCGAAAAATTACCAATCTGCGTGGCTGGTGCATCCCGGCGCAAGGCAAGGACTACGAGGTGAAGGAGAAGGACGCTATCGACACCTCGGCGGTAGCGGGATATGAAGTGTTCTCGGACGTAAAGTACAGAATGATACGAATTCCGGCTCCCGATCCGGGCAACATCATTGGTTATGAATACGAAGTGGAGGAGCAACCTTTCTTTTTGCAGGACATCTGGCGTTTCCAGGAAACGGATCCGGTGCGGGAGAGTCATTTTTCGCTGCAACTTCCCGTCGGATGGGTTTTTAAGGCCTCATGGCTTTCCCATCCGGAGGTGAAGCCAGACGAGGGAAGCGGCAATGTATTGCAATGGGCAGTGAGAGACGTGAAAGAGATTCGACATGAGCCGGATATGCCGCCATGGGAGGGTTTGGCAGGGCAGATGGTCGTATCATTTTTCCCTGCGGGCGGAACGTCGCGCAAGAACGAGTTGGCAAACTGGGAAGATATGGGGCGTTGGTACGAAAAGCTGATTAGCGGACAGATGCAAGCGTCCGAACCGATGAAACAAGAGACGACCAGCTTAACTGCGGGGAAAACTGCCCTGCTACCGAAGATCCAGGCCATCGCTGGATTTATGCAACACGATATTCGCTATGTTGAGATCAAGCTGGGTATCGGTGGCTGGCAACCGCACGCTGCTCCTGACGTTTTCTCGCATCGCTATGGTGATTGCAAAGACAAAGCGACGCTAATGCACACCATGCTGCGCGAGATCGGTGTGGACTCCTACCTCGTGCTGATCAACATGCGGCGGGGCGGGGTCACAAGTGCGACGCCCCCTCGCAGGGAGTTTGAACACGCGATTCTGGCTATCAAGTTGACAGATGATGTGAAGGATCCCTCTCTCATCGCGGTGCTGCAGCATCCCAGGCTGGGAAGGATTCTGTTCTTCGACCCCACGAACGAGGTGACGCCTTTTGGTCAGATAGGAGGATACCTGCAAGCGAATTATGGCTTGTTGGTGACACCGGAAGGCGGCGATCTGGTTGAGTTGCCGCAACAACCGTCGGCCATGAACAGCATCCAGCGCGTAGGTAAGCTGATCCTCGACACCAACGGAACGTTGAAGGGCGATGTCAAGGAAGTGCGGCTGGGAGATCAAGCTTGGTTAGAAAGGATGCGATTGCGTTCGGTAACCAACAACGCTGACCGGATCAAGCCGATCGAAAGCCTGCTGGCGGGATCGCTTCCCAGCTTTCAAATCACGCGAGCCAGTCTGACCAACCTCGATCACACGGACCAGCCTTTCGGTTTCAACTACACGTTCCAGTCCGACAACTACGCCAAAAGTGCGGGGAACCTGCTGCTGGTGCGGCCGCGCGTGCTGGGAAGCAAGTCATGGAGTGTGCTGGAGACAAAGGAGCCGAGAAAGTTTCCCATCGAATTCGAAGGACCGTCGCGCGACACCGACAGTTTCGATATCGCGCTGCCCGCGGGCTACGAAGTGGACGAGTTGCCGACTCCGATGGATGTGGAGTACAGCTTTGGCAGCTATCACAGCAAGACGGAAGCGAGCGGGCAAACCTTGCGCTATACGCGTGCCATGGAAATCAAGGAGCTGAGTGTTCCGCTCAGCAAAATGGACGAGCTGAAGAAGTTCTACCGAATGATCTCTACCGACGAGCGAAATACCGTGGTTCTGAAGCCGTCTGGGGCCGTCAAGTAACCTGGTGCTTCCCATGCGCCTGTCTGGTAACGGTTGTGTGGTGACGGGGCTCTGCCCCGTTTTGACGAAGCTCACAACCGATTAATCGCGGGTAAAAATAGCAATTGGTCACCCGTTCACGCGCCGGGTCCCGATGATGACAACTAACGCATCGCCATCTTTTCGATTTGAGATTGACCTTCGCGTGATCGAAGCCAAAGCTCGACGATCAGTACATTGATCGAGAAACCAATCCAGAACGCGATACCAAAGAACTGCTCCGGTGCAAGGTGAGTGACATTGCGGGTGGCGAAGAATACTCCCATCACCGGGCGGGTCGTTGCGATGCCGAGAAGGACTGCAATTGCCCGTGTCATCCATCGCAAGTTCAGGATAGGATCGCGACGCAGGTGCCATGCCCAAAATAGCGAGAATAGAAAGAGACTATTGAACAATAGAACCGCAGAACGTTCCACCCAACCACCGACGGAATGGCTGCTCATCGCGTAAGCAGTAACACCCACTACCACCCCGAGGGGAAAGAGAAGGCGTCTGGGCCACGCCGTACCGGCGAACCGTCGAAGGTAGAGAAACGGAGCCAGAACGACAAAAGCCAAGGCCGGAATAATATGCACCAACGTGAGAGTTGCATGCGACGCAAATGCGGCATCGAGCGCGGCCAACATCGGTGGTCCCGATTGCGAGGGGTGCGCAAGTGCAACCGCGCGCCGAAGTACCACGACGACGGAAATTACAATGCAGGCCCAAAACCCGATGCGGACCCAGCGCCAAGAACTATTCATTTTCCAGACATACTACGCCCACTCGGGTGCTGAAATGAGGGGATGATTTAAATTGGTCGGGGCGCGCGGATTTGAACCGCGGACCCCCTGCGCCCAAGGCAGGTGCGCTACCAGGCTGCGCTACGCCCCGACTGTCGTTTCGACTACGTTTGATTATATGAGATTCGATTATAAATGACGCGATGCTAATGACATCCGCGACACTCTCAAAAGATGCTTGGCCTGTCATGCCGCGCTCGGGATATAATTTTGGTTTCGGAAGACATGCCCAGTTCACGCTACGCGTTGGTAACGTACATCCGCAATCCGGTTGGCGAGTTCGTGGAACAGCTACGCCGGGAACTCCACCCTCCTACCGCTCACATGGCGGCCCATCTCTCGATTCTTCCTCCGCGGGAGTTGACGGGAAGCGAAACGGCCGCGCTGGAATTCCTCGAAGAAGCTTGTAGTCGGGTGATTCCCTTCAGCGTCGATCTGGGAGACGTGAAAACGTTTCTGCCCACGACTTCTACAGTGTTCATCGAGGTGAAGCAGGCGGCGTTCCGGATGCGTGAATTGCACGACCAACTGTGCGGGAGGGGACTGAGCTGCGAAGAGATTTGGCCCTATATTCCGCATCTCACGATTCTGAAAGCGGAACGAGATGAGCAGGCGCGTGCGGCGTATGCGATCGCGCGGGACCGCTGGGCCCAGTTTCCTGGCAAGCGCCAGGTGCCAGTGAATGAATTGATGTTCGTGCGCGAGGAAGACGGTTGCTGGCAGGATGTGGCGCCGGTGCCCCTGGGACGCGGCCAACTCTCGTCAAAGTCGTAGTCCCGAACAAGGTCCGGAAAAAGGTCTGCAATATAATCCGCAATAACCCCTCAAAACCCGCAACTAGCGGCCTGTTTCACTGACCGGCAGGACATGTACTTTCTACCCGTTGCCAAGTCCATTAGCCGGATTACCATAGATTTACGGGCTGCACACCAAGCGCCGGATCCCAGGCTGCGGGTTTGATTCGGAAGAGAGAATATGCAAATTGGGGTTTATGGATCCGGCTATCTAGCCACTGTCATCTCCGCTTGTCTCGCTGACTTCGGCACCCCGGTGTGCTGCTGTCATGCCGACGGCACGCGCATCATGGAAGTCGCCAAGGGCAACATACCTTTTTTTGAAAAGAATCTTCAGGAAGTAATTCGGCGCAATGTGCGCTCGGGCCGGCTGATCTATTCGGTGGACCCGGAAGAATTGGCGCGCCGGGCCCAGGTAATCTTTCTCGCGGAAGACTCGGCCCAGGGGCTGGAAGAACTTGTAGTTCGACTGGCGGGCGCGGCAGGCCGTTTCCAGGTGCTTTCGATTGTCACGCCGGTTCGCGTGGGTTCGAGCACCAAGATTGAAAAAATGCTGAAGGAGAAAGGACTGAAGAGCCTGCTGGTATGCCAGCCTATGTTCTTCACCAACGGATGTGCGGTCGAAGACTTCAACTGGCCCGACCGGATCATTCTCGGGACGCCTTCGAGCGAAGCCGTTTCTTCCCTGAAGCAGATTTTTCATCCGCTGGTGATGCGCGGGGTTCCGGTTCTGGTCACGAATTACGAAACAGCGGAGTTGACGCGCGAAGCGACCACTGCATTTCTGGCAACCAAGATTTCGTTCATCAACGAAATTGCGAGCCTGTGCGAGCATGTAAATGCCGACGCCGTCAGCTTGGCGCTCGCCATGGGGCTGGACAAGAAAATCGCGCCGCGCTGCCTGCAACCAGGCGCGGGCATGGGTGGAATTTTCGCCGAGACTGACATGGACTCACTGACCGGGCTGGCGCGAGAGAACCGCGTCGATCTGAAAGTGCTGAATGCCGCCCGCGAGGTGAATCTGAACCTGGCGGACCGACTTCTGCAGAAAGTGTCCGCCGCGCTCAACACCGTGCAGAACAAAGATGTCGGAATCCTGGGATTGGCTTTCAAGCCGAATACAAACTCCGTCGCGGGATCGGCTTCTCTTCAACTGACGCAGAATTTGCTGGCCGGGGGAGCGCGCGTACGGGCTTATGATCCGGCGGCGATTGCCGATGCGCGGCTGCAACTGAACGGCTCAGTGAAGTACTGCGAATCAGCCTACGGGGTCGCCGAAGGAGTGGATGCCCTGGTCGTGGCCACCGGCTGGCCTGAGTTCCGGACGCTCGATTTCGCGAGGATCCGCCATCTGGTGAAACAACCAATCATCATCGACACCAAGAATCTGCTCGACTCATCGCGCCTGCGCGCCATGGGGTTCCAGTACATGGGCGTGGGACGAGGGTAGGGAACTTTGTCCTGTCGAGACGGGCTTGCCCGTCTTCGTAAAAGGGCAAGTCGCATCTCACCCGAAGTGAGACGCACCAGGCATAGAAACGTCGACTCCGCCAGAGCCAGCCAGGGAACGGACTCCCGCCGCAATTGCTATAATCCAATTGTTACAATGATTGTCTGCGGTGGGAGTAGCTCAATCGGTAGAGCATCGGACTGTGGCTCCGACGGTTGCGGGTTCAATTCCCGTCTCCCACCCCAAAAAAATCCGGTTTTCCCTGAGAACGACGCTAGATCCCACAATCGGTTGTCGCCCAGGGATGAACCCAGAATATAACTCAGGAATTTATTTCGCGGCCTTAACTTCGCCGGACATTTCCAATTCCACATTCACCACGGGCTTCACTTTCAGCAGAAAATTACTGGGGTCTTTGATGCCCCACTTCACGTAGGGCACCTGGAATTTAGCGGTTCCCCGCCAGCGATCTCCCGTCAATTCGGCGTGTACCGCCGCGGTGAGGTTATGGTCCGCGCCGTGAATGGAAAAAATGCCGTCCAACGTTAAGTCGGATGCACCGGACTGACCTACTTTACCCTGCACTTGCGTCGGCCGGAAGATCACGTCGGGATATTTCGGCGTCTCCAGGATTTCCTTGTGCATGCGCGCGTCGCGGGAATTATTTCCACTTTCACCGCTCGTGGCGGCGACGACAATCTCTCCGCCAGCTTTCCCGGTTTCCGGATCGAAGTGTACCGTGCCGCTTTTCAGCGCGAAAGTGCCGTGGACCATGTGCAGAGTGCTGTCGACGGTCCAATGCACCGTGGATTGTGCCGGATCGAGGGTTAGGACAATCTCAGAGACGGGAGCGGGAGTGGCTTGCGGTTGAGGCAAGGGCGCAGCTGCCGCGAGAAACAGGCCTAAGGCGAGGACGGCCAACGCTGCAAGGCTCAGAGATCTTGTCCGCAAAGTTTGGTTCTTCTTTCTTGGGACGCCCGTCATGCAACTCTAGATGTTGACTGCGCGGCGCACCATTGACAATGCTTCGGTCCAGAATGTTAGCGACGTTTGTGCCATTTCAATGACATCGCGAATCGCCTCTACGAATTCGTCGAGTTGCTCCGAAGTTACCATCAGGGGCGGCGCGGCTTTCAGGACCATAAAATTGTTGCCGCAGACTTGGGTGAGAATGCCTTTCTCGCGAAACATCCGCATGACGATAATCTGCCCCAACATGGCGGGATGGACTTTGTAGAATGCCTCATACAATGCGCGGAATGCCAGTTTCTTCGGCGGAACGAATTCAATTCCGTTCAGGAGACCCATGCCACGAACTTCGCTGACCATGTCGAAGCCGGCAAGCTCGCGGCGCAGTTTCGCTCGAAACGATTCACCAAGATGCATCGCGCGCGGGCCCAGTTGTTCGTCTTGTAGAACATCCAGCGTGGCGAGGCCAGCTCTCATCGACAGACTATTTTCGCTGAAGGTTGAGGTGTGGACGATGGCTCGCTTCAGCGAAGAATACACCGCGTGATAAATCTTGTCGGTCATCAAAACCGCGCTGACGGGGATTAATCCGCCGCTGAGCGCCTTGGCCAGTATGACCATGTCGGGTTGTACGTCGAACTGGTGCGCCGCCAGGAAAGTGCCAGTGCGATACATGCATGTCTGTACTTCGTCCAATACGAAAAGGGTGCCCGTCCGCCGGCACAGCTCTTGCGCTTTCTGTAAGTAGGCGCGAGTGGGAACGTGAATGCCACCTTCCGCTTGCAAAGGCTCGACGATAAACGCGGCGTGCCGTTTACTCGCGAGTGCCTTCTCTAGTGTGGCGATGTCGGCGAAGGGCACTCCGTGGGTATCCGGCAACAGCGGACCGAACCCTTCTCGCCAAAACGCGTCGTTCATCAGGGAGAGTGCGCCAGCAGTGAGGCCATGAAAACTGCTTTTTGCATAAACAATGCCGGCGCGGCCGGTGGTGGCTCGCGCAAACTTGATTGCCGCTTCCACGCCCTCGCTGCCACTGCTGCCAAAGTAGACTTTTTCCAATTCTCCGCCAGCCAATTCACACAAGCGCCGTGCCAGGTCGCCGGCGATCTCCGGCACATGGCTTTGCAGCATCGCCGGACCACACCGATCCATTTCGTCCTTTAATGCCTGAATAATGTAAGGATGATTGTGTCCGGTATTGTGAACGCAGTAGCCGGACAAAAAATCCAGGACGCGACGGCCGTCTTTTGTGAACAACTCGCAACCCAGACAGCGCACGTACTCGACGTTCATGCCCAGCAGGTTGAGCAGCGTGACCCACTGCGGGTTCACGTACTCCTGGTAGTTAGAGGTGTTGTTGATGGAATTGTCCGGGATGGCGGTCGACACGCCGGGTGCGACGACCGTGGCACTGTTGGTTGTCATACTTTCATGATTCGGATGCACCGTGCTGCGGATGGGATGCTCTGAGATGGACTTTCCGCTGTACTACAGGTGAAGAGCGAACAAATTCCCGTTTGAGCAGTTCTCCCGTGCCTCACGAATCCGCTCTTGATGTTGTGGGGTGCACCTAGTAGGTGATGAGTGTCGCTTGGCTCGCCACGCACTTCCACTCGCCATTCTGTCGAATCCAGACGTCGGTAAAGCGACCGGAGCGGACAACCACCTTTCCCTTCTCTTTCATCTTGTCCTTATATATCCCTGTAGCAATGGCAACATCCCCGTAAAAGTGAACCGCCATCCCGCTGTTGCCAAGCTGCTCATAATGATCGACTCCATCTTTAATATGAGCCAGCCACTGGCTCTTGTCCATGAAATGTCCATCATCGTCGGTAAATTCAAATGTCTCCGCAAGCAACAGACTCAAAGCGCGCGCGTCATGTCTGACTTCTGCCTGATTCCACGCGTTCTCCAGCGACAGAATTCTCGCGGATTCGTCCACGGCCTCATGCCCAGGCTGAGCTGCGATTTCCAGACATATCGCCACCAGCAAGATCGAGCCAGCAATCGTGCTACGCATTAGACGTTTCATATGCCACCAAGAGTCCCGATGATTTCCGTTGCGGTTACGCGCACAAGACCAGCATAATCTGCGCAGTTGTTGCCGCCCGATTGTAGCGCACGCTCAGCGCTTTTCATGCTGAGACACGCCGGCAACTCGGAGCGCCTCAGTGGAGCGGGTATCCAGGTTCTGCCGGCGAATGTCCGTCGACCTTCACGACCTTCATTCCAGGCTTGACATCCTGGAAATTGACTAGAGCGATAGCGCCGGGAAAAGTTGTGAGAGCCTCTTTCTGCATTCCGTTGGAGAATAGTGCAACCGGCTCGGCCTGGGCCTCTCCGCGAAACACTTGAGCCGTCCAGTACTTCTTGTACTCGCTCTCGGACATGCCCAACAAGTTCAGGAGCACCGCTCTCTCGTGTGCCCCCGGAGCGCGTACGAAGAGTTTGATGGATTGGCCGCCAGCCCAGGATCGTTTCTCGCCAGCGAAGATCTTTCGGAGTTCTGGTTGGGTAAAGTTAGCGACAGGATTCTTTTCGCTGACCACAACTGCGACATCATCAGCCTGCGCGACCGCGGCGGTAATGCCACCGACACCTGCGAGCCAGATCGCAACCAGAACGATAATCGGTTTAGTGTGCATGGTTGACCTGACTCAAAATGTGTATGCCAACTGCAAATGCAGCCCGTTAAGGTCAGGCCGCCCCTTCCGCTTCGTGTGATCCATCTGTGTCTTGAAAGCGATGGAGTCATTGAAGTCGAAGCGCATACCGAACGAGGGTCCATGACGCAGGACAAACTCTTCGAGGAAGCCGCCAGAATTTGCGTTTATGTACTGGTAGCGGAAGAACGGCCGAACTCGATGAAGCTGCTTTGATATCTGCGAATAGAAGGCGGGCATGTTGTGCACCGTCGAACTCTGTTCGTAGGCATGCCGGATCAGGAACCCTTCGTTCAGGAACTCGATTCCGTCCCGGATGTAAACCATATGCCCGTTGACGATTGTCTGGCCCAACCTCGCGTCTGGTCCATGGCTTCGGTCACTGATCCGATCGTGATAAATGGACCCGCCGATCTGCAAACCCGGGATGGATTCGGGGCGTGCAAACAGCCCGACATTGACGTGATTACCGTTGTCCTCGTCATCGATGCCAGCTTCGGCGAGGTTTTGAAGATGCGTATCGCTGGATCCGTATTCGGCAATATAGTTCAGACCCAATCTCCCGGACGGGATTGAGCCGGTAAAGGAGAGTCCCACCGCTTGCGTCGGCAGCACACCACCGTCGTGGGCAAACTCCATGACCAACGGGCGGTCCGCCGTGGTTTGGAGCCATGTGCCGCTATGGAACGCCCGGTTGTAGTAGCCAATCCCCGTGTGATAGCGACCGAAAGACATTCTCAGATGATCGCTGTAATCGTAGTTAAACAGCACGCGTTCCAGATCGACGCTAAATATCTGAGCCTCTCCTTCTCCAAACGCAATTTCCGACAGGACACTGGCCTTGTCGTTAATCCGGGCGGTAAGCAATAGATCGAAATCGCCGGTGTAGAAGTTCCCGTGCGAGCCGGGCACAAAACCGTAAGTTCCCAATTCAGGTGTTCTCTGATTCAGGACCTTGTAGTCAACTTCTCCGAAACCTCGCCATTGAATGCCACGGAGTTCATGAAGTTCTTGTATGAGGGAAGCGGGCGGTGCATTGCTGTCCACCGCAGGTAGAGTGGGCGTGTTCACGGGGTGAGCACCGGCATCGGCGTTGACGGGGTCACTGGCTCGTTGTTGGGACTCGAGCAGCTCAACCTTTTCCTGGAGTGCCTTCACCTGCAGAACCAGTTGTTGAATCATCTCTGGTTCCGACGGGGCGGCAACCTGGGCATGGCTCAGGTTTGCGACGACTAACAAAAGGATGGCTGTCCCGGTGTGGCGCATAGTTCTTCACCTTTCATCCCACAACAATCTAGTTTCGATCGTTCGACGTTAATTTCGAGGAGCCACGTTCCGGTGCTGATGTTCAGCTTCACTAGGTTGTTATCGGATTTTTCGGCGGAAAGATGAATACGATTCCTGTGTTTTTGGTTTTTGCTTTTGCCGGGTGCAACGGTTCTAAGGGTTACGCTATTGCGGCCTTGGGTGACGGCAAAAGGCGTTAGTTCCGGCAATCGCGGTAAATGTCGATGAGCAGGTCGCGGAAAAAGCCCATTCCAAAGTCCTACCAAAGAGGGAGTGCCCAAAAGGGCGGGGCGCACTCAAGTTCCAATTGGCCAACAAAAATCAAAAGCCCGGTCTGGGATGACCGGGCTCCATTCTGGGAGTCGCTTAACCAAGACTAAGCGGCCGCGGACCTCTTTCGACCCTCCGTGGCGATGGGTTGAGCCACCTTGCGGACCTGGAAGGGCTGGAGATTTGGCTCATTGCCGGCCCATTCCAGGCTGACAATCGAGTGCCCCGGTTGGCAACTGACGAAATAGCGCTCTCCGTTGGGGCTGGTTACTTCAAATTTGCCGGTTTCGCCCTGCAGGGCTTCGGCAACGTCGTAGGTTGTGATGCTGTCATTCAGCTTCATAGGGACTTCCTCCATTGTTGGGATTGTCCCCACCCTAGGGTAGAGCAGCTTTCAGACTAGGGCTGCAGTCGAGGTAGAGTCAAGGGAGACTTAGGGCATTCACTGTAGGGTATCTACTGTATTTTTTGGAGGCGCCTTTTCAAGATTTTCCACTGTTAGGCCGCGAGTTTATGGGACAACATTCTCGAGCACAAAAGTCCACTCTGCTAAACTTTCCAGTTTCCGTAGGTTTGAGGTAATGACGGGCGAGGCCATCATGGCGATTCAGCGGGTGGGTGTGATTGGTTCGGGGACGATGGGCAATGGGATAGCTCATGTGTTTGCGCAACGCGGCTTCAATGTCGTGCTCTGCGATGTGGAACAGCGATTTCTGGATCGCGGGCTGGATACGATTGCGAAGAACCTTGATCGCGAAGTGGCCAAGAATAAAATTACGACGGGCGACAAGGTCTCCACGTTGGGACGGATTACGGCGGTGGTGGATCGGGCGAAGCTAGTGGATTGCGATCTGGCGATCGAGGCGGCGACGGAGAAATTTGAGATCAAGGCGGAGATTTTCCGCGAACTGGATCGCATGTTGAAGCCGGAGGTGATTCTGGCTTCGAATACGTCTTCGATTTCAATCACGAAGATTGGAGCCTTAACCGGGCGTGCCGACAAGGTCATTGGGATGCACTTTTTTAATCCGGTGCCGGTCATGAAGTTGGTCGAAGTGATTCGGAGTCTCGCGACTTCACAGGCTACGTTTGAAACGGTGCGCGAACTGGCGATGAAATTGGAGAAGACGCCGGTGGAGGTGAATGACGCTCCAGGATTTGTGTCGAACCGGGTGCTGATGCCGCTGCTGAATGAGGCGATGTACGCGGTGATGGAGGGCGTCGCGACGGCGCAAGCGGTGGATGAAGTGTTCAAGCTGGGGATGGCGCATCCCATGGGGCCGCTGACCCTGGCGGACTTTATAGGCCTCGACGTGTGCCTGGACATCATGCGGGTGCTACAGGATGGGTTGGGGGATCCGAAGTACCGGCCTTGTCCGCTGCTGATCAAGATGGTGGATGCGGGCTGGCTGGGACGGAAGAGCGGACGCGGGTTTTACACGTACTCGTAGGATGGAGATAGGATAGGAGGAGGAGAGGAAACGCGTGAGACAGGGGATATGACGACAGCTTGGGGTGAAATTCTTCCGGAAAAGAAATCTAAAGGCGACGGTTATTATTATTTGCTGGCGGCGTTATCAGGAGCACTGGCGGGCTGGCTGGACATCAAAGTAGGAGACTTGCTGTTGACGGCGATGGTGGTGCTGGCGGCCTGCATGCTGTTTGGAATTTTGAGTCCGAGAAAGCCCTGGCGCTGGGTGCTGCTGGTTGGAGTGTTCGTGCCGCTGGTGGAATGGCTGGCATACTTCTTTTTCCGCCAGAAGCCTGAGAGGGCGCAGATTTACGAATCGTTTCTTGCCTTCGTGCCGGGCATTGCGGGCGCCTTCGGGGGAGCGATGGGGCGGGGCCTGGTGGACAATTTGTTTGCCCGGAAGTGAACGGAGAGATGGCGATTGGAATCGCGCCGCGTCGCGCCGCCGAGCAGTCTATCCTGGAATGTTGACGCCGCTCAGGAATCCGCCCAGATGGCCGGTCAGCGCAATGACCATGGCCGTCACAAGCTCGAGCGGCAGGCGGTAAGGCGTAAGCACGGAACCTGCAATTCGCCGCCGCCGGAGATGAATCCACCCGACCAGGCAGATAAGAAGACCCGAGATGCATCCCAGCGCGAGGTGAAGCAGTAGCACTCCCTTCAACTTGCGTGCCTCGAGTTGCCACTGCCAAGCCGCAATGCCGGTTGCGATAGTCGGGAGCACGGAGGCGGCGGCGGCGAGAAGGTTGAGATTGGCCGCCGCGGCCAAACTTGCCCTCTTCGTCCAGTGCGCCGCGAAGTCGAAAGCGACGCCCGTGAGAAAGAGCGCAATCGGAAAATGGACTAAGACGACGTGTTGAGCATGTTTCGCGAGCAAGGCTGACTTGGGATCAAAGGGATTCATGACGGCACCTACTCAACAACCACTTTGCCAGTCATCTTGGGATGAATCGAACAGAAGTACGAATACGTGCCGGGCTGACTGGCCGTGAGCGTGAACTTCTCGTCAGTATCGAGCACTTTGGATTTAAAGCTCCGGTCATCGCTGACCACAGTGTGTGGAATGTCATCTGCATTCGTCCATGTGATCTGTGTTCCCGCCTTCACCGTAATGGCCGCTGGCGCGAAGCTGAAATTGTCAATTTTGACGTCGACACCCGCCGGCCCGCCGGCCACCGTTCTCTCTGCCGCAGAGAGTGTGATCGCCGCGAGTAGCGTTGACGCCGTGACGCAAAGAATCCATTCATTTCTCTTCATTCGTTTGTTCCTTTCCAAGTTCCTGTAGGTGAGGTCGAGGTATCCGATTCCCAGTTACTCCAATGTGGAATCGATTAACGCCAGGGCATGACCTTTGCGTGTGTAGGTCACGTCGGTTATTCCCAGCAGCCCGCGCAGTTGCTCGGCCGGGACCTTCATCGGGCCGGGGGAGGCTGCAGCTCCCGGATGGGGTTGAGGGAAGGCAGTCGAAGCGGCGGTGTGGAAGGTGACATTGCCCTCCACTTTCTGCATGGTTTGATGAATGTGTCCGTTCAGAACCGTAACCGAGCCGAAACGCTTCAGGTAAGAGAGCGCTTGCGCGCTGTCATCAGTGCCCCATCCCCATTCCGGATATATGTTCCACAGCGGCATGTGCGCGAACACAATTACGGGTGTGCTTTTGGAGAGATGTCGGACGTCGTCTTCCAGCCACTCCAGTTGCGCCGCTCCGAGCGAACCCATGCCTCCAGTCTTCAGGTTCATCACGTTCACAAGTCCAATCAGGTGCACGCCCTTCTGGTCAAAGCTGTACCAACCAGCGCCCTTTGTGTTCTTGCCGTAACGCTCGAGGTATTGCTTGCCGTCGTCTTCCAGCACGTCGTGTTCACCGGGGACGAAAAACACATCCTTGGTAGACGCGGATTTGAGAAGCTGGTCCACCGTGTCGAACTCCTCCGGCTTGGAAAGATGGCTGATGTCGCCGGTGTGCAGAATGAATTCGGGAGCCACGGGCAGCGCGTTGATCTTTTGGACAGCGGCCTTTAATGTCGCGATCACGTCCGAATTTGCAGGTTTATTGAACCCCATGTGGCTATCGCTGATCTGTACAAAACTGAGTTCTCCCTTGGCAGCCTTCTGAATACCGGAAGCATTGTCGATACCGTAGGACTTGAGCACTCCCCCTTCAAGCACGCAAAGCGCACCCGTGCCGGCCCAGGCCATGCACTTCAGGAACCCCCTGCGGTCGATTCCGTCAGGGTTATGGCTGGACAAAACTGCGTCGTCGTTCTTCTGTAGCGGCATATTTTCCTTTCCTGTCTTTACACACAGGGTGCGGTGCGTTCTCTGTTCACCGTGCAGAACTGAGGTTCCGCGGTTTTATTCCACGGGAATTTATTTTGGCGCGGTGGGAATAAAACGATCCTTCGTTGGTTTACCCTTGTGTGCGTGTCGGAAGGGCACTCATTGTCGGGGTCGTTCGAGGAACTGGCCATGCCGCTATTTGAGCGGCTTTATAACTTTGCCCACTGGCTGACACAGGATCGCGAGGAAGCCGAAGATCTGGTGCAGGAAACCTACGCCAAGGCGCTCAAGGGATTCCGCTCGTTCCAGCCGGGTACGAACTTCCGAGCCTGGATTTACCAGATTCTCCGTAACACGTTCTTGACCTCCCGCACTGGGCTGAAGTCGACCGTGCCGCTGGATTTAGAAAGCGATGAGCAAACCCTCCTCGCGGTCGATGACACGCCGGAGACGATCGTGCTGCAGCGTTCAGATCGGCAACTCGTGCAAAAGGCTTTGGGCCGATTGCCCGTGCCTTATCGCGAGGTGCTGCTGCTCTGTGAATTTGAAGAGATGTCGTATCAGGAGATTTCTGCAACTCTCGCCATCCCGATCGGCACCGTGATGTCGCGCTTGTCCCGGGCGCGCCGGGCTTTACGGGATACCGTGCAAGAATTGCAAGGGAGTTGAACAGGTTGGTTGGATTATGGACTGCGCGCGTTGGACTGGAAAACTCGATGCTTACTTCGACGGAGAGCTCCTTGCCGACGAGGCGCGCGCGTTGGATGAACATTTGCGTGGCTGCGCCGCCTGCGCCGCCGAGGGGCTGCGTAGAGTCCAGTGGAAGCGCGCGGTCGCAGCTGCCGGCCAGAGGTTTGTACCGGCCCCGGCTTTCCGCGCCCGCATTGAAAGGACCATAGCAGCACGCAGGCCGTCCCCGTCGAGGCGGCATTGGCTTCCCGTCTTCATCACTGCGACTGCCGCTGCCCTTCTGATTGCCGGTGGTTTGCTTCTTGCCCTTCAATATGACGGTAGAAGCGAACAGCAACTGATGAGTGAACTGGTCGACCAGCACGTGACGACACTCGCCAGCGCGAACCCGGTTGACGTCGTATCCACCGACCGGCACACCGTGAAACCCTGGTTTGAGGGCAGAATCCCCTTCACCTTTAACCTGCCCGAGTTGCAGGGGTCTCCTTTTGTCCTGATCGGAGGAAGAGTCAGCTATTTGGGCCAGTCGCCGGGCGCCGAACTGATTTTTCGGGTTCGCCAGCACCAGATTTCGGTTTTTGTTTTCCAGGAGCGAGGGCTTGAAGGAGTGCGCGGGAGTATGGGTATGCGAACATCCCACTCATTTGAGGTACGGAGTTGGCTGCAGAACGGCCTTCGCTATTTTGTAATCGGCGACGCGAACGGCCAGGACTTAGACAAATTAAGCGAACTGCTTAAGGGCGCCGGCTGAGGATTGTCCGTTTCCGGGTATTGCATCCCGCCTACAGGCAGTCACACGAAAGGTACGGGTCGCCGAAAAACTCTTGCAGTTTCCACAGCCGGTGGGGGTAAGCTACGGTTATGTGCGTGTCGGTATCAGTGCTTGCCAGCGGCAGTCGTGGGAACTGTGCGCTGGTGGCGACGAGTTCAACTCGGATACTGGTCGATGCCGGACTATCGGGCCGCGAAACGTTCAAGCGGCTGCGGGCGCTCGGTGAGCGCACCGAAGGAATTTCCGCAATCCTGATCACGCATGAGCATTCCGACCACGTTGCAGGCCTGCAGCGGCTGGCGACAAAGCTGAATGTGCCTGTCTTCCTGACGGCGCCGACTCATCATGCATGGAGTAGGGCGATGCGAGACGAAATGGGCGCGATTCCGGAATTGCCGAAAACGGAGCATTTTGCCGCCGGCCGGGGTTTTCGGGTGGGCGATATTGAGGTGATGCCGTTCACGATTCCTCATGACGCCGCCGATCCGGTGGGCTTCACGTTTCGCGCGGAAGGCATCAAGGTTGGCCTTGCCACCGACCTGGGTTATCTGCCGGTGAGTGTGCGGGACCATCTGCGAGGTTGCAGCGTGCTGGTCATTGAATCGAACCACGATCTGGAGATGCTGCGTTCGGGGCCGTATCCGTGGTCGGTGAAGCAGCGGGTAATGAGCCGGGTGGGGCACCTGTCGAATGAAGCGCTCGCGGAATTCTTCTCCAACGACTATGATGGAGGAGCCGAGTACTTAGTCTTGGCGCATCTGTCTGAGCAGAATAACCATCCCGAAAGAGCGCGGGCAGTTGCGGAACAGGCGCTCGGCGGCAGTCTGGGGCTGTGGCACAACCGTGTGCAGCTGGCGACCCAGGCGGAAGTTCTCCAACCCATCCGGCTGTAGCCTCTTATGAGCGAGTGCGTTGAACCGATCGTAGGGAAAATCCTTGCGGGATGGCGCTACGATATTTCCGGGCTGGCTCCGGAGATGTGCGGGGACTACGAGCTGCATTTCGCCGCTTGCGAACACTGCCGCAGCCGGCAGAAACTGCACCGCATCATTGATATTTCGCTGATTGCGCTGGCGTCAGCGTCGGCAGGGGTATTCCTGCTGGCCTTTGCCGTGATCCGGCATTTTGGGCCGCGGCATGCCTTCTGGCTGGAGGTAGGGGCGCTGGCGGGATTCGCGCTGTCGGCGCTGATCTGGCTGATCGTGGCCGTGGCCACTCCCGCGCCGATGGCGGTGGTGGACGCGGCCAAACTTGGCGCGCGACATGTGCATGACCGGCTGCCTGCCGAGATCCGAGAACGGCTGCCGGAGGAAATACGGGTGAAGCTGACGGGCTCGTGACGGCGCTGCGATGAAGTTTCGGTTCAATGTAATTTCGGTGTCGTGTAAACAGCAGAGTGAAGGGTAGAGTGAACGGTAATGAAGCGCGGATCGAAAATTCTGGGGCTTCTACTGATCACAGCGCTGGTGACGGCAGCGTTGCCGGCTGGGTCTTTGGAAGTGGCGGCGGCTGATCACGAGTCCGCGCCGTCGGCAGCGCTCGGTGAGCGCCCGGCGGGTTGCCACGTACACGGTGGCAAGAGCCCTTCCCATTCGCCGCTCCCCTATCCCCCGCTACCCGCGCCAGTGAGTTATAAGTGTTGCCTGACCGGTCATGATGCGGCGGTGGTTCCGGCGTCTCCATCGTTGCGACCCCCAGTTCAGTATCAGTGGACCGGAGTTACTCTGCCAATCGAGTCTGCGCTGGAAGCATACTTTTCGCGTGGATTAGAAGTTTTGATGGTTCTCTCCGCCGGCCCGCCTGGTACGACTCCGCTGCGGGTCTAGGTTTCCTCCTCAACTGCGGCGATCTTTAATTACTAAATCAATTACTAAATCAAGAGCTTTATTTTTCGCGCATGGATTTTATGCGCATGAGGAGTGTCACGTGCGGGTGTTGATTTTGAGTCTCTTCGCGATCAACCTGATATCTTTCGCTGGAGCGCAGGACGCCGTTGTAGATGTGCATGGGCCTAATCCCCAAGAACAGACGCTGCCAAGCCAAGATCCCACAGAGCAAAAGCAAGATCAGGCGCAGCAAAAGATAGACATGCCGGGGATGGATATGCCGGGCATGGATATGTCGCAGCCTGCGCCGGACTGGATGCCCTCGCCGCACAATGCTTCAGGCACGGGATGGCAGCCCGCTGCGTCGGGCGGACATTTTTGGATGAAGTCCGCTGGAGCCTGGGATCTGATGGCGCACGGCGTAATCTTCGTCGATTACAACCAGCAGGGCGGGCCGCGCGGCGAGGGTAAGGCGGAGTCAGTCAACTGGCTGATGCTGATGGAGCAGCACAAGCTCTGGGGCGGCAGCATCATGTTTCGTGAGATGTTTTCTGCTGAGTCGCTGACCGCGCCGCATCCGGGGTTTCCCGAACTTTTCCAGACCGGCGAAACCTATCACGGTCAGCCCCTGGTCGACCACCAGCATCCGCACAATGTGTTTTCCGAACTTTCGGTCTACTACGCAGTTCCCATTCACGAGAAAGTTACCTGGGAGTTCTATGGCGCGCCCGCGGGCGAACCGGCGCTTGGTCCGGTGGCCTTCATGCATCGTGCCTCCGCGTCGGAATTGCCCATGGCCCCGTTGTCTCATCATTTGCAGGATTCGACTCACACCAGCTTCGGAGTAATCACCACCGGCCTTGTGGTGGACCGGTTCAAGATTGAAGGTTCGGTGTTCAACGGGCGCGAGCCGAATGAGAAGCGTTACAGCATCCAGTTCGCGGCTCTGGACTCATGGTCGGCGCGCTTGAACATCGCCGCATCGCGCAACATAACGGCGCAGTACAGTTACGGGCGGCTGGAGCATCCCGAGGCATTGGAGCCGGGCAGCCAGCGCCGGCAGACGGCTTCCTTGGAATATGTGCGGCCGTTTACGAACGGCTCGTGGGCAACGTCGGTGGTGTGGGGACGAGTACACAAGGATGTGGGGAACCGCAATCTGAATAGTTATTTGTTGGAGACAACGGCGAACTTCAAGCTGCGCAACTATGCGTTCTCGCGGATGGAGTTGGTCGACAAGGACGAATTATTTCCCGGCAACCCGTTGCTTCCGAGCTTCCGTATTGGAGGGTACACTTTCGGTGGGGCACGCGACGTTATGCAGCGGCGGCTCTGGCAGTTAGCGGTGGGAGGGGATATCACTTTCTATACGAAGTCCGCAGCCCTGGACTCGGCCTACGGGAAGAATCCAGTGTCGTTCCAGATGTTTCTGAGATTTCGCCCGGCTTTGAGCCATCATGAGCACTAACGTCCGGCGCGTGACCCCGCCCCCTGAAGGGCGCCGAAGAACTTACGTTATAGCCAAAGTTTTCGTCTGGCGCGGAATCGGAATATTTCCGCGGGTGGGCACAACCTAACGGGCTGTGCCGTTATCAAAAGTGTTCTCAGGGAAGATACAACATGACGGGGCGCGTGTTTAGGGGCAAAATGTTTTAGGCGCAAAACATATGGGAATCGTGCCCGCACTACGGCTGGTGCGACAGGTTCAAGTCGCCCTGCTCGGGAGCATCGTGCTGTGCGCGGTGGCGGGGGAAATGCTCGCCGGGAAACTTACTCATGATCCGGCGAATACTCTGTTCCATGCCCTCTCTTTTATTTCAATAAGCCTGGTGGGCGCTACGGTCGTGGTGCGCCGGACGCTCGTCCTGCCGTCCGAAGCGTTGCTGAAAGAAAGAGCAGACGACAATATAGCGGTGGCGCAATGGAGAACGGGCTACCTGTTCTTATACGCCTTGTGCGAGGTGTTGGGCGTTTTCGGACTTATTCTGCGAATGGCTGGCTTTACGCTTGGCAACGTCTGGGGTTTCTATCTAGGCGGCGTTCTGCTGCTGTTACTTTATTCTCCGCGGCACGCTGCCCTCTCAGTTTAGATGGTCCAATCCGCTCACCATTTGTGCCTCAGAACCCGCGAACTCATCTCATAAACCAAAAACTCCCCGCAGTGTTCGACGTCGAACATACCGAATGTCGTGGGCCTTGTAATACTTCCGGGTCCCGATGAACAAAGCCGAAAGTGACCGGATTCACGAGCTCTGCTCGCTGATCGCGGTGGAACAGGACGGGCAGAAGTTCCTACAGCTCTGTGAAGAGCTAAACCGCATCTTGGGGGTCAAACGCGAGCGGCTCCAGGACAACAAGCCGGGCGACGAACTGAGCGATTAGTTTTCGTGCGCATGGCGGCGTTATTCGGGGCATCGGTTGTAAGAATTTGGGTGGCGTGGGAGCCGTACAGTTCGAGATGGAGAACTGGCAAGGTAGATCTTCTCCGTACCTTCTCCCCTCATATTTCTTCGAACATCCGTAAGATTTTGGCGGTAACTACAGGTTCCCTGAAGTGAAGCGAAGCGGTCCGTCGCATCAAAACGGACATGGGCACGTTGACGAAAGAAAACATCATCGTTAAAAGACCGACAAGGGCGATCAAGCCAGCGCCGCTGCTTCCGGGCGCGCGTTCCGACGCGTCGGGAAAGGCAGTAAACAATGTAATTCTCCTGTCGCTTCCGGATGAAGAGTACAGCCTCCTTCGACCTAATCTGGAGCCGGCGGAACTGCCGCAGTACGAAGTCCTGCACGAGCCCGGCGAGAAGATCGCTTTTGCATATTTTCTGAATCAGGGGATGACCTCTCTTGTGGCCCTTAGCCGTGACGGGAGAAGCGTCGAAGTCGGCATCGTCGGCAAAGAAGGGATGGTCGGGATGTCCCTGATGATGGGCTTGCGACGAGGGACCTTTCGGGCCATCATGCAAATGTCGGGAAGTGGATTGCGTATACGGTCAGAAATCTTTCAAGAGGTGCTACTTTGCTCTTCGACGCTCCGGTCAGAACTCAGCCGCTTCGCGTTGATGCACGGCATGCAGGTCGCCCAGCTGGCCGCTTGTAACCGGCTGCATGAAGTTGATCAGCGCCTGGTCCGCTGGCTTCTGATGTGCCAGGACCGCGTTGATTCAGAGTTGCTTCCCCTAACTCACGAATTCCTCGCTCAGATGCTCGGTACTGGACGTCCCAGCGTGAGTTTGGCGGCGGCCGACCTGGAAAATGCCGGGCTGATCGAAAACATGCGCGGCACCGTAAGGATATTGAACCGCAAGGCCCTCGAAGAGGCCGCTTGCGAGTGCTACGGAGTGATCCAGCACTTTAACGGTGGGCTGGGCCTGAAATAACGATCACTCGCTCCTTCCATAACTCAAGCGGATTTGTGGCCCGAGCAGGCGCTGGCCTGCCCACCCATCTATGCGATAGCTTCTAACCATGATCCCGTCAGGAGGAGAGTCAACAGTTGAGCATCCAGGATGAGCAGGAATTACTGTCCTTAAGGGTGGTCGGCCGCATCGTCCGCAAGGTGCTGGATGCGATGAAGGCTGAGGTGCGGGCGGGCGTCACAACCAGATATCTCGATGAAATCGGCGCGCGCGTAATGCAGGAGAACGGTGCGCGCTCCGCACCGTCAATGGTGTACCAGTTTCCGGGCGCCAGTTGCATTAGCTTGAATGATGAGGCGGTCCACGGAGTTCCGGGGGAGCGCGCACTTGAGGAAGGTGACCTGGTGAAACTTGACGTCACGGTGGAAAAGGACGGCTACATGGCGGATGCCGCTATCACGGTGCCGGTGGGCCGCGTTAGTCTGCAGGCTGAGCAATTGATGGCTTGCGCGGAGCGGGCCTTCCATCAGGCGATGCTGGTGGCGCGGGCTGGATTCCGCGTGCTTGAAATCGGAAAGATAGTGGAACGCGAGGTGCACAGGTGCGGGTTCGCAGTCGTCCGCGAATTAGGCGGACATGGCATCGGGCGCACCATCCACGAGTCGCCGCATGTCCCCAATTACCCGGACCCGGAGGCCGGCCAGGTCATGAACGAAGGCCTGGTCATCACGGTGGAACCAATCATCTCCAGTGGCTCGGGGCGGGTGTTTACGGACAAAGATGGCTGGACGGTGCGGACGCGCGATCACGCGCTCTCGGCGCATTTCGAGCATACTCTGGTGATCACATCCGGCCCGCCCATCTTGCTGACCGCTGGTTGACGCGGCACCGGTTACGCAGAAATGGCAGAAATGATTGACCGGCGACGGGCTTCGGGATAAAGTTCAAGATCAAGGGTTTTGCCCCCTCCCTGTTTTGCGCTCGATCGATTGCATGCGCCCCGTCTATTCCAAACTCGTAGCCTCGAAACTTGTGATCCTGCTGTTTGCCGTGGCCACTGTGGCTTGGGCGGCACCGACGCAATTTTCCCGACAGAAGCGGGTCGGTCTGAGGAGCGGCGATCAGTGGGAACCAGCTGTGGCGGCCGATGGTTCGGGTCGGATCTACGTTCTCTATCCGCACTATGGGCGCATCGCCGAGTGCAAAAGCTGTCGAGTTCCCACCATGTTGCTGGTCGCGAGCAGCGACAATGGCAAGACCTGGCAGGCTCCGCACGTGATGCTCGAATCTGATTCGGGTCAGTTTGACGCCCAGATTGTCGTGGACCCGGCCGACCGGCGCACCGTGTATGCAACGTGGCTGCAGAACGATAAGCGCGCGGTTATGCTCGCCAAGTCGGTGGACTCCGGTGCGACGTGGACTTTTGCGATGGCGGTGCGCGGCGACGTGCAACTGGATAAACCAGCCTTGGCGGTACGCGGCCGGAACATTTACGTGGCTTTCAATCACGAGGAAGAGGTATGGCTGGCGGCCTCGCAGGACGGTGGACGCAGCTTTACATCGACCCGCGTGAATGCTGAAAGCCGTCCGGGCTGGTCCCTCCTGGGTGCGGCCACCACCGATCCCGCAGGCAATGTGTATCTGGCCTGGGCTTCCTACTCAAAAGCCGGAGGAGCGCGGGGCTCGGTGAATCTGTATGTTGCGAAGTCGGGGGATGCGGGCAAAACCTGGAGTGCGACTCTGCTCGACGTTTCCGCGGCCGCGCCCGGATGCAAGGGCGAGGAATGTGGGGAGGCGTTTCTTGGTGCTCAGATCGCTCTGACATCCGATGCCGACGGAACTCTTTACGTACTCTGGAGTGCGGGCAGCGCGCCCATGGGTTCGCAACGCATTTACTTCTCGTCATCCACTAACGGCGGCGAGAACTGGCTGCCGCGGGCCGGCGTCTCTTATGCCGAGCCTGGGGTGGAGCACGCCTTCCCGGCGATAGTGGCAGGGAACACCGGCGACGTCCGCGTGGCATGGATGGATAAGCGCAGCACTTCCCACAACTCTTCGTACTGGAACACTTACTATCGAAGTTCGAGCAACGGCGGCGCGACCTGGGGAGAAGAGATCCGGGTCTCGGGTTACGTGCCGGGCTATCGCTATATAACGAAGGACGGATTCCGTTTTCCTTTCGGTGATTACTTCGGACTAGCGATCGATAACCACGGGGAAACGCACGTAGTGTGGGGCGAGGGCCTGAACTATCAGTCGCCAGGGTCAATCTGGCACGCCAGCGGACGATAGAGGAATGAGTTTTAGTCGGTCAGCAGACCGCCCGTCAAATCACTGAGCCTTTCGATGCGATGTTCCCGGCAGTAATCGCTCAGTTGCTCAACCAGCGTTTCGGTCGCCACCGGGTCGAAGTAACTCGCGGTTCCCACCTGCACGGCGCTGGCTCCTGCCAGCATGAATTCCACTACATCAGCGGGGGCGCTGATTCCGCCAATGCCGATCACCGGGATCTTCACGGCGTGCGCCGCGTCATAGACCATGCGGAGCGCGATAGGCTTGATGGCGGGGCCGGAAAGGCCGGCGGTTACGTTCGCAATTCTTGGGCGGCGCGTTTCCGCGTCAATCGCCATGGCTAGAAATGTATTCACCAGGGAGATGGCGTCGGCGCCCGCTTCCTGGGCAACATATGCCATCTGCGCGA